>MKWU01002245.1_pt1 | contig 29754 bp, 22 predicted proteins | sample 809101 | NCBI WGS metagenome assembly MKWU01 (sample SAMN05860141, study PRJNA318959) | sponge metagenome | host: Aplysina aerophoba | place: Slovenia: Piran, Adriatic Sea, Gulf of Piran | collected 2013-05-07
TGCCTTCCTGAGCGGCGGTGGCCACCTGAGACGCCGTGGTGTCCACTTCAACCACGAAGTGGTTCGGCAGTGATCCCAACTTGGGTACAGGCGCATCTTTGGCTTGATTGCCCGAGACCCACTGATATAGCAGGTCTTCATCCACCGATGGCTTTATCACGATACCGCCGGCCGATTGAGCGCCGTGCATCGCATGTCCGGCAAGGAACGACAACAGGTACGAGCTGCTCCACAGGTCGCGGGTGCGCCGCGACTGCGCCACGAAACCCTGCACCGGGCCGATGGAAATGTCCAGGCGTGTACGCAGGGTCAGACCTCCACTGCTTCGATGAACGGTTCCCTGCGCTGTGCGGGGTCCAGCAGGCGGTTCAGGAAGTCGTGGATGGGTTGGTAGAGGTCCGGCTCTGGCGCTTGCGGTACCGTTTGGCCGCCCACATTGATTTGTGTCCCGCTGGGAAGAAACCGCGACGGCAGGAACGAAATCACCGCCACCGGAGTATCCTCGCACTGGTGGATGTGGATGAACAGCGGACTGGCGCGACGGTCCAATCCAGACCCGGCAGGGCCCACCTGATTACCGGCGCCCGGGCCGTAGTTGTGCGGCAGGCCGAATGCCACGCGACGCGGGTGAGCTTTGCGGTCCTGGGAAGACCCTTTCATCAGGTCGTGATCGTCTCTGAACCGCCGTTCAGAATCGATCTGATTGCCAAGGATCTTACCATCCCTCCCCCAACTGCGGTAGCGTACCAACTCCCGTCCGACCAGGTCCAGGAGTTCCAGGGGTTGGCGCGCTGCGCTGGATGCCAGAATGTGCCGGCTTTCCGGCGTCAGCGCCGTGTATTCCGGTATACCAGAGGGCCCAGCGCCCCGCGGCAGATCACCTATCGCCGTGTTCAGATCTGAAATGGTGGTGGGCGCTCGCCATGTCTCTTCGCCGTCAATCAGCAGCGAGGCCAGGCTCAACGAACCGTATCCCTTGCGGCTCCTGCTGCCCATGCTGCCCAGTGTGCCCAGAGCAACCAGCGCGTCCCGCACTGACTTGATCTCCTCGTCGCTGAGTGCCCGTGCGCGCATTCGCACCGTGAATTCAAAGGGCGCCGCCAGGCAGGCCCGGATGAGTTGACCGGCCTGGGTTCCCCGGGCTCTGCTGGCGAAAGCTTCCATCACGCCATAGCCCAGGTAACGGGCCCCTTCGCCCACGGCGCCGCGCTGGCCGGGGACCCTCAGAACATCGCCCAATGCGACCCAGTTACGATCATCGGGCAATGTCAATCGCATCGACAGCCGGCTCTGCCCGCCGCCGGCGCTGCCAAACAGCGCGTCCTCCTCCTGTCGAATGGCTGCCAGGTCCCCCTGGAGCCGGGACCAAGCCAGCGCCCGCCACCAGAACCGCAACACCCCTTTGAAACTGGGCAATCGTAACTCCGGACGGTAATCATCCGCGCCTCTGCCAAACAGCGGCGTGGTGACCAGGAAGCGAGCATCTATCTCCACGGCCATCAAACAGCCCCCTGGCCTCGAGGCGCATGCAGGGTCATGCTGATCTGCGGCCACGCCGGTATGTCGCGCTCCTGGAGGTTCAATTCCCGCATGACTCCATTCCACAGAGTGTTGAAATCGGTTTCGCTGACCGGGCGCGCGCCGTGCGCCAGGAATGAGTCGTTACGGTTCTCGAGTCTGGCGCTAAGGTTGTTGTAAATGCCCTTTTTGCCGCGCAAGTTACGGTCATCGGAAAAGCTCAGGCTTTGGTACAGGCGAGCCACCCCCAGTTCGTACCTGTTCTTTCGGAAGCATTGGCTGAATTCTGAGTGGAACGAATCGCGCTGATGCTCCTGGATCGATCCGATGGACAGACGGCCCAACTCCGCCCCGAAAGCCTGCTTCACCAACTGCTGGCCGTATAGTTCCACAGCCCGGTACAGCCGAACAACCCCATCATCGTAACGTGCCTGCCCGGCCCGGCGATGGGCATTGGCGAGCAATTCCAGCAGAGTTGGACGCCCGGGCGTCCGGGACGCGTCGCTCAAGTCCGTGCAAACCGCCGTCCAATGCCCCGCGAAACGCTCCAACTCCGGGAACTCTGTGGCCAATTCCCGGTAATTCCGCCCGTTGAGGTACGTCGGAAAACCGGTGAAGTGGAAGCGGTCGGCCTCATCGAGTTTCTCAACCAACGCGGCGAACCGGAGAAGCCGCTCCCTGAATTCAGGGCTGCATGTTTCCGCAGCTGACCGGAGTTGCTTACCGGCCAATCCAGCATGATATTCGACCAGCAGCTCGTTGGCTCGCTCCAGGCTGCGAACCGCATAGGTATCCCACGGGTTCAGACTGGAGACGACGTATTCGACGCCGTTGCGTACCACGCCCAGGCCACCTTTGTCGCGCTCACCACCGCCAACGTATGTGAATTCGCGGAACCGCTCGACGCCAGCCAGAGCGAATGCAGCGGACATCACCTTGGTGCCGCCTGTGATGTCTGCTGTAACTTCCCGGGGGTCCAGCCCACGTTTGCCGAGCCAGTCCTCAGTACCCTGCCGAATCTCGTCATAACTGGTTGCGAAATTCTGCGGATCAGATACTTGCCAATAGTCGCACAGCGGCGGAGGCTCCAGTTCGACGGCTTCGACCACGAGTTCAGCGGTATCCCGCGAATCTTCGGAAACGATGAACAACACATAATCCGGCCCACTTTGGTCAATGGTCACCACTACCGGATCGGCGCTGCCCCCGACCGTGGCGACGAGCCCTCTGAAACGACGCATCATTTTCAAACCACTTTTCAACACAGCGAATGGCGCATCAGGGCCGAACTCCAGACGCTTGACCTCAGGCGCCAGGCGAAAAACTCTGCAAACATCCCTCAGCTACGGGAATCTTGGAACGCTACCAACAAGCCCGCGGAGTTGTGGCGTGCTCGCCGGTGCGTGGGCCAGCATACGTTGACGGGATTCAGTCGTTCCACATGGGAACAAACAGCCCCAACCCATAGTGGCAACTGAAGCCCAACGCCACAGGCCCGGGGACCGGCTCCGCCCATTCTAGTAGGAAGTTGAACGCGCCACCACCATTGCTGCCCGAATTTCGGTGCCTGAAGAACTCGAATGGCGGCGATCCCTCCGCACACCCAGGCACCATCGAGCGGATCGGCTCGCAGACATCCCTGCGCTCCACTCGGACCAACCGGGGCCCCTCGGGCCAGCGCGTTGAAACCTCCTGCGCCACCTGATCCTCCGGGCCGTCCACCATCCGGCGCAAGCCCCCAGCGTCCCGCGGTCCACGGAACTTGACGTGGCGGGGCAGGACATAGGGCGTCAGCGACCGCCATTTCGACGATACTCCGAAGATGGGCAACACGTCCCTGAAGTCGTTTGCCGCGCCGATGCCCTCAATGCTGACGCGGACCGCCAGACGCATCCCGCCCAGGCTCAAAGCATCTATGGACGCCACCGCCGCCAGTTCCGCAGCGTCCAGTCCGCCGGGCATGACCAGGGTGATGTGATCCAAGTAGCCGTCGCCGTCCTCGTCAGTGGGCAGGTAGAACGTGTGCCGGTGTCCCCGCAGCGGTTGCCCGTCATGGCTTTTGCCCGACAATGCAGGCGATGCCCGGCGGCTGTTGAGCCGACCGTAACGGGACATGGCGGCGCGCCGGGCCACGTCGCCCCATCGGAGGGTGTCGCTCACTGCGGGCAGCAGCCGACCGGAGAGCGCCAGGCGGACCACCTCGGCGCGGATGAGATTCGGCGAAAACCGTGGCGTGTTAGCAGGGTCGCAGTTCAATGGACGGCTCGGCGTGGGTGAAGCTTTCGGCCAACGGCTATCACCAGCATCAGCCGGGTGACCCCAATGGTACCCAAAACCATTGGCAACGGCGATACATGGGGCGACCCCATTTGAGTGGTGCCAAGCTGTGGGTCCAGTTCGGTTCGCCTAACATTGAGTGTTTCCGTTTTAACGGACAGAATTGCTGGACAACGACACCCTTCACGGTCAACGGGCGCAGCCGAAGGAAAACTGCCCGTTAGCTGCCGCGGCTAACGTCAACCACTAGGACTGAAATCCTGCGTCTTTCGTCTTCAGTAAGCGATGCCTCCAACCATTCCTTCAACTCCCGAGGGTTGCTCGGACGCAGTCCCGAAGACGACGACTGTACCTTGCCGTCCCCGAACCAGAACACCAAATAAATTCCGTTGCCACCGGTGGCGGGGTCGGTTGTGTACTGTGCGATAAGCTGATCTCGCACGGCGCTCCAGAGCTCCCGGTGCCGATCCTTCTTTATCTCCACCGGCACGTTGAACTCCGCCCCATACGAAACGCGAATGTCGGAGCGCTTATCGTTGGCGTACTGGCCCTCGGGTTGAGCGTCGACGCCGATGGGTTTGAGCAAAAATTTGAGGTCAGAGAGCAGGGCATCGCGGCAGTGATCCTCAATCTTGGGCGTTTTCGCACGACCACGGGCGGCCTCGTTCCAGTACTGGCGCCAGTCGTCGGTGTTGCCCGTGCGAATCCGTCTGGTAAGCTTTTCCAGCCTGTCCACCAACAGAGCAGCCAGGTCGGCGGCGTTGGCCGGAGCCTCATTGCTGAGGGTTTGCCGGACTCGCTCGATGTCCGGATGTTGATAGCTGGCTTCCCGCAGGACGATCAGCTGGCGCTCCTTGGCCTGTTCCAGATGGAAGCGCCAGTTGGACAAGGCTTCATCGGCTAGGAGATGGTTAAACGAACGCGACGCATCAGCATTCTGCACAGCTGATAACCTGTGTATCAGGCCCTGGATCTGATCGGACACTTCCATGGCGGGCGTGAAGATACCGTCGAGTTCAAGAGGCGCAAACGTACGCCCCATCAGGGCAATGAGGGTTTGCAGCGTGGGCGCATCCAGATGGTCGATCAGGAAACTCCGCCGCTCGCCGATGCAGAAAAACTCCGCCGCCTCCCTGGCCAGATCGTCATCGCCGCTGACCGAGGTTTCCAAAGACTCGAGAAGGGTCTCCGGAGCAATGACCACCCCGGCCGCCAGCCAATGGACGCGCTGAGCGAGGCGCATGTTGTCGATGGGGAGTTTTTCCTCAATGAGGGCCTGCAGAGAAACTCGGTCAACGTGTTGAATGGCGGACCACAACAGATGGTCCAGCGTTTTCAGCTGCTGCGAGTCGCAGGACAGTGGGAAGGTGCTCAGCAGGGCCATGCTGGCGTGTCGGGCGACGTCGGCATGATTCTGACGGTGCGCGAGCTCATACATGCCGGCGAAATAATCCTTGCCGTTACGGATCGCGGCAGTCGCGCACTGAACCAGTACGTCCGCCACCAACTCAGGCCGGGAGTCGAGCCATCTCAGATACCATGCCGGGTCAGGGCCACCGGCATTGGGGGTGGAATAGTAAAATGCCAGAGCCAGCCGCATTCGATGCCGGCTCAACCGTTCCAGTTGTTCCGGATCCTCCCGATCTATTATGTCCATGGCAGCGAGAAAGGGCGGGCCCAGCGGGGATATGTGCGACTCGGAACTCAACCGGACGATCTCATCAATCTCCGGAACGTCCTGTCGCCAGATTGTTTTGCGAAGACCGGCCAGCACCACTTCGCCGAGTTCATGGTGTTCGAGGATCTCAGCGAGCTCGCTCCCCACAAGCCTACCCATCGCTACACTCCGATACCGGTCGAAGTAAGCCCGCCCCAGATGGAACAACAACGCCGGGTCAGCTTGATTTTCGCGCAGGGCATCGACGTTGGGCCGAATGTGGTCAATCCACTGTTCTCGCCTGCGGTCAGCTTCCTCTCGCCTCGCCTCAGTCCACCTCAAGCGGGTCAAGGTCGCGGCTTGAGTATGTGACTCGAAAATGTCCTGGATGTAACGCTCCAACGCTTCATGCCCGCGGGCACGTTCCATCAGAGTTGCCCGGGACAACCCAAGCTCGGCAAGCAGCCGGAGCAGGTATCGTGCAACTCGACGGTTGGTGTCAACAAACTCAACGGCGGCGTCCAGACACCATGGCCCGAAGTCCTCAGGGAGGGCAGTGCTATACAGACAGTCCCAAACCTCGCGTGCATGAAGCTCAAACTCGTCGTCGTCCGGACAACGAGAGAGAACCTCCAGCAGAACGGCTTTCTGAACCTCGGGGCGCTGTTGCAGCCAAGCGATTATCTGCTGCGTTGTTTCGGCATGCAAGCCGACCGCGTCATGGGCTGAGAATGCGCCGGCCTTGAGCCAATTGTAGAGCCGTGGCGTTTCCTGCTGGTCACCACGCGTCTGCAGGGCGAACGCCAGGAGTTTTGATGGCAGGTCATCCACGTAATAATTCATTGCAAAAGCTGAGTGCAGCGCTGGCAGCCTCTCGTACAGGCAGTCGAGGAGCTCCGCCACGTCTGCATCCGATGACTGCTCATGGATCCTCCACTCCCAAAACGAGAAGTGCGCTCCGATGAAGTTTGGCTGTCTGCTCAGAGGGAGATATTCCCACAGCTCCGACGGCGGCACCTCCTGAGGATAGAGCTCGGTCAGGAGTGTCCCAAGCAACTCACCACCAGGGTCGGAGACCAGGTCATCGCGAATGCCATCCAGGAGTCGTTTGAGTTCCCTCGTTTTATCGTCGTTGTCAACTTGGACATACGTGAACGCATCGAGTGCGGATTTAGACACGCTTGGCCACCGGCTAGCGTCATACACGACATCGATCAGCAGTGGAGCGAGACTGGTCAGGGGCTCGGCCCGTTGCAGGACACGCAACAGGAACCCGGTCACCGCCTCATGGTCATCATCGCGGCGCGTATCGCCAATAAAATCCCTGACAACACATTCCATGTCAGGGGCGGCCAAAGCCTTGAAGGCGGTGACATCCACGCCGTAATCGCCGACTTCCCGGTCCAGCGCAAGCAGCAGCCTGCGCCTCTCCTCGGTTGTGAACCCCTGCAGATCTCCGTAAAGCCCAACGCCGACAGGGTCAACCCCGATCAGCTGGTCGCGCACGTCGACATCATGGCAGTGCACCGCCAGCCAGGCGTGCACGCCACGAAATGCGGACACCACGCTGCCGTCGTAACCTGTGATCAGGGACAAGACCCGTCGCAACGGTAGGTCTTCTAGAATGCGTTGGGCCAAGTGGCGGGCAGCGAGAAACTCTGCAATTGACCGGTGGGCCGGCGTGAAACGGCGGTTGCCAACGCTCAGGAAGAGCCGCGTCTCGAGGGCATGACGAGCAATATCCACCGTCAACCCCGATTGATCCAGAGCAATGTAGTCGTCATCGGAGTCTTCATACCGCAGCGAGAAGCCAGCAGCGTCCGAAATCAGCTGGTGGGCACAGAGATGGCCGGCCGGATCCAGCAGCGCGTCCGGCGGCAGCGGACGGTGCGCGAGAACGTGCTCCTCGTTTTTCTCGATAGCCATCTGGAGGCACGCCATTTCGAAGGTCTCGAGCTTGCTCCGAGGCCAGTCGCCATCGTCACCCACGGCTCTGGCCAGCATATCCAGGGTGAGCGGATTGCTGAGAAGACCATCAACGCCACGCTCGCGCGCTTCTGCCATAAAGCCCGGAGTGTCCTCGACGTTGGGATGGTCATCTAGGATTTGCGCGATGTTCCCTTCTGTAAGAGGGTGTGTGACAATAGGTTCAGGCGGGTTGGAGGCGTTTGAGCATGAGGTTGACCATGGCGATGTGCACCCATGCCTCGCTGCTCTCGGTGCGCTCTTCGTAGTCCTTGCTTAGCCGTCGGCATCGGCTCAACCAGGCCAGGGTGCGCTCCACCACCCATCGTCTGGGCAGGACCTCGAAGTGGTGGCTGTCCGGCTTGCGCCTGACTATGGACAACATCCAACCACCCGTGTCCCAGGCCCACGCCACCAGTTGGCCAGCGTAGCCAGCATCGGCCCAGATCACCTGCAGTCGGGGGAACCGGCCCAACAGTTTGACCAACACCAACTTGGCGCCGTCCCGATCCCCGTGTCGTGGCACGGGGCAGGCTCTGAATGTTGGCGGCATGAACCACTACCGCCAGCAACAAACCCATGGTGTCCACCACGATGTGCCGCTTGCGTCCGGTTACCCTTTTGCCAGCGTCGTAACCTCTGCACCCCCTTTTTCCGTGGTCTTCACCGACTGGCTGTCGATGATGGCCGCGCTGGGGGTGGACTCACGTCCCGCACTTTCTCGAACCCGCGCCCGCAGGGTCGACTCCACCCGTTCCCAGGTGCCGTCATCCCGCCAGTTGCGGAAGTACCACCACACCGTGCCCCAGGGTGGCAGGTCATGGGGCATCAGGCGCCAGGGTATTCCACCCCTGAGCACGTACAGGATGCCGTTGACCACCTCCCGCAGGTCCGTGGTTCTGGGATGGCCCCTTTTGGTGTCGGGCGGCAGCAGGGGCGCCAACTCCTCCCACTGGGCATCGGTCAAATCGCTGGGATAAGGTTTTCTGCTCATGCCCCCAGCGTAACCAGTACCCTTCTCTCACCCCAAGAAGAACCCGCGCGCCTTTTGGGCATTGTCACACACGCTCTAAGAGGATTGAGCCGGAGGGCGGTAACCTGGAAGTCCGGCGATACTGAAGCCAGCGCCGTACGGTCATTGCTGCCGAGCCAATCAGCCTCTCGGCACGAGATGCGAAACCTCGGACGACCCAGCGTATCCAGCGCCATCCAGAGCCTGTCCAGTACCGCACGCGGTTCACCGGAACCAGCCCGCATTTCATCCAGCCCGTCGATGAAGATCGTCTTGCCCTGCCAGTCGCCGCCCCGATTGGCATAGGACCTAAGGAACTCCCTGGTGGACATCAGGACCGCGTCCTCGCCAAGGGCTTCTGCCTCAACGCAAAACGCTGTGCTCTTGCCGGATCCGGGATCGCCGAGGAGGACATAGGCCGGCACGGATTGGAACGTATCCAACGGTCCGCATAACGGCTCACGGCGCTGATCCGAGTTTTCCAGCAGGATCTCCGTACAAGTGCGCGGGACTGGGACACTCATGTCGTCTCGAAACCGTATTCGGTGGCTCTGCTCAGGAACATGTTGCGGCGGCCGGTGCAGGGCCGTAGAGGCATCACGAAACCGCCAGCTCGATGCGGTCTCCGTAGCGGCGGAAATCTACGGCGTTGAACGTCAGCAGCCGGCGTTCGCCGTAGGCCAGCATGGTGGCCACGATGTTGGCATCGTGGATTTGTCGTCCGCCCACCTGAACGGCCCGGCAAAGGGCCACCAGCATCTCGGTGACCCGCGGACCGTCCTCAAGCACCTCCAGATCTCGGTTCAGGCGGCCGATGTCGTCGAGGGCTTCCCCGCGGGTGATGGGCACCGGCCAGGACTGGGGACGGGTTACTACCGCCAGATACTCGCGCATGATCTGGCGGCTGATGCATAGCGGTTCGGGACCGCGAAGGCCCCGTTCTAAACCTTCCCTAGCGATCTCGTGGTGCGGCGCCTCGTGGATGCGGGCGTTCACCAGGATGTTGGTATCGACGAACATCGGCCGGCCTAAATCCTCTCGTCGTAGATGTCCTCTCTGCGAAGGCTCAGGTCTGACGGCCACGCGCCTGCAGAGTGGACGGGCCATAACTCGTCGAGATCAAGGTTTCGAATGGGCTCGGGCTCCCTACGCCGGAACAGCAGCGTCTCGGATTCCATGTCGACCTGGGCGGTTTCCCATCCGGCCGTGGTCCAGGCCAGGGCGTGGCTGTGCCCGTTCCCCCGGCTCTGGTTGGCCCACCAGGGCCGGTGCATACGGGCCGACAGGGGAAGTTGGAACCCCAGGATCGCCTCCACTTCAGTGAAGGAGGCGATCCATTCGTGTGAACCCAGGCTGCAGAGGTGAGCGTACAGTCTCCGGTACTTGCCCCGCATCGCCATGTCCCGATATCTGCGTTCTCGATTAATCACCATGACCGCCTCCCGATCCAGCATAGTTAGTTAGTACCTGCTGTGTCAAAGGGCCAGAAACCCAATGGCGAAAGGCTCCTCGGGTTCAGCCTCGGGCGACGTCGCGAGGACACCTATGGCAAAGGCGGCTAGGTCAGAACAGGCTCTGTTGGTTCCGTGGATTCTGCCGTGATCACCTCCAATCAGTTGAACTGGTTCGCCTAACCTCCATTACGTACGGCAGCATGTTCGCGAACCTGCATCGCCCGGGAACGGAATTGGAGCCGCTGGCTCGGCGCCCCGCATCGCTGCGTGAAGTTACTGTACCGCATCGACGGCCAGGATTACGGCGGCGCCACATCATCAGGGCCGCGGTGAATGCCGGCGTTGGTGGGACCGGCGCCATCGGTCAGCGGGAATGATCTCCCAGGCCAGATTGCCACATGTACGCCATCACGCTGCACCAGCCCTGGGCTTCGCTGATCGCCCTGGGGCTCAAGACGGTGGAGACCCGGTCCTGGCCGGCGCCGGCCAGACTGGTGGGCCAAACCGTCGCCGTCCATGCCGGCAAGCGGGTGGTCCGTGGGCCGAGCGTGCTCGTGGAACGTGAACTGCAGGCCCGCTGGGGCGAGGAGTGCGGATGATCGTCCCAAAAGGTGCGGTGGTGGCCACTACCGTTCTGGCCGGCATGGCCCGGGTCTCACACATCGACCCATCGTCCGGTCGCGCGGTGCATGACGACCGCACAGAGGCCGGTCGCGCGGTGGGAAGTGGCCGGACCCTGATCGATCCTTGGGACGACTTCAGCCCCGGCCGTTGGCTGTGGTTTCTCGCCAACGTTAGGGCGCTTCCGGACCCGGTACCTGCCGTCGGCCACCAGGGATTCTGGCATTGGGATATCGAGGTCGGATGATACGCGTCAGCCTCTGCCCAGAGACGTCGGAGGTCCCTCACGCCAACCGATCCAACGACATGGGCTTGGCCGGATGCGGGCCAGACCACGGGGTGTTGTGTGTGCTGTGTTAGAATGTGGTCACATTCGCATATCAATATGACCATTGCGTGGCGGACAGTATGACCACATATAGCATCCGGGAAGCCAAGGCCCGTCTCAGCGAGATACTTCGGGACCTGGACCGCGGCGAGGAGGTGATCATCACTCGCCGGGGAAGGCCGTGCGGACGGCTCACCGCGGTGGATACTGCCGTTGACGACAGACCCTCACTGGCCACGCTGCGGGGCGCCCTGTCCGACCTGCCTGACGCCGAATACCAGGACTTCCAGGACATCAAGGGCATCTGGGAGACCCGCGCGGAACTACCCGAGGAGATGACCGGAACACCCGATGGTTAGCCGGGCCCGGTTCGTCACGGACACCCATGCTCTCTGGTGGTACTTCCGCTCACCGGAGCGCCTCAGCGCCGCCGCCAGCGCGGTCTTCCAGTTGGCGGAAACCGGCAACGCCACGGTGATAGTCCCCGCCATCGTAGTGGCGGAGTTCTACTACCTGTCGGTGAAGCTGGGCCATCCTCTGGAACCGTCCACCTTCCTGGCGGCGCTGGACTCGGTGGGCGGGATAGAACTGTCCGAACTGGGTCGGGCGCAACTGGAGAGGCTGGGTCGATTCCCCGAGGTTCCGGAGATGCACGACCGGCTGATCGCCGCGGAAGCGGACGTAATCGGCGCTCCGGTGGTGACGCGGGATGAGGCGCTGGCGGCATCGACCGGGATATCGACCATCTGGTGATCGTTCCGGTTGGGTCGCCGTAAGGATCGCTTTGCCGGCTCTTCCGGTATCTCGCATCACAATCGATGAGTGCGGGGCGATGCTCACGGGAGGGACATGGAGGCCGCGATGACCGATGACCAGGCGCGCCGTTTCGCCCAGTGGCAGGACGGCCTGACCCTCGACATACTGGAGCGGTCTATTCCGGCCATCGCCGACGACCTGGCCGACTGGTACTGCCGCAACCACCGGCCCGCGCTGGATCCGGCGTCGTTTCCGGAGCAACTGCGCGCCGCCCTGCTGCGGAGGATCTGCGCCTGGTGCGGCGAGCGGATACCGGCCGGCCACGGTTTCGACACCCGTGCCGGCGACCTGAAAGCCTGCGGGCCGGCGTGCTGCGACCGCAACAACGAAGCTCACGGTGTTTGACTCGGCTCTGCAATCATGGACATCCACGACGAGATCACCATCCCCGGCCAGGAGGCCCGCCACGGCGACGCTCCCGCCTGGCTGACCGCCAGCCCGGCATGGGCGGCGGTGAAGGCGCAAACGGGAGACGGCCAACTGTACCTGCACCAAGCCATGGGGCTGGAGCTGGTGGGCCAGGGCCACAACCTGGTGATCAGCACCGGCACCGCCAGCGGCAAGTCCCTGGTGTTCCAGGCGCCCACCCTGGATCATCTGGCCGCCAATCCCAACGCCACGGCCATCGCCATCTACCCCATCAAGGCACTGGCCCGGGACCAGGTGATACGTTGGCAGAACATGGCCGAGGTCGCCGGCCTGGACCCCGCCAGCATCAACCGCATCGACGGCGACGTGCGCGACCTCACCGAGCGCCGCCAGATATTGCAGCGCACCCGCCTCGCCCTGATGACCCCCGACGTGATCCAGCAGTGGCTGATGGCCTACTCCGAGCCCCTCTATGGCAAACGGCCGCTGCGTCATGACCTCAGGGAGGTGCAGAACACCCAGTACAACGTGCGCCGGTTCATCTCGAACCTGGCGTTCCTGATCCTGGACGAGGCCCACACCTATGACGGCGCGCTGGGCACCCACTGCCTCTACCTGCTGCACCGGCTGCAGCAGAAGCGCAAAGAGCTGATGTCCCAGTTCGAGGCGCTGCGGGTCATCGCCGCCAGCGCCACCATCCACAACCCGGCCCAACACCTCGAAACGCTCACCGGCCTGCCCTTCCAGGTGGTGGACGACCGCTACAACGGCAGCCCCCGCGCCGAGCTCACCGTGCAGCACGTCGTCGGACGGGATCACCACGACGAAGGCTGGCGCGATTTGCAGGCGGCGGTGCGCGAGGTGATCAGCGAGGACCCGGACCGGTCGTACATTGCCTTCGTCGACGACCGGCAGCTGGCGGAGCGCGCCGCGGCGGGCATCGAGGCGGCCAGGAGCATCACCGAGGACGCCATCATCGTGGAGTCCCGGGACGCCATGGCCTACCGGTCCGGGCTGATGCGCCGGGAGCGCATCGAGGACGCGCTGCGTTCCGGGGACATCCGCGGCCTGGCCAGCACCAGCGCCATGGAGATGGGCATGGACATTCCTGACCTGCAGGTGGGCTTCAACCTGGGATTGCCCCACTCGGTGGGACGCCTCAAGCAGCGGGCCGGACGGGTCGGAAGGACCGGTCCGGGACGGTTCATCATCGTGGCCCCGCGCCACGCCCTCCAGTTCCACGAGAACAGCCTGGCGGCGTACTGGGAGCAGCCGGTGGAGCCGGCCCGGCTCTACCCGTCCAATCCCAACATCAAAAACACCCACGGACGCTGCCTGGCCAAGGAGACCGATCTGAACGGCATGGAGCGCGCCATCCCGTCGCCGACGGACGCCTGGCCGGAGCAGCTCCCCCAGACGCTGCGTGAGATCGCCCGGGGCGACCACTACGCGCCGGAGTTCCAGACCGGCGATCCCCAGCAGCCCCACCGCAATGATATTCGTGATGCCGCCGACGGCAGGGCGCACATTGTGCAGCTGATGCCGGGCGGCGAGGGCGAGCCCCTGACCACTGAACTGCTGACCAGCGAGGTTACCCGCCGGGAGGCGGCAAGGGACGCCTATCCGCTGGCCACCTACCTCCACGCCAAGCAGAGCTACTCCGTCCTGGCCTGGCGGGAGACCGGCGGCGAGACGGTGATCACGGCGCGCCACGCTCCGCCCCGGGAGACCCGACCCATCGTCCGCAGCGGCGCAACCGTCACGCTGCAGCAGCCTCGCGTTTCCGAGCTGGGCCACCTGGAGTACTGCACCCACGCCCAGGCGGTGGCCTGGGAGCGCATCGTGGGCTGCTCCATGCGCGAGCCGGGCGACGGCGAGTGGCGAGACGTCCACTACGGCGCCGAGGGCATCCCCGAGGTGGAGACCAACCTGCGGACCACGGCCACGGTGATCATCATCTGGGAGGACTGGTTCGACGACGCCAGCACCCGGCGTGACGTGGCCCGGGCGCTCCGCACGGTGCTGTGCAGCCGGGAGTCAATCCATCCCGCCGACGTCCGCACCACGCACCAGAACGTCCAGGTTGTGCGGGACGGACGCAGCAGCGAGGTGCAACGCGCCATCGTCCTCTGGGACAAGGTGGGCGGCGGGCTGGGACTGTCGAAGGTCGTGGCCGACAACCTGGGCCGCTACACCCAGGCGCTCCTCGAGATCGCCCAACAGCCCGGCCAACGCTCTGAACGGGAGCGTCTGCTGCGGGAGGATACCGCAGCCCTGCTGCACCGGTGGGCTGCCGCCGTGGCTCCCGACACGCTGGCCCCCGAGCAGACCCCCACCATCACCGAGTACGGCGGCACGACCTTCCGCAGCCAGCTGGAGGCGCGGTGGGCGGCCTGGTTCGACCGGCGGGGCATCGACTGGGAGTACGAGCCGGCGCGGTTCGGCGGCTGGACTCCCGACTTCCGGCTGGTGTTGAACGGGGACGATATCTACGCCGAGGTCAAGCCGGTGAGCGAGTTCCCCATGGACGTGGCCCAGCGGATCCTGAACGCCGGCTGTGCTGCTGACGTGCTCATCCTGGGTCAGGGACCCGGTCACGCCTGGCGGTACCGGGGAGACGGGTGGGCGGCCATAGACTTTCCCGACTGGCAGCGCCCTCCCTGATGGCGGACATCTCCCCGAGGGTTGGAACGTCAGCAGCTGAAGAGCGAACGCCCGCGGCGAAGATGAAACTCGCCGAGCACCGGGGGACCCTGGGCCCGTTGGCCTTGCCGCGCACCATCCGGGAATCCCGGTCGGCATTCTCGGGTCGATTACGGTAGGGGCAGGATAGTACGCTAAGGGGGAATGATGCCGATTGAGTGTGCGGTAGACAGTTGGTCTTGAGACGGAGCAGATCTCGGCGAGATCGCTGATGGAATACTCGCCAGTGACGTGCATGCGGCAGAGTTCCCGCTGCTGTCGGTCGGACAGTTTGGGCTGCTTGCCGCGCTATTTCCCCTTGTCGCGGGCGATGGCCATGCCCTCGCGGGTGCGCAGGCGGATGAGATCGGCCTCGAACTCGGCGAAGGTGGCGAGGATATTGAAGAACATCTTGCCCATGGGATCGTCCGGGCCGTAGAGCGTGCGGCCGAGGGCCAGTTCCACGCCTCGTTCCAGAAGTTGATCGGCGATGGCGCGGGCATCCGGAACGGACCTGGCGAGGCGGTCGAGTTTGGGGTGGCGCGGCATCATGGCCAAAGAACTGGTTTACGCCGGGACTGCCGAGCCCTTCGCGGAACCGAACGGACTGCCGGAAGTGGCGCTGATTGGAGCGGATCCCAGGTGCTAAAGTTTCGGTAACATTCTTCGGTGAGGCAACAGGGAGGCATTCCCTAATTGTCGTTAATCAGTTGTCCATAACATTCGCTCTTTCGTTTTCGTGGCTCTACCAGGCGCCGGCGGGCCAACTACCCCGGACGCGTGATCGCTTTGTTCGGGTAGGTCACGCCAGCTCCGGGCAGTCGCGGCATTTCCAGTTTCCGTTTGTTCAGGAGCGAAGCATGTGCTATTGACCGCAGGCCAACCCCTTGCTACCTTCGTCCTTGCCACAGAGCCTCTACAGGCTTGCCTTACGCCGTCCGCGGCGTACCACGCTGAGCTTTCCATGACGAGAAGGGCATTTCTCATGCCTTCCTTGCGGAAGTTTGGCGTGGCTTAGGGGCTCTGTGGCAAGTGACCCATCTGCGTCTTCGCAAGGGAGGTGCCACATGGCCCACTTCTTCAACGGCGTTCGCCGTTACCCGATCTGGAATCGCCAGCTCAGCACCCACTTGGTGGTAGCGGTCGGCCTGACTCCGCTGTTCGCCCTGATGGCTATCTGGGGCTGGTATGCCAGCGTCGATGAGGTGGAAAGCCGGAGCGCAGATGAGACGCAAAGTTCGGGCGATGCCCCAGCTCTCACTCCAGAGAATGAAATAGATTCAGTCGCGGCGCTGGGCGCTCGTCCCAAGGCATCGGGGCCGTCGCCGCCATTCGACGTGACGGGACAAGAACCCTCCTTGTCACCGATGCTGGCTTCAGGCAGGCCCTCCAACGTCGACAGCCTGGACATCTCGCGCGACACGTCACCAGCGGGGTTGCCTCCCACTGACGGACGTCCCAACGGCGTTGCGCCGGCTGACGTGCAAGACGGTGATGAGCCGTTCAGGGTCGGAACGCAGCAGGTCGTGCCGCATGTGGGCAAAGGGTACGGTTTCCGCGCCATCGCCGCCGGCTTGGAGCATACCTGCGGCATTCTGGTCTCTGGTCGCATCCAGTGTTGGGGAGGAGTTGGGGTCGCCAGAACGGCGCCGCCGGCAGGAGCATTCCAGTCGGTGGACCCGGGCGTGCATTTCACCTGCGCCGTGCGACAAAACGGAGAGATCGCATGTTGGGGCCTCGATGCAGACGGACAATCCACGCCACCGGAAGGGTCCTTTGTTTCCGTCGCGACCGGCCACGACCACGCCTGCGGCCTCCAGGGAGACGGACGCATCGTGTGCTGGGGCAGAAACCGCGGTGGAGCCGCCGAGCCTCCCGTCGGCAAGTTTGTGACTTTCGACGTGGGCAATTGGCACGGCTGCGCCATCGACCAAGACGGCGCAGCCGTCTGCTGGGGCAACAACTGGCACGGTCAAACCGACGTCCCTGAGGGAGAATTCCAGTCAGTATCGGCGGGGAGTGAGCATTCCTGCGGCATTTTGAAAACCGGTTCCGTCGTCTGCTGGGGCGGGAGCGGGAGCGGACAGACCGATGCGCCGGGAGGAGTTTTCCAGTCTGTGAGCGCCGGCGAGAACGACACTTGCGGTCTCCGCGCAGATGGCGTCATCATCTGTTGGGGCAGGAACGATTTCGGGCAATCCGGTCCGATGGAAGGGACGTTCAGCTCGGTGAGCACCCACTATGGTCACACCTGTGGCCTCCGGACCGACGGTGTCGCCATGTGCTGGGGACGGGAAATTGGCGTTCTGGGCTTCCCGGTAAGCATCAGATCCGTTGCCGTCAGCAAGGGCGTAGTCAACCGTCCACGGGATTTGTTGTCACGGACACTGCACCATTGCATGATATCCGCGGACGGAGCTGTCCAATGCCAAGGTCCCAGTAGTGCTGATGGTCAAGTAACGCCGCCGAGCGGTCAATTCCAATCTGTGTCCGCAGGCCAACAACACACCTGTGGTCTGCGCTCCGACAACACCGTTGCCTGTTGGGGCGCGAACTACTACGGCGCAACCATTCCGCCGCTTGAACCGTTGCAGTCAATATCCGCGGGATGGCAGCACAACTGCGGAATTCGCGTTGACGGGTCCGTCGTTTGTTGGGGCAAGGACTTCGATGGCGAAGCGTCGCCGCCGGCCGGCCTGTTCCGGTCGATCAGCGCCGGTTATACCCACAGCTGTGGAGTGCGTCACGACAGTGGTGTCGCCTGCTGGGGCCGCAATTGGCTGGGAGCGTCGTCGCCGCTACCTGGCTTCTTTCAATCCGTGAGTTCCGGATATTCGCACTCCTGTGGCGTGCGTGCGAACGGCAGCGTAGCGTGTTGGGGCAATAATGCATCCGGGCAACTGGATGCGCCGGACGGGGAATTTCGATCAGTGACGGCGCTGTACCGCCATTCCTGTGGCCTGCGCTCCGACGGAAGAGTTGAGTGCTGGGGGTCCGACTATCCGGATTTCAACATACCGGAGCGGACGTTCCAGGAGGTCTCTTTTGGGCATTTCCGAAGTTGCGGCATAGACGCCGATGGCATCCTCGAATGCTGGGATAGCGATTCAGAACTACCTGAACAGCCCTCGGAGGCCCAGTTCAAATCTATCACTATCAGTAACCACGGTGTCTGTGGCGTCCTGGTCAACGGACAAATCACTTGCTGGCGGCATCCGAATACCAGCTATTCGGGATACCTGCGCATTGAAGAGGCTGAACCATTCGATTTCGAACCGTCCGAAGGGCCTTTTCAATCTGTTGCTACGGGCACCTTCCACAGCTGCGGCATCCGATTGGATGGCAGCGTCTTTTGCAGTGGGTCGAACACGTACGGGCAGGCCACAGCTCCCGCAGGGAGATTCCGTGCCCTGAGCATTGGGTCCAACTATTCGTGCGGATTGCAGACCGACGGCCAATTGGCGTGCTGGGGACGCAATTATTCCGGCGCTGCGACACCGCCGGCAGGCTCATTCCGATCGCTGAGCTCCAGGCAAGGATGGGCTATCGGTACTTGCGGTGTTCGCGTTGACGGGACGATACAGTGCTGGGGGGTTGGGCCTCACCATCACTCACCCTCTCCACCGGACGGGGTTTTCCACGAAGTTTCAGTAGGATATTCCTACGCCTGCGCCGTGCGCATCGACCAGCGCGTAGTCTGCTGGACATCGCCCAGCCACTCCAACGAAGCCGCCGCCGAAGCTCCCGATGGTCGTTTTCAGTCTGTGAGTGTAGGGTATAACCACTCTTGCGGACTACGCATCGATGGACACATTCAGTGCTGGGGCGATGAATACCAAACAGAGCGAACTCCCACCGAAGGCGGTTTCAAAGCGGTGATTGCGGGACAGCGTGGCACCTGCGGAATACGCACCGATGACACCGTGTTGTGCTGGTGAGTCACACTACCACCAACCATTTCATCCCAGATCGTGACCCTGGAGTTCACCATGCTCAAAACAGGCATCATCGCTATCAGCGTACCGCTGCTGCTGGCCGCCATAGGGTGCGGCGGCCAGCCTGCAACCATAGAGGTCGAAGTTACCCGAGAAGTGCCGGTGACGCAGGAGGTCCCGGTGACGGTGGAAACGGTCAGGAACGTCGAGGTCACCCGCGAGGTGCCGGTTACGCAGGAAGTGCCGGTCACCGTCGTGGTCCCACAGACCGTGGAGGTCACCCGCGAGGTGTTGGTTCCTCAGACCGTCGTGGTCACGCGCCAGGTGTCGGTGACCCGGTCCGCCGCTACGGCAACGCCGGTCCCGTCAGTCGCCCCCACCGCCGAACCGGCCGATGTTGCTGCCGAAACGCCCACGCCGGCCGCAACTCCGTCAGCGGCTCCAACGCCGACGCCCACGTCGCCGGCGCCCGAACCGACGCGGTTAGGCAGCTGGACACTGGATGAGCAGCAACACCATGAAGGGTTCGCGATCCATAGATTCCGGAACGAGGCGCTGGAGCAGACCGGCGTGCGGTCGCCGACACTCACCTACCAGTGCGACACCCGCGGCGGCCGCACCATGTACATCAACTGGCGCGACCCCATCACTGCCGGGTCATCGGACCGTCCCAGCGCTGCACGCGACCCGTTCAGCCAGTACCGCGACATCCCCTACTACGCTCTGCTGGAATACGCAGGCGGGCTCCTGGAGTTTGTGGACGACCTGCGATTGACGCCCAGAGAACAGGAGGATTTGGACGAGATCTGGGACCACATGGAGGACCGGTGGTTTATCGGCCAGGGAGCGTCACACTTGCCCAGCGACCCGACCCCTGAGAATTTGGTGGACCTGCTGCGCGACCGGACGCACCGCAGTGTCCGGATCGGCCTGGCTTTCTACCAGGAACTCATCGACCCGGAAAAGGGGTCGAAGTACGGTCCGCCGTCCCTGGCCGACATCGTGGGCGATTGGATCGTGCTATCGGACCGCACTCAGATCAACAATGGCTCGATGGGGGAGTTGCGCCAGGCTATACGTAACTTGTACTCAATCCCGGTCAACGAGACGGGTAAGAGAATGGTCATGACTGCCACCATTTACGGACCGGGGCAGCCAATGGTGACGGTCGCCAAATGGGACGTGCGCGGCATCCGCCTGGTCAGGTCCCACTGTGAGTCGATCCGGCCGTTTTGACCGCGAACGTAGGAACTGACGTGAGGCCCCCGCTCTGGGCCAAGCAGCTCTGCGTCGAGAACGGAGCAGACCCCGACGGAAGGCGCATTCCTTGCCGTGTGGAGGCCGCAGGCGACGCAGCCTGCGCCGTGCGCGACGACGGCGACAGCCTCTGCCGGCGTGGCCGCGGGACGCCGTCGTGCTGGGAACCTCCGCTGTCCCGACTCGCAATCGGCGGGCGCCCGAAATCACGTTGGCCGCGTCATCCGACAGAGCGCAGAGGATCAGCCTGGCGTTCCGGCGGCACACCTGCGTCGCGTCCTGAATGATCACCCGCTGGCCGGCATTGCGATGGGTCAATTCCGGACCGGCGATCGTGTCGATGGTCTACCATTCGGTCAGCGTTGACAGTTGCGGTGGCGAAGGTCCCGGGGCGTGGTCGCTGCGAACGTACCCGGGCGGTCACCGATCCGAAAATGCTGACATTACCCATGCGAGTCAAATCAGCTTTTTCAGCGGCTATTCGACGAAACGGAATGCCAGCAATCTTCGCCACTGTTTGCTTTGAATCAGCTCCGAGATCCGCCGGCGAAAACCAAAAAGATACGTCGCCCCGGCTAGAACAGCTATTAGTATGCTCAACATCACCATCGGCCATTCGGTCCCGACGATGATCAAAACTACGCAGACGAGCACGTATCCCGTAGCGGCGCCCAGGACCACGTTGCGAAACAAGATCATGACCAGGGCGATGGGAATGAGGCAGACCGCGGTGACAGCGGGAAACAAACCCAGCGACACGCCCATCAGTACCGCCGCGCCCTTGCCCCCCCGAAATTGCAGGAAAACGGGCCAATTGTGGCCTATCAAAACCAGGGGAGCGGTAGCGAATACGGTCCATTCCGGAGTGTCCATTAGAGACGGGATCACGACGGCCAGCGCGCCCTTCCCGACGTCCAGGGCCAGAACTACCAGCGCGCCCATCATCCCAAGGCGGTGATAGGTGTTGAGCGTTCCCGCGTTGCGGCTTCCCGTTTGCCGCACGTCCTCGCCGGTCTTGAAACGCACCAGCAGGTAGGACGGCGACACCGACCCCACCAGATATGCCGCCACCGACAGCGTTATCCCGATTAGAGTTTCCAATTCTCCTCCAGTTGGGCGCCGACCGGGTTCGAGGGTGATTTCCTGGCCCCGGGCTGGACCGTATGGCTGCGTCAGTTGGGCTCGGCGACCACGCTCCACCACGGTTTCCAACAACCCAGGTGCTAACGGTTTGCCGAGCCTCTGCCCCTACCAGACAAGGTGTTTGCGACGGTGAGGCCGGCTGCGCCCAGGCCAGCACGACGACCAGCAGCAGCAGCAGAAAATAGGGCAACGGGGCTTCAGAAACGACAGTCGGCGGCTCATGAGGTCGTCCACGTTGCATGGGTCGCAGTCATCGCCAGGGATTGTAAGCCCAAATCCACCGCAAGGGTCTGGCCACCGCGAGGAAGATCAGGATGAGAGGAGCCGGATCGAGGCGGCGCGGCCTTGACCCGCGCCAATCCGGCTGGGCACAGGGTGTGATAGCCACGCCGAGGGGATGTTGACGGACCGCGGCGCCAGCGACGGGCGAGATCAGCGGTAAGATTGCAGCGGGAGACACGCGGGGGCGCATGGCGTGAGGGACGGCGGGGCGTTGGGTAGTGCGGTGGGGGATCAGATCCAGTCAGGATGGGATTGGCAGGGCGCGCAGTCTCGCCAGTGCGGAGCTGAATTGGTTCTGTCAGGACCACCCTCTGGGGAGAGGCAGCTTGAGACGGCGGGCCGAGTGGGTGATGCGTCCGGAGAGGGAGAATAAGCGTCGTCGGAGGGTCTTGGTGGTGGTCACCGGCTTGCCCAAACCGACTCGCGTTGTCCAACTACTCAGATTGAGGGCCATGACCCCGTATCGAGTACGGGGCAGGCTCTGTACGGCCAGCCGGCGTTGGGGAAACGCCCCGGTGCGAATCTGGTACATTGCGACGGCGATTTTTGGACCACGTTCGGAGTGCGATGATCGACACGGGACAATCGGCGGTTCGTCTGCCGCTGGTCAACAAGCTGCTTTTCGCTGCCGACCACGTCGGGCTGCAGGCCATGTCCTACTTCCGGCAGCAGTGGGTGCTGTTCTTTCTGGCGCCGCCGGCTATGGCAGGTGTGAGCCGGGTTCCCGACGTGACGCTGCTGGGGTTTGATATTGACGCACGGGTAGTGGCTGGAGTTTTGATCTTTGCCGGTCGGTTCGTTGACGCGTTCACGGACCCGCTGATTGGCTGGTGGAGCGACCGGACGCGGAGCCGGTGGGGACGCCGGATACCGTTCATCCTGTTCAGCACGCCGTTTTACGCGGCGTTCGGAGCGCTGGTCTGGTTCCTGCCCACGGAGGGAAGCAGCTGGTGGAACGCGCTGTACTTCGTGCTGATGCTGGAACTGTTCTTCACGGCGGCCACGATGTCCAGCGGCGCGCTGGAGGCGCTGGTGCCGGAGCTGACCAGGACGCCGCAGGACCGGATGAGCGTGGTGAGCCTGATCTTCCTGTTCGCCGTGACCGGAGCCGGGCTGGGCCTGGTGATGGGCGGTTTCATCAAGGATGCTTACGGCTTCCAGGTCGCGGGGACGTTTTTTGCGTTGCTGGCGCTGGTGTTCCGCTACCTGTCCCTGCGGGCGGTGTGGAACCGAGCGCCGCGCGACGTCATACCGGCGCAGGTTCCATTTTGGCAGGGGCTGAAGGACACGCTGCGCAATTCGCAGTTCGTGGCGTTTCTGCCGACCTTCGTGATGTTCACCACCGGGGTCGGGCTGCTCCAGGGATGGGTTCCGTTTTTCGCGGTGGGCGTGCTGCTGCAGGACCGGGACGGCACGGCGTCGAGCTTCCTGTCGATGAGCGTCATCGCCGGCGTGGTGGTGGCGGGCGTCGTCATCTGGGCGCTGTTTGCGGCGGGGCGGGTCACCAAACGGCGGATCTACGGCGTATGCCTGGTGGTGAGCGGCCTGCTGTTCCCGCTGTTGGGACTGGTTGGTATGGCGCTGCCCGGCGGCCTGCTGGCGCAGGGACTGGTGTTCATGTTCATCGCCGGCATGCCCATGGCTGCGGTGTTCCTGCTGCCCAAGGGGCTGACCGCCGACATCGCCGACTACGACGCCCTGGTCACTGGCGAACGTCGGGAGGCGATGTTCTACGCGACGCAGAACTTCTTTGAGAAGGTGACCTACGCGCTGCCGCCGCTGCTGTTGAGCCTGATATTGCAGTTGGGAGATTCAGCGGAGCATCCCCTGGGGATCAGACTGGCGCCCCTGCTGGCGGGCGCGCTGGTGCTGCTGGGCTTTGCGCTGTGGCCGCGCTACAGGCTGCCGGACACCATCAACCGGGAGACGGTGACGGCGGCGGGACTGCTGCGGCCCTCGGTTTGACGGCGATTGTCGTCATAACCATCTGTTATGAACGCCGCGGCGGGTTGCTTCTCTTTCCACGGGACGGGGATGCATCTCCGGGCAAATTGTGCTTCACGGACCAGGTGGTGCTCGGCGCTGCGGATTGGCGGAATTCTTGCTGTACCTTGGTCTTTACTCTGCCTCGTTTGTCGGATCGTTGGTGTCTCAGCACGCAGTCTGGACAACGGGTCGGGCCTTGAACGCTGAATGTGCCGCAACTGCGACAGAGGCCGAGTGATGCTCGTTCTGCCCTCAATGACGCCTGTTTTTCACGTTGCTTCCGTTTGTACGCTTCGCTACGGATCCGGTTTGGCTGTCGGCCTGTGCCTTGGTTTTCCTGTCCGACGAACTCTCGCCGGAGTTCCTCCTCCATTGCCGTGTTGTCGGTGCGTGGGCGGGGTTTTATCCCCTGTGCCCGGCGTCGATTCTCTGAGTATGGTCGTAGCCATTCCCGGTGTTTTTCAGCGCAATCTTGGCAGCGAGTTTGTCTGTTGATGGTGTTGCTTGGGCAGCTCTTGCAAAGGCCGAGTTCCTTGCGCCGTTGCGCATTCTCCTTGGCGAGTACTCGTTTCCGTTCCTGCCTTTGCTCCTCAGTCAGGTGGAGCTTGGGAGCGTTGGTAGTGGTCTTCTTAGGATTGGGTTGCTTGTGTTTCCGGCGTTTGGTAGGTTTTGCACCCGAGGGGTGCTTCCGTTTCGTGCCGCGTGGCAGTTCGTAATGGAATTGATCTGCAAAAAGCTGTGCTTTGCCTCCTGTATCCCTCGACAATCACCTCTTCGGTGGATTGGGGCTAAATCATCCAGAATCAGGCGGAGCCTTATACCAAGCGTGGGTAGCGTGAAACGCGCGTTGATCAGTCCAATTCTTCCAAGCGCAGTCCGCACCGCAACTCGCCGTCCAGAGTAAGGCCGCACACGTTGAATGTGTCGACGACAAATATCTCCCGGAATTTTCCCTCCGTCAGCTCGACGGAGTTGACGTCCTCGTCAGGTGTGCAGGCGGAGCCATTGGAAGACCGTTGACATCCACTCCAAAAGATCCAGCACGTCGCATCGCCTTCTTCTCTTATTCCACAGGCCAGGTTGTCCTCCACGCTCACCGAGACAAACTTTCCCGGTGGCCCCCCGAGAGTGCTGAGCTCACCCGAAGAACCAGCCAACCAGCAGATTATCTCGCCGTCAATCCTCACGCCGCAGGCTTTGTCACGGCTGTCCAGGTCCAGGGTCTTGAATCTGCCCTCCGGTCCGGGGAGCAGTTCCGATTGGGCCGTTTCCCAGCAGGCCACAGCGCCGTCGTCGCGCACTGCACAAACGTGTTCGTCGCCCGAGTGGATAGAAGCGAACTTGCCGGCAGGTGGCGGCGGCAGGTCATGGTCAGCGTCCTCCCAGCATTGCACCGCGCCGTCCTGAAGAACCCCGCAGACGTGCCGCCGACCGACGCTGACGGACCGGAAGGTTCCCGTCGGCGGCATGGTCTTGCCAATTTCGCCGCGCCCCCAGCAGGCTACGCCGCCGTCCATCCGCACCCCGCAGGCAGTGCCTGAGTTGACGCTGACCGATTGGAAAGTACCCGATGGAGGGATGGCGGGTGATTCCTCCAACGGGTCTCCTGCCCAGCAGATCACTGCCCCATCGGAGGCAACACCGCAGGCAGTACGGCCCGCGATGGAAGCTGTGGTCAGCCTGGGCAACGGAACCTCGCCGGCGGTGGCGTCCGACCAGCAGAATTGGCTGCCGTCCGACCGGCCGCCGCATACGTACCTGTCGCCGGCGGTAAGAAACGAGGCTTGAGTCAGCTTGGCAAAGTAATCGTAGCCCCGGCATTCCAGGCGACCGTCGGCATGTAGCCCACACAGGTTCGCTTCTCCGGCCGCCACCTGCCGGAAGTCTCCCGACCATGACTCGCCAAACGGGTTGGACCCCCAGCACACTATGGAGCCTTGCGCAGTCACGCCGCAGGAATAATCGTCGTCGGCTGAAAGATGCCGAAACTCCCCGGCCGGCGGCGCGGCCTGCCCACCATTGTTGTTGCCCCAGCATACCGCTCCGTCGTCGGTTGCTACTCCGCACGTGTGCTCCGAACCGGCCGAGACCAGCCGGAACTCCCCATCCGGCGGGGAAGACTGACCATACTCGTCACTGCCCCAGCAAACGATTTGGCCCGATGGCCGCAGGCCGCAGGTATGCGCCCTGCCAGCGCTGAGGGACGCTAATTTGCCATCGGGATGCGACAGCTGGCCGCGGAAGCCTTCGCCCCAGCAGACCACGCTGTCGTCCAGGAGCATCCCGCAGGCGTGTTCGTCGCCTGCGCTGATCGATTTGAACCCGTCCGCCGGCAGAACGCCGGCAAGGACTTTTTCGTCGTCCCAGCAAATTGCGCTGTTATCCGTTCGTACCGCACAGGTCTGACGGAAGCCGCCGATGCTGACCGACCGGACATTGCCCAATGGCAACCAAGGGTAAGCAGAATAGCCGTCACAGAGCAAATCCGCCTCGGAACTGACGATGCACCGCTTGTTGCCCCCCACGCTGACGACCGTTACTTTCGGTGCAGCAATCTCACGTTCCGCGTCCCAGCAGAAATCGGAAATACCGTCGCGGCTCAGGCGAGAACCGCAGGTGAGGGACGAGTCGCCACTGGTCAGGCCGGCATAAGAAGAGGTCCTGTGGTTCAGCCCCAGCGAGTCCACTCCCCAGCATACGACGCTCCCACCAACTTCAGTGGCGCAGACTTGCTGGAGACTGGTGGCGATCGACGTGAAGCTGCGTCCCGGCGGTGAAGCTAATCCGGTGGACGGGCTGGATACATCATTGTGTGCGCCCCAACAGGCCACTGATCCCTCGGTCCGTAATCCGCAAGTGTGCCCGAAACCCGCGCTCACCGACTCGAACGTTCCCGACGGCCAATTCCAGGTGTCTCCCCAGCATTCCAGGGTTTCGTCGGTGCGAATCCCGCAGGAATGGTAGCTGCCGGCGCTGACCGACCGGAACTCGCCCTCCGGTGGTGAGGCTTGACCTCCGCCCACAGATGACGAGCCGAAGAAAAAGCCACCCTCCGATTCATCTTGACCCCAGCATGCAACTGTACCGTCAATGCGTACTCCGCAAGTATGGCGGTCGCCGGCGCTGACCGACCGGAACTCGCCCTCTGGTGGCCTGGCTTGACCCACATTGTCGTTGTCGTCCCATTCGGTTCCGCCCCAGGCAAACCAGCACTCCACCGACGCGTCGGGACGAATTCCGCAAGCGTGGGCCCCGCCAACACTGACCGATTCAAACTGTCCCTCCGGAACCGGCAGTTCCGGGCCAAAGTAGTGCAAGAAATCAAGGGTGGGCCAGCAAGCCGCAGCGCCATCGGTTTTTACCCCACACGCGAAGACTTGGCCGACGCTGATTGACGCGAACCTGCCTGTGGGCAGGTGCGGTTCCGCTCCCTGCAACGGATTGTATTGCAACCCCAGGCATACCACGAGGCCATCCTCTCTCAGGCCGCAGAGCGGGCCTTGACGAAGCCACAAAAGGGATGATGAATCCACCGAGACCATATCGTAAAAACCCAGCGCCGGTCCCGATTCACTCCTGGGGCGGGGTTCAGATGGTGTGGGCCCAGCGCCGGACGCAGAACCGGGCTTAGCGCTCTGGCGTCCGCCCGCGGCTACCGATGAGAAGGTTATCTGTCTGGGCTCCGTGGCGTCCACGGCATCTCCAGGCCAGCGCACCAACAGGTAGCAGACCTCATCGGGGGCGCCCGTAATGTACCCATCCCCACCGGCATTGGCCTGATACGCCCTCACCACCGTGTACGCGTTGCTGTCGGTGCTGCGTATCACGAACCACCGGTCGTCGTCAGCGTCGGTGTAAAAGTCCTCGTAGCCGATGCGGCCGTAGTCATTTTCCTGCAATGAGCCTGCGTACCCATGCGTCGGCCACGAACTCGGGCAGGGTGCGTCGGCGCTGGCCCATTGCGGCAAAAGGGCGGCACCGACCAGAACGCAAATCAATGCCACAGTGGCGGTTACGCTGACCCTGATTGATGAGGGCATGGGGCCTGCTCCGAAAACCTGTCTCAAGCGGTGGGCGCTTGCCCCTCTACCTCGGTCCACTACGGCGGCTCGCGAGTCGCTACGAAGCTCAACCCTTCCACGGACACCAGGGCATTGCGGTAGGACCGTTCCCTGGACGGCGCGCCAACCCGTCAGGTCCGGGTGTAGACCGCTGCTGCCGCCGGCGTCCAAGGGACGCTCTCGATGGAACGTTCAATCCGGTAACGGGCAGTGTCCGCCACCGCCAGACTGAACTGCGGAAAACGCGTTCCGCCCAGTGATCAAGGTATGTTCCCGTGCAACATGGCGAATGTTATCACATCGTTATTATCAACGCTTGAATATGATTACAAACATGCAGACAATTGGCCTGCTTTGGGAAGGTCCGGTCCGTAGTTCCTCTGGTATGGCATCCATGATGTTCCGCAAACTGGCGTGCTGGCGGACGGTGATGCAGAAACGTACACTCGGATTGCAGCAGGCGGGGACAATGGCGTGGTTGTAGAAGCCACTGTCGGCCCGGATGTCCCGCGTCAACTATTCTTGCCGATTTATCGTCGATTAGTTTCGCCTCTTCACTTATTCTGCTTGGCCCTGTTGCTGGGCGGCGTCAGTCCCGTAGCTGGGAACATCAAACTCCAGGATCCCGAGGGCGCGGTTGTGCCGGCATCTGGATCAATTTGACACCAAGGCCGGGAATGCCGCATTGTTGGCCGCGAACGGCCCCGAGCGCGTTTTCGGGGCCTTGAGGTGGAATTTTGCCGTACTGACGCGAAAACAGCGTCCTGGTGCGCCGTTGGGGTGGAATTGGAGCTGGTAACTAAGCAGGCCGACCCGTAGTCGGCGCGGCCTGCTCTTCTCCGCGTCTCTGGATCGCCTGACCGAGCCGCCTACTCGAACAATAGGATTGTTCAAAGGCGACCGGTTCTCGTTGCGGTCCGTACTGGGATCAGCTGATGAACATGCCGCGGTGTCCGGTCAGAACTGGTGATTGCTATGGCATTTCGCGTCGGCGTTGAACTTGAGGTTCATGTTCACCTCCTTCCGAATATGGCGGTGATAATACGCTGCAGGACACCGGGTTGACGGCGAATATTGTGGTCGTACCCACACGTGTAGCGGCTGCAGCGGTGATACTGCGTAGTGTGCAACATGGTGAATCCTCCCGGTTCAGAGTGTCCTGGTTCTGATATTCAACGCGATTTGTCCGAGTGTTCGACTCCCTGCTCTGTGTGAAATTCGTACGGGATCTTCCGGTTGACGTGGGTTACCAATTGCTTTGCGGGCTCGGCACGTCGCTTGCTTGGATCGGCCAATTATTGATAATTATTATTATGCTAGCCGATACAGAATGTGTCAATATGCTTTCCGTTCAACCCGACAGCATCAGTGATCAATGACCATACACGTGGGTCACATCTGAGTTGCTATCGACACCGTCGCCTGCTTCGGCGGACGCGGCGGCGCCTCCGAGTGCCGTCCCGACCGCCCGGCGCAAAGGCGCAAGTGGGGCATTTCCCGATGCCGATGCCGATGGATGATGATGCTCGCCCGATTGACAAGAAAAATGGCATTCAGCGCCATTGTCCATGCTTTGCGTCTGAGAAGCGCTGCTGCGGTGGTGCCTGTTTGCCTTTCGATTTGGCTGATTGCCTGCGGCTCGGGCGCGACGGTGCCCGAAGCGTGCGTGGACAATGATCGTGAGCTCAGGTTGGGCTTCTACGCGTACTTTGCCCCGGTCAGCCACAGCGCAGACGGTGAGACGGGTTCTCCAGGATTCGACGTTCACCAAGGATACGAAGCCGACCTGCTGTCCGCGTTGGAAGCCATGGACGGCGTGGGGGTGTTCTTCTCGCGGCGGGGCATCAGCATCTGGGACGACATCTGGCTGGCCTCGGCGGGTCCCGAGTTCGACGTCATCGGGGGCGGAATAACGATCCTGAACTCCCGTACCCGCGACGCCCAGGGTATGGAAGCGGTGGTCTTCACATCGGGGCACATCGCCTTTCGGCAGTCGCTGCTGGTGCGTGCCGGGGAGGAAAGCCGTTTCACAGACTACGACGACCTGACGTCGGACGTGCGGGTCGACGCGTTGGCCGGTACCACCGGAGAGGCGCGGCTGCTGGAGTTAACGGGCCTGACCAACTCCGACGGCGTGCTTGTTGCGGGCGCGATCATCGAAACGCCGCGTGGCGAGGTCGTCGCGGACGGCGCCTCGAACTACCGCATCACCGCCGCCGCCGCGTCGCAGAACCTGACGGGACGAAGCCGCATCAGGCCAGCTGCCGACAACATGCCCGAGGTCGTGTATCTGGGCGACCGGCTGGGCGAGTCGGAGCTGCTAGCTGCGCTCTCCGACGGCAGGATTGACGCGCTGGCCCGAGGCGAGGTCGGCAACCGGGAAGCCGAGCA
>MKWU01002246.1_pt1 | contig 29752 bp, 22 predicted proteins | sample 809101 | NCBI WGS metagenome assembly MKWU01 (sample SAMN05860141, study PRJNA318959) | sponge metagenome | host: Aplysina aerophoba | place: Slovenia: Piran, Adriatic Sea, Gulf of Piran | collected 2013-05-07
GCTGGAGACGCCGTCCACCAGCGGCACCGGCAGGCGGCCGGCAATCCGGCGTCCCAGGCCGGCGAGCGGTGCGCCCGCGAGAATGACGGCGTCGGCTGCGTCCTCCTCCCCGATGCGGATGCAAAGCGCGAACAATGCCGCCTCGTGGTCCTCCTGCACCGACCCGATGTCGCGAAGCGGCGCGCTCAGGGTGCGGATGCTCGCGAGGTTCGCCCGCACCTCGTTGATTGCCGCGCATTCGCGGTACCAGAGCGCGATGCGCTCGGAGATCGCCACGATGGAGAAACGGGGTCCGATCTCGCCGGCGGCGGCGAAGGCGGCCTCCGCGATCCCGACCACGGGCACCGGGGCAATCTCGCGCACCGCCGCCAGACCCGGGTCTCCGAACGCCGCGATGAGCACCGCGTCGCAGCCCGCCCCGTGTTCGGCGTAGAGGGTCATCGCCGCGTAGGCGCCGATGGTCGCCTCGCTCACGGTCTCGATGCCTGCTGGCCGGCGATGCCGGCGCCGGAGCTCGCCTGCGGCGTTCGATCGGCCTTGAATTCGCGGCGGTATTGGTCATCCTTGTCGTGACGGCCGTGCTGACCACCGTCGCCTCGCCCGACATGGAGGGCTGACCGCCCGCGACGAACCGCGCCGGGCCGGTGGCGTGGGACGGGCGCGGACGAAGGCGCCGGGGAGGTGAGGGCCATGATCCATTCGAGACGGGAGTTCCTGCGCCGCGCTGGAGCGGCGGCGTTCGTCGGTCCGGCGCTCGGTGCGGGTGCGCCGTGGGCGCGCGCGCAAGACGGCGAGGCGGTCGCACTCCACGCGAGGCCCGGTAACGTCCGGCTCGCGCCGCCGGACTATCCGGAAACCCCGATCTGGGGCTACGACGGACTCGTGCCGGGACCGACGATTCGCGTTCGGCAGGGCGAGCGGGTGATGCGCCGGTTCGTGAACGGGCTGCCCCAGCCCTCGACCGTGCACTGGCACGGCATCCGCATCGAGAACGCGATGGACGGGGCGCCGGAGCTCACCCAGGCGCTGGTCGAGCCCGGAGCCGAGTTCCTCTACGACTTCGAGCCGCCCGACGCCGGGACCTGGTGGTACCACTCGCACCATCGTGCCTTCGAGCAGATGGCGCGCGGGCTCTACGGCGCCTTGGTCGTCGAGGAGCGCGACGCCCCCGAGGTCGACCGCGAGGAGGTGCTGATCCTCGACGACTGGCGTCTCGCGGAGGACGCCAGCCTTCACGCGAGCTTTGGCGCCCTGCACGACTGGGCCCACGCGGGCCGAATCGGGAACTGGATCACGGTCAACGGCGACGCCGCGTGGAGCCGTGAGGCGTCACGGCACGAGCGGCTGCGCCTTCGCGTTCTCAACGCGGCGAACGCGCGGATTTTCTCGCTCGCGCTGAAGGGCCTCGAAGGCTGGGTGGTGGCGCTGGACGGCCAGCCGCTCCCGGTCCCGGAAGCGGCTGGGCCGTTCGTCCTCGCACCGGGCCAGCGGGCGGACCTGATCGTCGACGTGGCGGCGGGCGAGGGGGAGGAGGCATTCCTCGTATCCCGCGAGCGCGACGACAGCTACGCGCTGGCCACGTTTCCGGTCCGGGGCGCCTCGCGCGAGGTGCGGCTGTCCGCTCCGGCGCCGCTCCCGCCCAATCCGGTGCCCGCGCTCGGAGACCTTGCGCACGCGCGGCGCGAGATCCTTCGCATGGACGGCGGCGCGATGGGGCGGATGCGCGAGGCCGTGCTGGGCGGCCGGACGGGGGGGGCGCGGGAGCTGGCCGCGCCGGGCCGGGCCGGGGCGTTCAACGGCCTCGCGGAGATGCCCGACATGCCGTTCTTCACCGCGGATCGCGGGGAGACCGTGCGCCTTGCGATGATCAACGAAACGGCGTGGCCGCACGGGATGCACCTGCACGGGCACCACTTCCGTGCGATCGCGCCCGACGGCACCGCCGGCCCCCTGCGTGACACCCTGCTGGTGGATCGGAGCGAGTCGGTCGAGATCGCGTTCGTCGCCGACAATCCGGGCGACTGGCTGCTCCACTGCCACATGCCGGAGCATTCGATCAGCGGGATGATGACCTGGTTCCGCGTCGCCTGAGCGGCTCGCCCTTCCCGCCGGAACGTGCGCGGGTGGCGAGCCCTGCGCTTCCCGGCTTTCGCCGCGGCGCCTCTCCACGCGAGAGGCCTTCCTGCCGTGTCGAGCAGGTGACGCTCCCGGCTCCGAGCCCGGTTGCAGGCCGATCCGTGAACAAGCCGGCCAGCGGCCGGCCGGCGGGGAAGCCCGACTCAGGGCAGGTCCCTCGCCACCCGGAACCCCACGTTGATGTCCGAAAACCCCGCCGGGATCCTGACCCGGTTGGTGGGGCGGCTGGCCCGCGGCAGGCTGAGCCAGGAGCCCCCGCGCATCATGCGCAGGCGGCACGACGCGTCCGGCTCGACGGCGGAGCCGTCGGAAGGGGCGCCCTCGTAGCCGTACTGCCCGCAGTCCTCGACCCACTCGTAGAGGTTTCCCACCATGTCGTGAACGCCGAACGCGTTGGCCGGGAGCGACCCGACGGGCGCGGTGCGCTCGTCGTCCCAGGGGCTCCCGCATCCGTCACAGTTTGCGTTGCCCTCGCCGACGTCGTCGCCCCACGGGAAACGCGTCTCGCTGCCCGCCCGCGCCGCGTACTCCCATTCGGCCTCGGTGGGCAGCCGGAACCGCATTCCCGTCATCTCCGACAGCCATCCCGCGAACGCCCGCGCGTCCCCCCAGGTCACGAGCATCACCGGCCGGTCGCCGCGGCCGAAGCCGATGTCGCTGACGCCCTGCCGGCACGCACCGGCCGCGACGCACGCGTCCCACTGGGCGAACGTGGTCTCGTACCTGGCGATGGCGAAGGCGCGCGGAATGCTCACCGTGCGCACCGGCCCTTCGTCGACGTCGCCGCCTCCATGCAGGTCGCCCATCCGGAAGGTGCCGGCCGGCACCACCACCATCTCCGGGCACGCCTCGCAGTCGCGGATGACCGCGCCGGGCTCGTCCGCGAGGGCCGTGTGGCTGCACAGGAGCAGCGCGGCGACGGTCCCCGCAACGGCGAGCGTCCATCGCCCCCCGGAAGAAACGGTTCCAGTCATCGCCTCGTCTCCTGTGTGCCACCGTTAGCGGGAAGCTAATGCAACGGCCGTGTCCGAATCAATCGGCAAGGGCCGATTGGACCGCGGCACGAGGCCGCCATACACTCCGGCACGGCACGGCACGGCCGGCCCGCTGGGCAACGCGGAGTCCCGCCGGCCGCGCCCCGCAACCACCACAGGCAACCCCGCCGATGCTCGAAGTCCGGAACCTCTCGCGCAACTTCGGCGGCCTGATCGCCGTCTCCGACCTGTCCTTCTCGGTGGAGGAGAACGAGATCCGCGGCCTGATCGGGCCGAACGGCGCGGGAAAGACCACCACCTTCAACGTCATCAGCGGCTTCTACGCGCCGAGCGCGGGACAGGTGCTGTTCCGGGGAGAGGACATCTCCGGTATGCGTACAAGCGCCATCGCCGCGCGCGGCCTGGTGAGGACGTTCCAGGCCACCACGCTGTTCCAGGAGCTCACGGTCATGGAGAACGTGCTCGTGGGCTGCCATCTCCGTGCCCGCACGGACCCGTTGCGCGCCCTGGTGGGCGCGGATCGGCGCCGCGAGGCGGCGGCGCGGGACAGGACCCTGGAGATCCTGGACTTCTTCGGTCTGGGCGAGCGCGGCGACGATCCCGCCATGAGCCTGCCCCATGGCCTGCAGCGCGCCCTGGGGATCGCGGTGGCGTTCGCGGCGGACCCGAAGCTGCTTCTGCTCGACGAGCCCTTCACCGGCATGAACCCCGAGGAGACCCGGCAGATGATGGAGATCGCGCGCAGGGTGCGCGACCGCGGCGTTACCCTGCTGCTGGTGGAGCACGACATGCAGGCGGTGATGGGACTCTGCGACCGAATCACGGTCCTCAACTTCGGGAAGCTGCTCACCGAGGGGACGCCGGACGAGGTGCGCCGCCACCCGGACGTGATCGAGGCCTATCTGGGAGCCGCGACCGATGCGGCCTGAGACCCGAGGCAACGGGGCGGACGATACGGGTCGGCCAACCACGCTGCTCGAGGTCCGGAACGCCACCGTCCACTACAACAAGGTGGCCGCATTGCGCGGTGTCAGCCTGAACGTCCCCGACGGCTCGGTGGTCACCATCATCGGCGCCAACGGAGCCGGGAAGAGCACCTTGCTGCGCGCGATCTCGGGCCTCGAGGCGTTGTCCGAGGGCGAGATCCGGTTCGGAGGCCAGCGCATCGACGGGACGCTGCCCGAGAAGGTGGTGGCGCTGGGGATCGCCCAGGTGCCGGAGGGCCGGCGCGTCTTCCCCGACCTCACCGTCCAGGAGAACCTCAACACCGGCGCCTTCCTGCGCCGCGACCGCGAGAGTGTGGAACGGGATCTCGACGGCGTGTTCGAGCATTTTCCGAGGCTGAAGGAACGGCGGCGGCAGTGGGCGAAGACCCTGTCCGGCGGTGAGCAGCAGATGCTGGCCATCGGGCGCGCGCTGATGTCGAATCCGAAGCTCCTGCTCCTCGACGAGCCCACCATGGGTCTCTCGCCGGTGCTGGTCCAGGAGATGGCGCGGATCATCCGCGAGATCCACGAACGCGGGGTTCCCGTGGTCCTGGTGGAGCAGAACGCGGAGCTGGCGTTGCGCCTCGCGGACTACGCCTACGTGCTGGAGATCGGGTCCGTCGCCCTGCACGGCCCGGCGTCCGAGCTGCACGAGAACGACCACGTCCGCCGCGCCTATCTGGGCGCGTAGCGCCGCCGTCAGCCCCGACCGACGAGGCTGCGCGCGCGCCCACCGGTACGCCTGTATCGGAACTCGCCTGCCGCGAACGGTGCCCCGGGAGCGCCCCCGCACCGCCACGCGTTCCCGGTGACGATTCGTCAGTTCCCGGCGATCGTCATCTGCTCGACGAGAAGGGACCCGGTGCGGATGCCGCCCCGGGCGTCGACGTCGGCGCCGACCTCGCGGATTCCGAGGAACATGTCCGCGAGGTTCCCCGCGATGGTGATCTCCTCCACCGGGTAGGCGATCTCCCCGCCTTCGACCCAGAAGCCGGCCGCGCCGCGCGAGTAGTCCCCCGTCACGATGTTGATGCCCATGCCCATGAGCTCGGTGACCAGCAGTCCGGTGTCCATCTCGGCCAGCAGCGCCTCCAGCGACTTCGATCCGGCGTCGACGGTCAGGTTGTGGACGCCGCCCGAATTGCCGGTGGTGGACATGCCGAGCTTGCGTGCGGAATAGCTGTCGAGGACGTAGCCGCGGAGCACCCCGCCGGTGACCAGGTCGCGCGGCGCGGTCGCCACGCCTTCGCCGTCGAACGCGGCGCTCGCGAGCGCGCCGCGCAGGTGGGGCTGCTCGTGGATCCGGAGGTGGTCGGCCATGACGGGCTCGCCGAGCCGATCGACGAGGAAGCTCGCCTTGCGGTAGAGGTTCGCACCGCGTACCGCGGCCACGAGGTGACCGACGACCCCGCGCGCAATGTCCGCTTCGTAGAGCACGGGGGCATTGCGGGTGTCGAGCTTGCGCGCCCCGAGCCGGCGCACGGTGCGCCGTGCCGCGGTGAGGCCGATCTGCGACGCGGGCTCCAGGTCGGCGGGATCGCGCCCGGTCGAGTACCAGTAGCCGCGCTGCATCCCGGAGGAATCCTCGGCGATGACGACGCAGCTCACGCTGTTGCGGCTGCTGGAGCAGCCATCGAGGAACCCGTGCGAGTTGCCGTACACGAAGTCGCCGTCGTGCCGGGAGACGGATGCGCCGTCGGAGTTGGTGATGCGCGAATCGTGGTCGCGTGCCGCGGTCTCCGTCTCGAGCGCGAGGGAAATCGCCTCCTCGGCGTCGATCGACCACGGATGGAACAGGTCGAGGTCGGGCGGATCGATCGCCATCCGCTCGGGCTCCGCCAGTCCGGCGAATTCGTCCTGCGCGGTGTGGCGCGCGATGCGGCACGCTGCCTCCACCGTCTCGCGTACCGCGGCAGCCGTGAAATCGGTGCTGCTCGCGGAACCCTTGCTGTTCCCGAAGTACACGGTGACGCCGAGGCTGTTGTCCCTCGTGTGCTCGATGGTCTCGACCTCGCCGAGCCTGACGTTCACGTCGAGGCCCGCGCTCCGGCTGAGCGCGGCCTCCGATGCGCTCGCGCCGTTGCGGCGGGCGGTGTCCATCGCCAGTGCGGCGATCTCGCGCAACGAGTCGAGGTCCGGCTCGTACGGATTTTCGGCACTACGGGTAATGTCGTTCATTCGGGTCGGTCGCAAGGTTCGGGTTCTACGAAAGGAAACGGATTCTAATCGCAATGGACGTTCCCCTGCCGCCTCGGCTCTCGTGGATTCCCGCTCCCCGCCTTCGCGAGGACAGGCTTCGCGGGAATCCACGATTTTCGGCAGTCGGGTTCTCGTTCCGCACCTTGCACCACAGTGTGACATGACCCCGTGGCAGCGGGTGCCGAGAGGAGGGCGCCGCCCGTACCGTTTCAGGCCGTCCGTCACGCGGCTGGCGGAAGGCCGTGCCGGTGCGTCACCGCGGCGGCATTCGTATGGCGCCGTCGAGGCGGATGACGGAGCCGTTGAGCAACGGGTTGGCGACGATGTGCGTGACCAGGTCGGCGAACTCCCCGGGATGGCCGAGCCGGCGGGGAAAGGGCACCGACGCGGCGAGGTTTTCGCGGACCTGGTCGGGCAGCCCGGCCAGCATGGGCGTTTCCATCAGACCCGGGGCGATGGTCATGACCCGGATGCCCAGTCCCGCGAGATCCCTTGCGACCGGCAGGGTCATGCCCACCAGGCCGCCCTTCGAAGCCGCGTAGGCCGCCTGGCCGATCTGCCCCTCGTACGCCGCGACGGAGGCGGTGGCGATCATGACCCCGCGCTCGCCGGTGTCGTTCACCGGATCCAGATCCGCCATGTCCGCCGCGCACACGCGCATGACGTTGAAGGTGCCGATCAGGTTGACGTCGATGACCCGTCTGAATCCCTCGAGCGGCGCCGGTCCGTCGCGTCCGACGATGCGTTTCGCGGGCGCGATGCCGGCGCAGTTCACGCAGATGCGCGCGGTGCCGTGCGCTTCGCGGGCGCGGGCGATCGCATCCTCCACGCCGGCCGCATCGGAGACGTCGCAGGCGAGGCCGAGACCGCCGATCTCGGTGCCGACGGCCCTCGCCGACGCTTCGTCCAGGTCCAGCACCGTGACCTTCGCGCCGGCCGCGGCAAGGCGTCGCGCGGTCTCCGCTCCCATGCCCGAACCGCCGCCGGTGACGACGGCGCAATGTCCTTCGATGTCCATCTCGACTCCCGGTTGCCGGTGCGCTCAGGCATTCGTGTTCTGTCACCGCCGTCTGGATTCCCGCCTACGCGGGAATGACGGCAGGAGCGACGATCTCCGCGCCGTCGATGGCATCATTCCCGCCTGCGCGGGAATGACGGCAGGAGCGACGATCTCCGCGCCGTCGATGGCATCATTCCCGCCTGCGCGGGAATGACGGTACGAACACAATTGATGTCATTCCCGCGTAGGCGGGAATCCATTGATTTTCGGACCAATGCTCCTTGCAAGACTCGTTCACCGATCACCGACGCGCGTTCACGGCAGCACGATGGCCGGCAGCTCATCGAGCGTCCTGATCTCCACGTCCGGCGCGTCCGGCAGGCGTTCGCGCGCCTGGCCGAACCGGTTGCACCACGCGACACGGAACCCGAACGTCGCCGCGGCCGCCGCGTCCCACGCGTTCGACGACTGGAAGCTCACCTGCCCGCGTCCGACCTCCAGCTCGTCCATTGCAAGCTGGTACACCTCGGCTGACGGCTTGTACACGCCCAGTTCGTCGACCGAGACGACGGCATCCAGCAGACCGCCGATCCCGGCGTTGTCCACCGCCGCTTCCAGCATCATCGGCGAGCCGTTCGAAAGAATGGCGTTCCGGAGACCGGCCTTCTTGAGCGTGCTCAGCACCCCCGCCACCTCGGGGTAGCAGTCGAGCTCCAGGTAGGCGCGGAGGAGATCGCCGCGCAACGCCGCATCCTTGACCCCGTGGGCGTCGAGCGCGTAGTCGAGACTGTCCGCCGTGACCCGCCAGAAGTCGACGTAGCGGTCGAGGATGGTGCGCTGCCACGTGTACTCCAGTTGCTTGGCGCGCCACATGCCGGACACCGCGCCGGCGTTGTCGCCGAGCCGCGACCGGTGCTTCCCCACCGCCGAGTGGACGTCGAACAGGGTGCCGTACGCGTCGAAGACGCAGGCAGTGATTCCTATGAACTTCGTCAATGTCGTCTCTCCCTGGACGCCTTGAGCGGCGTCGATCTTCACAAACGGCGCCACGCGCAGAGCGCACGGCCTGTTGAGCAGAATTTTCGAAGCGGATTCCCGGACGACACGTACGAGGCTGCAAGGGGTATGAGGGTCACAGTCTCGTGGGAGGTCGAGTGGCTTCATACTTGAGTTTCGGATTCCGAAACTCAAGGCTTGCACATGTCTTGTCGGTCCGAGGGCAGCCTCGCCAGTGACAATCCTTCACATCCACACGCGGATGCGCTCGGCGAGCCGGCCGATGGCATCGATGTCGCCGAGCTTCAGACCCCAGTTCATCGCGAGCCCGTCCTCCTTGACCCGGGGCAAGACGTGCACGTGAAAGTGCATCACCGACTGTCCGGCCGCGGCCCCGTTGGACTGAACGAGGTTGAGTCCGTCCGGGTTCAGCGTGCGCGCCAGCGCCGCGGCCACCCGCTTCGCGGTCACCGAGGTGCGGGCGAGAGCCTCGTCGGGCACCGCGTACAGGTCGGGCGCATGCTCCTTGGGGATGACCAGCGCGTGGCCCTCGTTGGCCGGGTTGATGTCCATGAACGCGAGAGTCGCTTCGTCCTCGAACAGCTTGAACGAAGGGATCTCGCCCGCGACGATCTTGCAGAACACGCAGTCCGGGTCACGGCGCATCGCGAGCCTCCTCACCTTCGGAGTCGGTCGGAGCCGGTCGGTCCGGCGCTCCGGCGAGTCTACTGCCCCGCCCGTTCTCGTGCGAGGCGCGGTCCATGCCGAGCTCGAATGCGACGTCGCCGACCGCCGCGCCGCTCGAATCGAAGCTCCGCTCGACGAAGACACCGGCGCCTGCCGCGTCGAGCAGGATGGCGGCCGATGCCCGCGTTCCGTAGTCCGGACCGATGATGAACCGTGACGAGCGCCACCGCATGCGGCCCGGGTCGCTTTCGATGTCGGCCGCGAGCGCTTCGTCATGTCGCGGATCGTCCGGCGCGAGTAGGGCGAGGAGATCGCAGACGCGCACCTCGGGGCCGGCGAGGAGCCGTTCCAGCTCCGCCTTCCCTTCCGTCACCTTGGGCCACGGGGTGTCGAGCAGGTGATTGCTGAGGCCGTACACTCCGGGTTCGAGCCGGACGACGCCCCGGGAGCGGTTCGACACGAACGCGAGCGTGTCCCCGTCCGTGGCGAGCAGGCTGAATCCGTTGTAGCGATGGCCTTCTTCCATGACGCGGCCGAGATACGCCTCCGTCGGCTCGTCTCCGGCGACGAAATCGCCGACGAGCGCCCCGCGGGACGGGACGGCGGGGAGGCGGGTCGCGAAGGGGTCCCGGTAGTTGGTGATCGCCGCGAACCGGCCTTCGGCGCCCACCCCCAGCCACGTTCCGCCCGCCTCCAGATCCCCCGCCCCCCGCCCCCCCCCCCCAGCCCCTTCCCCCCCGCCTCCAGATCCCGCCCCGCGAGCACGCCGGGCGTGTCCTCCCACCAGTGGACGGGCAGGGCCGGCCGGGCATGAAACTCGTCCCGGTTCGCGGCCACCACGAGGCGATGGCGCGCATGGCGCCGCCACGCGACGTAGATCAGGCACATGGGCTGGACGTCTCCTGGCCCGCATTTCTCACCAGGTCACGGCTGCGGACGCGGATCTGACCGAATTGGCTGCGTTAAACGCGGCCAGGGTGCTCGACGTACTGGCAAGTACGCCTGCGCGCCCTGACTCGCGTTCGCCTTGCCAATTCAGTCATCTCCACGCCCTCGCTCGCAACCTGGTGAGAAATGCGGGCTACCGCGTCACATGTTCCGCCGGTACTGTCCGCCGACCTCGAACAGGGCGTCGGTGATCTGCCCGAGCGAGCAGCAGCGCACCGCGTCCACCAGTACGGCGAAGACGTTCTCCTCCCGGATCACCGCATCGCGCAGCCGTTCGAGCGCGGCCGGCGCCGCATCCGCGTGCCGCTCGTGGAACGCGCCCAGGCGTTCGAGCTGGCGCTCCTTCTCCTCCTCGGTGGAGCGGGCGAGGGCGATCGTCGTCGCTTCCGGGGGCGGGTTCGGGTTGAGGTAGGTGTTCACTCCGACGATGGGGAGCGAGCCGTCGTGCTTCTTGTGCTCGTAGAAGATCGACTCGTCCTGGATCTTCCCGCGCTGGTAGCCCGTCTCCATCGCGCCGAGCACGCCGCCGCGCTCCGAGATCCGGTCGAACTCCGCAAGCACCGCCTCCTCGACGAGATCGGTGAGCTCCTCGATGACGAACGCGCCCTGGTTCGGGTTCTCGTTCTTCCCGAGCCCCCATTCCTTGTTGATGATGAGCTGGATGGCGAGAGCGCGCCGCACCGACTCCTCGGTGGGGGTCGTGATCGCCTCGTCGTAGGCGTTGGTGTGCAGGCTGTTGCAGTTGTCGTAGGTCGCGATCAGCGCCTGCAGCGTGGTGCGGATGTCGTTGAAGTCGATCTCCTGCGCGTGCAGGGAACGCCCGGAGGTCTGGATGTGGTACTTGAGCTTCTGGCTGCGCTCGTCCGCGCCGTACCTCTCGCGCATCGCGACTGACCAGATCCGCCGCGCCACCCGCCCCATCACCGAGTACTCGGGATCCATCCCGTTGGAGAAGAAGAAGGAGAGGTTGGGCGCGAGGTCGTCGATGCGCATGCCGCGCGCGAGGTACGCCTCGACGTAGGTGAAGCCGTTGGCGAGGGTGAACGCGAGCTGCGAGATGGGGTTCGCCCCGGCCTCGGCGATGTGGTAGCCCGAGATGGACACGGAGTAGAAGTTCCGCACCCGGTTTGCGATGAACCACTCCTGGATGTCCCCCATCACCTTGAGCGAGAACTCGGTGGAGAAGATGCAGGTGTTCTGCCCCTGGTCCTCCTTGAGGATGTCCGCCTGCACCGTGCCGCGCACGTTCGCGAGCGCCCATGCCCGGACCTCGTCCGCCTCGGAGCCTGCCGGCTCGCGCCCGTGCTCGCCGCGGAAACGCTCGATCTGCTGGTCGATCGCGGTGTTGAGGAACATGGCGAGGATCGTGGGCGCCGGACCGTTGATGGTCATCGACACCGAGGTGGAGGGGTCGCAGAGATCGAAGCCGCCGTAGAGCACCTTCATGTCGTCCAGCGTCGCGATGGACACCCCGGAGTTGCCCACCTTGCCGTAGATGTCGGGACGCCGGGCGGGGTCGAATCCGTAGAGCGTGACCGAGTCGAATGCGGTCGAGAGCCGCTTCGCGGGGGCGTGCTCGGAGAGCATCGCGAACCGGCGGTTGGTCCGGAACGCATCGCCCTCGCCGGCGAACATGCGAGACGGATCCTCCCCCTCGCGCTTGAAGGGGAAGACGCCGGCGGTGAACGGGAAGCGTCCGGGCAGGTTCTCCTTCATCAGGAACCTGAGGATCTCGCCTTCGTCGCGGTAGCCCGGCAGCGCGACCTTGGGAATGGAGGTCCCGGAGAGCGTCACGTGCCGGAGCGCGGTGCGGATCTCGCGATCGCGCACCGTCACCACGTACTCGTCGCCGGAGTAGCTCTCCACCAGCGCGGGCCAGCTCTCGATCAGCTCTCGGGCCTCACCGTCGAGCATCCGGTCGCGCGCGCCCTCGAGGCGGGTGAGGGCGTCGACGTCGGACTCCCCGGCGCCCCGGAGAAGACGGCGGGCCTCGCGAAGATGCTGGCGCTCGCGCGCGAGCGCGACCTGGCGCTCGACGCGGGCGTGGTACTCGCGCACGGCGTCGGCAATCTCGGAGAGATAGCGGGTGCGCCCGGCGGGCACGATGGCCCGGGTGAGCGAGGAGACGCGCACGCCGGGCGCCGGGAGGGCCCCGTCGGCCCACGCGACGAGCCCGCGCTCTCTCAGGATCGCCACCAGGCGGTGGTAGAGCGCGGTCACCCCGTCGTCGTTGAACCGCGAGGCGATGGTGCCGCAGACCGGCATTTCCTCCGCCGGAGTCGAGAATGCCTCGCGGTTGCGCTGCACCTGCTTGCTCACGTCGCGCAGCGCGTCCTCGGCGCCCCTGCGGTCGAACTTGTTGATGGCGACGAGGGCGGCGAAGTCGAGCATGTCGATCTTCTCGAGCTGGCTCGCGGCGCCGAACTCCGGCGTCATCACGTACACCGGCACGTCCACGTACGGAACGACGCCCGCGTCGCCCTGACCGATGCCGCTCGTCTCCACGATCACGATGTCGAAGCCCGCGATCCGGGTCGCGGCGACGATGTCCGCGAAGGCCGCCGGGACCTCGTTGCCCGAGACCCGGGTCGCCAGCGAGCGCATGTACACGTTGGGGTGGCCGATCGCGTTCATCCGGATGCGGTCGCCGAGCAGGGCCCCGCCGGTCTTGCGCCGCGAGGGGTCGACCGCCAGCACCGCGATGCCGAGCGCGTCGCGCCGGTCGAGGCGGAGCCGGCGCACCAGTTCGTCGGTGAGCGACGACTTCCCCGAGCCGCCGGTGCCGGTGATGCCGACCACGGGCGGCGAGGCGAGGGACGCCGAGCGCTCGCGAATCGAGGCGAGCAGGGAGGGGCCGAGGCTGCCGTCCTCGATGGCGGTGATGGTCCGCGCGAGCGCCCCGCGGTCGCCGGCGGCGAGGCGGTCGAGGTCACGCGGGGCGGCCCGGCGCGCGTCGGGACCGCAACGCGCGATCATGTCGTCGATCATGCCGCGCAGCCCCATCTCGCGGCCGTCCTCCGGCGAGTAGATCCGGGCGACTCCGTGCGCGTGGAGCTCGTGCATCTCCTCGGGAATGATCACGCCGCCGCCGCCGCCGAACACGCGGATCCCGGACCCGCCGCGTTCGCGGAGCATGTCCACCATGTACCTGAAGTATTCGACGTGCCCGCCCTGGTACGAGCTCACCGCGATGGCGTGGGCATCCTCGTCGAGTGCGGCGACCACGATCTCCTCCACCGAGCGGTTGTGCCCGAGGTGGATGACCTCGGCGCCGGCCGACTGGAGGATCCGGCGCATGATGTTGATCGACGCGTCGTGTCCGTCGAACAGGCTCGCCGCGGTCACGAAGCGGACTCGGGCGGCGGCGTGAACCACCTGCTTCCCGCTGGGAGCGGCCCGGGTGGGGCGATCGACAAGTGCGGGCTCGGCCATGTCCTCGGCTCCAGTACCGAACTTCGCGAGGGTCCGTGCCGGTGTCCGGCGTGGTCGAGGCGCGGGATTCTCTCCCGCCGCGGCCCGTCCGGCTGCGAGTTCCCCCGCTCGCGGCGTCGCGAAAAGTCAAGAATGGCAGGCTCGCGCGAAAATTTCACCGATTCGCGGCTGTGGACGCATGCGCAAACGTCCACCGTGCCGCCGCCGGCGCAACGCGGCGGGAGACGTTCCGGTCGGTACGCGGGCGGCCGAGGGCCGTCGTCCGGGATACGGCGAGACGCAACTGTCGCCGTGCGTGCGGCCGGGTGTCGGGTGCGCAAGAATGGAAGCCGAATGCGGCGACTTGGCGAACGACTCGAAGGAACGTCGCGCAACCTGTTGGTATGAATACGAATTTCAGAATGGTCGGAGTGCTGGTAGGCTAATCGATCCTGGCCTCGAACCGATGAGGCACGTGCAGGAACCAGGACAACGAACTCATGCAGGATTCGACACCGGCGAGCACCGCTCGCACAACCACGCGAAGGGCAACGGCGACTTCCGCCGCGCCGATCGATTCGGGCCCGGGAGACGGGTCGCCGCCCGCAAGTCCGCCCACGACCCCGATCTCGATGAAGGACGCCGACGCCGACGCACCGCAAGCATCGACGCGTCCGCGCCGGCGCCGCACTCGTGCCGCCGCGCCGGGTCCGGATGCTGCCGCTTCGCCCGCGTCCGCGTCGCCGCCCGCGGTCGACCTCAAGGACTCCGCCCTGTACCTCAACCGCGAGCTCACCTGGCTCGAGTTCAACCGCCGCGTCCTGAACGAGGCCGAAGACGAGCGCACGCCGCTGCTGGAGCGGGTGAAGTTCCTCGCCATCGTGAGCTCGAACCTCGACGAGTTCTTCATGAAGCGCATCGGCGGCCTGAAGCAGCAGGTCGGGGCGGGCGTGCGGGAGCTCACCGTCGACGGCCGGACGCCGCAGCAGCAGATCGACGAGGCCCAGGCCGTGGTCTCGGAAATCGAGGCCCGCAAGGAGCGCCTCCTCCCCGAGGTTCTGAGCGGCCTCGCGGAGCACGGGATCGACGTGGTCGACTACTCGGATCTGGAGGCGAAGGAGCGCGACTCGCTGCGCAAGTACTTCGTCGAGAACATCATGCCCCTGCTGACGCCGCAGTCGATCGACCCGGCGCACCCCTTCCCCTTCATCTCGAACCTCTCGCTCAACCTGCTCGTGACGCTGAACTACAAGGATCGGGGGCCGACCACCGCCCGTGTCAAGGTGCCGATCGGCGCCGGTCTCCCGCGCTTCCTGCGCATCGACGGGCTCGACCGGTTCGTGCCGCTGGAGCAGGTCATTTCGAACAACCTCGATCTGCTCTTCCCGCGCATGAACATCGAGTCGTGCGAGCCGTTCTACGTCACTCGCAACGCGAATCTCGCCCGCGAGTCGGACGTCGCCGACGACCTGCTGGCGATGATCGAGTCCGAGGTGCGCGAACGCCGGTTCGCTCCCATCGTCCGCGTGAAGATCGAGCGCGGGATGGATCCCTACCGCCGGAGCTGGCTGGCGGCCGAGCTCGGTCTGGACCCGGACAAGGACGTGTTCGAGTCCGATTCCATGCTCGCCATGCGGCATCTGTTCGAGATTGCGGGCCTCGAGTTTCCGGCCCTGCGCGATCCGGTCGCGCATCCCGTCGACCACGGCGGCCTTGTCGACGAGCGCAGCATCATCTACGCGATCCGCAACGCCGGCTCCATCCTCCTGCAGCATCCGTACGAGTCGTTCTCGAACTCGGTGGAGCGCTTCGTGGCCGAGGCGAGCGCCGATCCGAAGGTGCGCGCGATCAAGATGACGCTGTACCGGACCTCGGGCGAGACGAAGATCCTGGACTACCTGCTCGACGCGGCCCGCAACGGCAAGCAGGTCGCGGTCGTGGTGGAGCTGCAGGCGCGTTTCGACGAGGCGGCGAACATCCGGTGGGCGAGCCGCCTGGAGGAGGCGGGGATCCACGTCACCTACGGCGTGATGGGGCTGAAGACCCACTGCAAGGTGATTCTCGTGGTGCGCCAGGACTTCTACGGCCTGCGCCTCTACGCGCACGTCGGCACCGGCAACTACCACGCGGGGACCGCGCGGCTCTACGACGACCTCGGACTGCTGACCTGCGACGAGACGATCGGCCGCGATCTCGTGGAGCTGTTCAACTACCTCACCACCGGATACACGCCCACCCGCCGCTACGCGAAGCTCCTGTCCGCACCGAAGCTGCTCAAGCGCTCGGTGCTGTCGAAGATCAGCCGCGAGATGGAGCACCAGGCGAACGGAGAGACGGGTCACATCCAGTTCAAGGCGAACGCGCTCGAGGATGCCGACATCGTCCGGGCCCTCTACGACGCATCGCGGGCCGGCGTGCGCGTCGACCTCATCGTGCGCGACACGTGCAGGCTGCGGCCCGGACTTCCGGGATTCTCGGAGAACATCCGGGTGATCAGCGTGGTTGGCCGGTTCCTGGAGCACAGCCGGGTGTACTACTTCCGAAACGGCGGCGACGAGGAGTACTACATCGGCTCTGCCGATCTCATGAAGCGCAACCTGGAGCAGCGCGTCGAGATCGTCGTTCCGGTCGAGGCGCCGGCGCTGCGGGCGGAGCTGCGCACGATGCTCGATCTCCACATGGCGGACCAGCGCAGCGCCTGGGACATGCAGTCCGACGGAAGCTACGTGCAGCGTCGGCCCGAGGATCCGGACACGCCGGGCTGCCAGCAACAGCTCATCGCGCTCGCGGAGGAGCGGCTGCGGTCCGCGATGCGGCTGAGGAGGCGCAAGCCGCAGGTCATCGTGCGCCGGCACCGGCAGTCCCACTAGGGCGTGTTCACACTAACGCGCCGCATCGAGACTGTAGGTCGGCTTAGCCGAAGGCGTAAGCCGACATCACGGCCCGAGTCGGGCGATGCGCCATGTCGGATTACGCTGCGCTGATCCGACCTACGGTGGATTTCTGTCCGAAAACGGTGCTTTTTTTTTCGCCCCGTTAGTGTGCACACGCCCTAGCCCGCATATCTCGCCGACTCACGGCTGGGGGCGCCCCCCGACCCGAGCTTCGTGGGCGCGGGCGGGACCTGGTCGTGCCCTGCGAGGAAAGGGGCCTGCCCTACCCGTATCGCCCCTCGATGTAGTCGGCGGTCCGGCGTTCGCGTGGCGTGACGAACATGTCGCCGGTCGGCGCATGCTCGATGACCTCCCCGAGCAGCATGAAGATGCACTCTTCGCTGGCGCGCCGGGCCTGGGCCATGTTGTGGGTGACGATCAGGATCGTGTACTGGCCGCGCAGCTCCCAGATCAGCTCCTCGACCGCGGCGGTGCCCTTCGGGTCCAGCGCCGAGCAGGGCTCGTCCATCAGCAGGACCGCCGGCTTCACCGGGAGCAGGCGCGCGATGCACAGCTTCTGCTGCTCCTCGAGCGAGAGCTCGGTGGCCTTGCGGTGCAGCCGGTCCTTGACCTGGTCCCAGAGCAGGACCTGCCGGAGCGCGTCTTCCATGATCCGCTCCCGCTCGCTCTTCGATGCGCCTTCGTCGCGCGCGTGCAGGTCGTAGCCGAACAGCACGTTCTCGCGGATCGAGATCGGCAGCGGGTTGGGGCGCTGAAACACCATGCCGACCTGCTTGCGAAGCTGCACGAGCTCCACGTCGCTGTCGTACACGTTCTTGCCGTGCACCTGGATCGAGCCGTCGATGCGCACGTAGCCGAGACGCTCGTTGATGCGGTTGACGCTGCGCAGGAACGTCGTCTTCCCGCAGCCGGAAGGTCCGATGAGCGAAGTGATGATGCCGTCGGCGATGTCGAGGTCCACGTCGAACAGCGCCTGGAAGGTGCCGTACCACAGGTCGAGCCCGCGGGTGCGGATCGCGGGCTTCGCGGGCTTCGCGGCGCCCGCGGCGGCCTCCCGACCGGCAGCCGGTCCGGCGGTCGCGCCCGGAGTTTCGATGGTCTCGTTCATCTCGCGGATCCCGGCGCTCAGCCGAACTTGCCCTCGATGTAGTCGCGGGTCCGTGCGTCCTCGACCTCTCCGCCGAACAGCGCCTCGGTCTCCCCGACCTCGACGCAGCTCCCTTCGAGAAAGAACGCGGTCCGGTCGGCGAGCCGGCGCGCCTGCTGCACCAGGTTGGTGACCAGGATGATCGTGATCTCGCCCCGCAGCTCCTTCAGGACGTCCTCGATGCGCATCGTGGTCACCGGGTCGACCGCGATCGAGAACTCGTCGAGCATCAGGAGTTCGGGATCCTGGGAGAGCGCACGGGCGATGGTGAGCCGCTGCTGCTGCCCGCCCGAGAGCAGGCTCCCCAGCGATCGGAGCCGGTCCTTCACCTCGTCCCACAGCGCCGCGCGCCTGAGGCAGCGCTCCACGATCACGTCGAGCTCCCCCGAGCTCCTTACGCCCGCGAGTCGGGGAGCAAGCGCCACGTTGTCGTACACGGTGAGGGGAAGACCCACGGGCAACGGGAACACGACGCCGATTCTCTTGCGCAACGCGTACACGTTGCGCCACCGGCGGGTGTCGACGCCGTCGAAACGGATGGTGCCCTCGAACTGCATCGCGGAATTGAAGAGATCCATCCGGTTGAGCGCCTTGAGAAACGAGGTCTTGCCGGCGTTGGCGGGTCCGATGATTCCCAGAATTTCGTGCTCGCGGACATCGAGGGTGACGTCCGCGAGCGCGACGTGGCTGTCGTAGCGGATGGTCAGGTCCGAAACCTCGAGCTTCACGGTTGCCGCCCTGTCGTGCGCGGACACGCCGGGGAGTGCTCCGAGGTTCTCCCGCACCGGCGCGACACTCACCATTTCTTCTTCCCCCTCAAGTAGATGCGGATCGCGATGGAGAGGCTGTTCATGAGCAGGACCATTGCGATCAGCACGAGCGCCACGCCGTAGGGGAGCGCCTCCGGCACCCCCGGCACCTGGGTGGAGACGACGAACAGATGCAGCGACAGCGCCATCGTCTGGTCGAAGACCCCCTGCGGCAGGAACGGCAGGAAGAAGGCGGCGCCGGTGAACATGATGGGCGCGGTCTCGCCCGTGGTGCGCGAGACCTCGAGGATGACGCCGGTGAGGATGCCGCTCACCGCGTTGGGCAGCACCACCCGCTGGATCGTCTGCCACCGCGTCGCCCCCATGTTCCAGCACGCCTCGCGGAACGCGAGCGGCACCGCCTGGAGCGACTCCCGGGTGGCGACGATCACCACCGGAAGGGTCATGATGCCGAGGGTGAGGCTTGCGGCGAGGATGCTCGTGCCGAAGCCGAAGAAGATCACGAACGCCCCGACTCCGAACAGCGCGTGAACGATCGACGGCACCCCCGCGAGATTGATGATGCAGAGGTTGATGAGCCGGGTGAACCAGTTGTCGGGCGCGTACTCGCTCAGGTAGAGCGCGGCCGCGATCCCGAGCGGTACCGAGAAGAGCAGGGCGACCGCGACCAGCCACACCGTCCCCAGCAGCGCCGGGAAGATCCCGCCCGCGGTCATGCCGTCGGTCGGATACGTGAACAGGAAGTCGATGGAGAGGATCGGGCCGCCCTTGAAGATGAGCGTGCCCAGGATGATCACGACGGGAAGGATCAGCAGCAGCGTCATGGCCAGGAACAGCACCTGGTAGAGCCGCTGGGTGCGGCGGTCGCGATGGTTGAGCTCGGATGCCTGGAACATCGGTTCGTCCTCTACCCCTTGCGTACGCCACGCACCACGAGGTCGGCGCAGAGATTGATGATGAAGGTCACGACGAACAGGAAGATCCCGATGGTGAACAGCGCCTGGTAGTGATCCGATCCCACCGCGGTCTCCCCGAGCTCCGCCGCGATGGTCGCGGTCAGGGCGCGCACGGAGTCGAACACGCTGGTGGGAAGGTTGATCGAGTGCCCGGTCGCCATGAGCACCGCCATCGTCTCCCCGAACCCGCGCCCCACCCCGAGCAGCACCGCGCCGAGGAGCCCGTTCTTCGCGGCCGGGAGCACCACCTTGTAGATGACCTGCCACCGGGTGGCGCCCATCGCTTCGGCCGCTTCGCGGTAGCGGTCGGGCACCGCCTTCAGCGCGTCTTCGGCGATGGAGGTCATGATCGGCGCGGCCATGAGCCCGAGGATGACCCCGGCGTTGAGGACGTTCAGCCCGATGGGCACGTCGAACAGATCGATGATGAGCGGGTTCATGATGGCCAGGCCGATGAACCCCCACACCACCGAGGGAATCGCGGCCAGAAGCTCCACGAGGACCTTGAGCGTCTCCCGGGTCTTGCCGGTGGCGAACTCCGCGATGTAGATCGCGGCGCCGAGCGAGAAGGGGATCGCCACCACCATCGCGAGCCCGGTAACGCTCGCGGTGCCGGCGATGAGGGCGAGGATCCCGTAGGTTGTCTTCCACTCCGAGGTCGGCCGCCACCGCGGCGAGGCGAAGAACTCCCGGAAGTCGAACTCACCGACGATGAAGCCGAACCCTTCCCGGGTGATGAAGACGAAGATGCCCAGGATGAAGATGATGGCGGAGATGCCGCCCAGGAAGACGAGCGCCTGCACCGCCTTGTCGATGTACCAGTCGAGGTTGGGGCGGTCCGAGGCGGCGCGGGCCACGGGCGGGACGGCGACCCCGTTGCGGGAGCTGGTGGCCATCTAGAACCCTCGAGCGGACGTCATCGCCGCAATCAAGCCGGATGTCGAGCGAGGCGTCCCTGGGAGCGCGGGCGTCCCGCCCGCATGGACCATGGTGGGCCTGCGGCGGGTTGTCCATTTCTGGCCTCCGGCCAGGGCGGGCGGGACGCCCGCGCTCCCAGGAACCCTGTCCACGCGTCGGTACATGCCTCGTCGTTCCTGGGCGAAGCCTGGCTAGGCTTCCCCGCTGCCGCTCAGGACCTGCATGAGGTCGTCTATCCGGACCGCGAGATCTCGGTAGAGGGTCTCGAACCGCTGCGCGGTCTCCTCGTCGCCGGTCTCGGCCTCCACCGCGGCCACGTCCCACGCGAGCGCGGACGTGTGGAACGGAACGCGTGGCACGCGGGACCTGACCGGACCGTCCAGGCTCACGATGAGGTAGTAGCGATCCAGGTGTGCCAGCTCGTCGGCGACCGCGCGCGGCACCATCGACGACATGTCGAAGCCGTGCCGTTCCATGAACGACACCATTCGTGAGTCCAGGGCGCCCGCGGGGTCGAGTCCCGCGCTGCGGAACCGCGCACGTTCGCCGTGTGTCTTGCGCGCGATCGCCTCCGCCATCTGGCTCGCGCCGCCGTTGTCGCGGTCCACGAACAGGATGTTGTGCACGCGAGGCGCCTTCTGCTCCCCGTAGACCGCGAAGACGGTCTCCTCGCAGATGTTCTTGGCCTGATCCCAGACCCGCTTCAGCATGTTGAACACGACGAACATCGCGACCCGGTCCCTTGTCTCCCGGGAGCTCTCGGGGTCGAGGAGCGCCTCGTAGATGGAGTCCATCGTGTGCTCGACGGTGTCGGCAAGGTGCATGGTGGCGCGGGCCACCTCGCCGTTCTCCTCCAGGAAGGCCGTGATGGCCTGGTGCAGCGTGCGGCGTGCATCGGTCGACGTCATCTCGAGCTCGCGGGCGACCGAACCCTCGGGCGGTCGCGAGAGCTGGACCGCCTCCCGGCTGATGATCACCGCGTAGTCCCCCAGCCGTTCGAGCTGGATGTTGGTGCGGATCACCGAGGACATGCGCCGCAACGGTCCCGCGCTCGGCAGGTGAACGGCGACGAACTTGTGGCAGAGACGGTCGAGCTCGCGCACCTCGCGGTTGATCCGCTCGTCGGCGAGGATCGTGCGGTATGCGAGATCCTCGTCGCCGGTCAGCACCGTGCGAAGCGCATCGGCGATGGCCGTCTCGACCCTGGCGGCAATGCTCCCGAATCGGGCATGGATGTCGTCGAGGTCGTGCTGGAGGCGCAGTTCGTAGTGGCTCACGATAGTGCTCCGCGTGTCTGGTTCGACGCGATGCCGGGGGTGGTGCTCAGTCGCACTGGACCGCGCTTACCGGCGCGTAGCCCTTGTCGAGGATGATGCACTGGCCCTCGTCGCTCAGGATCCAGTCGAGATAGTTCTTGATCGCCCCCTGCGGCTCGCCGTTGGTGTACATGAACAGCGGACGCGCGATGGGGTAGCTGCCGTCGCTGGCGGTGGCGACGGTCGGGTTGACGCAGTCCGCGCCGTCCTCGGTCGTGACGCACGCCATCTTCACGTGGTCGGTGGCGTAGGCGAGGCCGCTGTATCCGATGGCGCACGGCGTATTCTCGACCAGGTGGACGACGTCCTTCGAGCCGTGCATGTCGCGGGTGCCGAGCTTGTAGTCGCGCTTCCCGCCGAGCACCGCCTTGCGGAAGTACGCGTAGGTGCCCGAGTTGTTCTGCCGGCTCACGAGAATGATCTCCTGGTCCTTGCAGCCGGGCACCTCGGTGCCGAGCTGCCCCCAGTTCTCGGTCTCGCCCTCTTCGCCGTAGACCTCGGCGAGCTGAGGGATGCTGACCGAGTCGAGAGGGTTGTCCGGGTGCAGGTAGACCGCGAGGGCGTCGTACCCGACGATGTGCTCCACCGGGTTCTGGCCGCGCGACTTCGCCTGATCGATCTCCTTGCGCTTCATCTCCCGGCTGGCGTTGGCGATGTCCACGGTGCCGTTGATCATCGCGGCGATGCCGGTGCCGGAACCGCCGCCGCTGACTGCGACCGCGACGTCGGCGTCGACGTTCTGGTAGTTCTCCGCCCAGGCCTGGGCGACGTTCACGAGGGTGTCCGAGCCCTTGTTCTGGATGACCGTCCGCGCGCCGGCCGAGGCGGCAGCGACGGCGAGGGTGAAGGCGGCGGCGACGGCAACCGTTCTAATCGGGGTGGCGTGCATGGCTGGAATCTCCTTCGTTCGCGGCATTGGCATCCGTTTCACCGGGGGCGACGACATGCACTCGGCTCGGCGGTCCCGCGTCATCGTTCGTCTTCGTCGGGGCGACGGAGCAGGCCGGCTGTCCTGCCGAAGCGCTGCGCCGTGCCCCCGTCATCGCTTCCGAATGCTTGCGCTGCGGCTTCCAGGGACGATGACGATTGGTTCGATGACGGTTTCGTGAAGTCTGGATGACAATTCCATGCCGGAGATGTTTCAGAAATGTGACGAACGTCCCGCAATCCCCTCGTGATTTTGATCGAAATCACCAAAGTGGAATTCTCTCGGGCGCTGCGTCCGATACCTGCCACCATCGTTCAGCCACCGGTGTGGGGGCGGCCCCCATCGGAGGCGGCTAGAATCGAGCCGTGCACTCGATTCGGGCCGCATCCGACGACAGAAGGCGCGGTGGTGACGACAGAGGGAGAGCGCGACTTCGGGCGACACGCGAACCCGCATCCACGTCCGGTCAGGCCCGATGGATTTCCGCGCATGCGGGAATCCTTCGATTGCTTGAGCCCCATGGATCCCCGCCTTCGCGGGGCCCGTTGATTTTCTCGCGAGTCGAATTGCATGAATTCCTGGATGGAGCCCGGACATGCCGAACTGCCCGACCACCAGGGGACGACGGTGTGCGCCATCGATCTCGGCAGCAGGAACTTCAAGGCGGTCGTGGGTCGGCTTTCGGGCGGCGCGATCGTCACACGCCTTCTCGACAAGGTGCGACTGGACCTCGGCGAGCACCTGGCGGAGAACCGCGGCTCCATCTCCGCGGCGAAGATCGCCGAGATCCTCGCGGCCCTGGATGCGCTCGCGGCCCGGGGCCGCGCCGAAGGAGCGTCGAAAGTGCTCGCGGTGGGAACCCGGGCGCTGCGCGCGGCGCGCAACGCCGACGCCGTGATTGGCGCCGCGCGCGCGGCGGGGATCGCGATCGAGATCGTCTCGGGCGAGCGGGAGGCGGAGCTCGGGTACCTCTGTGCGACCGGAGGCGCGCCGAATCGGCTCGTAAGCGACCTCGGCAGCCAGAGTCTGGAGATTTCCTGGAAGACGCGGAGTGCGATCGAGTCCCGATGCGTGGGCCCCGGTTACGTGGGCGCCTACGGGACCTGGTTTGCCGGCGCTTCAGGATTCGGCGCGGCGCGGGCCGAGTACGACGCGTTCCTCGCCAGGCACATCGACCGCCTGCCGCGAGGCACCGAGCAGCTCCTCTGCCTCGCATCCAATACCACGGCGTCGTACGTCCTCGGGCGGCCGAAGGCAGAGGTCACCAACCGGCCGCTCCCCCACGCCCCGCTCGCCGAGACCATCCGCACATTGGAACGGCTTTCCCCCGCCGCCTGGCGCGAGCACCGCGGCTCCACGCCGCGAACGGACACGGCGTTCCCCCGGCGGGGGGCCGCGCCCACGGCGGCCCGGCGGCGGGAGCGGAGAAGGTGCTCCCCGGGCTCGTGGTGCTCGACCACCTGATGCGCCGCTCGGGCCACCGCGAGGCCGTCATGGTGGAGGCGGAGCTTCCGTTCGGCCTGATCGTCGAGCACTTTGCCCGAGCCGGTGGGTCCCGGAGCATCCGTCCCGGCTGAGCGAGCCCGCCGTCAGTCCCCGCGGTCGAAGCGCGCCATCCACGCGGCGATGCCCTGGATGGTGATCGTCGCGCGGTAGACGCCCTCGTCGATGACGAAGAGGTAGCTCGTGTCGTAGTGCTCCATGATCGCGAGCGCCTTCATGAGCTGGGTGTTCGAGGGAATGGAGGCGTGCGGCTCCTGCACGTAGTCCTCCACCGGATGGCCGAAGACCTCGGGCAGGCGGCGCTCCATGTCCTCGAACGTGGCGAGCCGGTCTCCGACCACACGGGCGAGCTGGACCACGTACTCGGGGACGATCGAACGATTCGCGATGTACTTCAGCGTCACCCGTCCCGCGATGTGTCCCGCCTCGTCGCGGAACGGGAGGGACTGCACCCGCGCCGAGAGACATTCGCGGAACACGTCGCGGACCAGCATGCCCGGCCGGGCCACCCGGGTCACGATGAGAAGGTCGTCAGGAAGCATGGTTGCCGTGTCTCCGCGCGAGTTCCGAGCGCTTCCCTACAGGTACCGAATATAGACGTAGACGCTCGCGATCACGATGCTCATCAGCATCATCGGGAACGCGAGCATCATGAACGGCAGGAAGCGGATGCGGTGTCCGGCCCGTTCCGCCATGCCGGCCACGATCAGGTTCGCGCTGGCGCCGACCAGCGAGCCGTTTCCGCCCAGACACGCGCCCAGCGCCAGCGACCACCACAGCGGCATCAGCCCTTCGGGTCCGCCGAAGCTGGGGGCCATGGACTTGATCATCGGGATCATCGTCGCGACGAACGGAATGTTGTCGACCACCGCGGAGGCGACGGCGGAGATCCACATGATCGCCAGCGCGGTGACTGCGAGGTCGCCCCCGGTCGTGTCCAGCACCCGCTCGGCCAGAATGGCGAGCACCCCGGCGTGCTCGATGCCATGCACGACGATGAACAGGCCCACGAAGAAGAAGATCGTCACCCATTCCACCTCGCCGAACCGCCGGTGGACACTCTCCGACTGCGCCTCGGCCTTTCTGCCGATGTTCGTGATCAGCAGCAGGAGCGCCGCCCCGAACATGGCGATGGTCGCCGGCTCCAGTCGCAACGGGTGGGCGAACAGGAAGGCGACGATGACCAGTGCGAGCACCGCGAGGGACTTCTTCAACAAGGGCACGTCGGTGATCGCCTCGCGCTCCTTGAAGCGCATGATGTGCGCACGACGCTCGTCGCTGGCTCCCATTCCGCGGCCGTAAATGAAGTAGAACACCGTCAGAGTCACTACCAGGATCAGGGGCGTGATGGGCGCCAGGTTGAACAGGAAGTCGTTGAAGGTCAGCCGCACCGCGGATCCGATCATGATGTTGGGCGGATCGCCGATGAGCGTCGCGGTGCCGCCAATGTTCGACGCGAATATCTCGGCGACCAGGAACGGATAAGGCTTGACGTCGAGCTCGTCGGTGATGAGAAGCGTCACGGGGGCGATCAGGAGCACGGTGGTCACGTTGTCGAGCAGCGCGGAGAACACCGCGGTAACCACCGACAGCATCACCAGGATCGCCCACGGACGTGCCTGCACCCGCTTGGCCGACCAGATTGCGATGAACTGGAACACGCCGCTGCGCCGCGTGATCGCCACGACCACCATCATCCCGGTCAGCAGTCCCAGGGTGTTGAAGTCCACGCCCCGGATCGCGGTCTCCTGGTTGAGGACGCCGAGCGAGATCATCAGGCCGGCGCCGACCAGCGCCACGATGGCGCGGTTGATGCGTTCGCTGACGATGACCGCGTAGGTGAGGACGAAGAGGATGGTGGAGACCCAGATCGGGTCCCATCCGAAGATGACGTGGCTCGCGATGCTTCCGTGTGCGTCCATTCCGACCGCCGCTTCAGCTTGCTTGATCCCGATCAGATTGATCGCCGCCCGTTGTCATGCCGGAGTCATCGATCCGTTACATTCTTGTCATGAAAACGTAACATATCCTGTGTGGCCGGACCCTGATCCGGATCAGGAAACCCCGACCCCGGCCATCGCGCATCGGAGCCGGGTCCTGCGCCGCATTGCATGGGGCGAGTCTCATGGCGAAGCGAAGCGGAGGTCGAACCATTCTGGCCGTGGTGGACTTCTCCCCGGTGTCCGATGACGTCATGACCTACGCGTCGGAGCTGGCGGAGCGGCTGGACAAGCACCTCGTCATCCTCCACGTCGTGCACGACCCGGGAGAAGCCCCCGGCTACTACCACGTCAAGGGCCATGACAAGGTCCTGAGACGCATCGAGGACGTCGCGCGGGAGATGTTCGACAAGTTCCTTGCGCGGACTCGCAAGAGGCTTCCCGACAACCGGCGCCTGCGCCGTTCCAAGACGCTGCTCCCGACCGGCCTTCCCGTGACGAGGATCCTCGAGATCGTCACCCGGCTTCAACCGTGGATGGTGGTCATGGGGAGCAGGGGGAGGACGGGGATGGCCCACGTGCTGCTCGGCTCGAAAGCGGAGCAGGTCGTGCGCCTGTCCCCCGTGCCGGTGATGGTGGTCAAGGGCCCCCGGCAGGAGTAGGGCGATGCGTCCTGGCGCAATTTCGTCCGCGTTCCTCATGCCCGGGCACCGGGCGACGGTGCTGGGGCTCGCCGTCGTCGGGATCATGGTGACCGGAGCCGTCATGGCGGCGCCCGCGGCGGACACCGACATGGCGTGGGGCACCATGACCATGGGGCTTCTCGGCGGCCTCGCGATCTTCCTCTTCGGCATGAACCAGATGGCCGATTCGCTCAAGGCGGTCGCCGGCGAGCGGATGAAGCTCATTCTGGAAAAGCTCACGACCAATCGGTTCATGGGCGCCGCGACCGGGGCTTTCGTCACCGCCGTCATTCAGTCCTCCTCCGTCACCACCGTGCTCGTCGTCGGCTTCATCTCGGCCGGCCTCATGTCCATGTCGCAGTCGGTATCGGTGATCATGGGCGCGAACATCGGCACCACGATCACCGCCCAGATCGTCGCCTTCAAGGTCACGAAGGCCGCGCTCGCGATGATTGCGCTCGGCTTCGCGATGAATGCGGTCTCGAAGCACGAACGCACGAGACACTACGGGGCGATGCTGATGGGGCTCGGGCTCGTGTTCTTCGGCATGAGCGTCATGAGCGACTCGATGAAGCCGCTGCGCACCTATCAGCCCTTCCTCGACCTGATGACGACCATGGAGACGCCGCTGGTCGGAATTCTCGTGGCGGCGGCCTTCACCGGCCTCATCCAGTCTTCGTCGGCTACCACGGGAATCGTGATCGTGATGGCGAGCCAGGGCTTCATCACCCTGCCGACCGGTATCGCGCTCGCGTTCGGGGCGAATATCGGCACCTGCGTCACCGCAATGCTCGCCTCCATCGGCAAGCCGCGCGAGGCGGTTCGGGCGGCCTGCGTGCACGTGCTGTTCAACATCCTGGGCGTCGTCGTGTGGCTCGGATTCATCTCGCAGCTCGCCGAGGTCGTGACCTGGCTGTCGCCGGCCCATCCGGAGCTTTCGGGGGCCGACCGGCTCGCTGCGGAGTCCCCGCGTCAGATCGCCAACGCGCACACGATCTTCAACGTCTCGAACACGGTCCTGTTCATCTGGTTCACCGCTCCGCTCGCCCGTCTCGTCGAGCGGTTGATTCCCGATCGTCCGCTGCGCGAGGAAGCTGCCATCATCCGGGCGCGCTACCTCGACGATGAGCTGCTCTCCACGCCGTCGCTCGCCCTCGACCGCGTGCGGCTCGAGGTGCTGCACGCGGGGGATCACGTGCTCACGATGCTCGAACGGGTGATGCCCGCCCTGCATGCCCGCGACGGCAAGGCGCTCGCGGAGCTGGTCCGGATGGACGATCAGGTCGACATGCTGCACGCGCAGTCGATCGAGTACCTCGGGAAGATCGGAAATACCCAACTCACCGAGGCGCAGACCGAGCAGTTCATCATGCTGCTGGAGGCCGTGAACAACCTCGAGAACATCGGGGACGTGATCGAGACGGACCTCGTGGGACTCGGACACAAGCTCATCGACAGCGACCTTCGCATCAGCGACGAGACGCACGAGGTGCTCGTCGACGTCCACTCCGCGGTCAGGGTCTCCGTCGACGCAGCGATCCAGTCGGTCGCGCAGGGAAGCGAAACGGCGGCAATGAGAGTCACGTCGATGAAGGACGAGATTACCCGGCTCGTCGAGTCGGCGGCCATTCACGAGGCGAAGCTTCTCGGAACACAGGACCCCCGGCAGCTCGCCGTCTACGCCATCGAGATCGACATCATCGAGAAGTTCAAGCGCATCTACTATTTCGCCAAGCGGATGGCGAAGACGGTCAGGCCGCAGGTGGCCGAGGAGCGGGCCGCCTGACGCGGCTGCGAGGGGCTCGCTTCGTCCTCGCGACTTCACCGGGCAGGCGATGATTCCCGATGCCGACGAAGGCATTCCAATGCCGAGCGTCGGCGAGATGCATTACCCGCCGTTCTTCCTGGACTGGGCCTTCAAGTTCGAGAGAGATCAATTTCCCCGAACAGCGACCGCACGCTTCCGGGGGGTCCTGGACTGTGCAGGTCGTGTTCTCGCGCCGAATCCGATCCGCCGCTCAGGCCGGCCGCAGGCGGTGCGCCCGAAGAATCTGCTCTCCGAAGACCTCGCGCGGGGTCGCGGCGAATCCGTCCGACAGCCGGTCGATCACGTGGAGCATGATCTTGCGGAAGACCTCTTCGCGGTCGTCGTTCGCGATGATGGGGATCCCGGCCTGGTCCGCCTGGTCGAGGAGATGCGCCTGCAGACGCCAGATTTCGTCGAAGCTCTCGAGATAGCGCTCCGCCCGGCGGTGCGGGCTGTGTCGGCTTCGGCCCCGGATGTATCGCCGGAGCCGCTTCGGCTTGAGCACCGCGAGCATGATGGTCTCGATCACCGCATCCGCCTCGCCGGAGATGCTCCCTGCGAATTCCGGATTGACGTGGACTCCCTCCAGCACGAACGAGACCCGCTCGCGCAACGCGCGTTGCACGACCGCCTCGCTCGCGACCGAGAGCAGCTCCGCCTGGGCGCTGTATCCGTCGGCGAGCGCGGCGTCGGTGCACGAGGTCTCGCGCGACTGCCCGGGAAGCGCCTTCCACGCGTTGAACGAAGAGCGGTGCAGCACGGGCAGCAGGCGTTCCGGGACCATGACCCGCATGATCTCGCGCAGCATGTCCGTCGACTGCGTGCGCACGATGTCGAGCCGGTTCGCGAGCATGGCGGCGGTCGTGCTCTTGCCGCATCCGGCGGTGCCGCTGAGCATGAGGACGAGGGGGCGGCCGCTGCGCGAGAAGTGCGTCCACACGAGGTAGCGGTGCGCCGCGTCCTCGCCAATTTCCTCTCGAACGCAGCCGTGCGTGATGCCTCCGATCCGATCGACGGGAACGGGTTTCGGGCTGGAGGTGAGCAGGTGGCGGTACAGGAGCTGCGTGACCGCGGCAGCCTCGTCGCCGGACAGACCGCTGCATGCGAGGCGCCGTTCATGGCGGACCCGGGAAAAGGGGACGAGCCGGCCGTCCGCCTCCTCGATCACGACCAGTCCTCCCGGGCGGCGCTGCCGGCTGTAGGTGGCCGCTTCCACGCGGTTGCCCAGCGCACGCAGGCGCTTGATGACGAGCGCCTGCAGGGCACGGGTCGTGACCTGGCTGGAGTCGTTGATATCCTCGCGAATGAGGGAGGCCAGCGAGTAGGCGGTGTTGAACGACAGGCCCGCGTCCTGCAGCGAACGCGTGAGAATGCCCCGCAGGAAGGGGACCTGCGTCTTCTCCTCTGCGTCGGTGACGAGGATCTTGGCCACGGATCGAAAGGATAGGTCGCACGGCTCCGGAGTGGAAGGACCGAACCGGCGATCGATCGTCGCACGGCCGCGCGGCCGCGACCCGGTGCGTACGGGACCG
>MKWU01002247.1_pt1 | contig 29745 bp, 22 predicted proteins | sample 809101 | NCBI WGS metagenome assembly MKWU01 (sample SAMN05860141, study PRJNA318959) | sponge metagenome | host: Aplysina aerophoba | place: Slovenia: Piran, Adriatic Sea, Gulf of Piran | collected 2013-05-07
CCATTCAATCGGAACGAGCTTTTCGAATCCCCGCAATTCGCCTTGCAGAAGCAATGAGTGACCGTGGTTGTGATACTTATGAGTACCTGTTCACGGTAGAGTCGCCAGCCATGAAAGGAATACTCGGTTCCTGCCATGCCATCGACATTGGGTACGTGTTCGGATCTCATACAGCAAATAAAGGAACTTCGACATTCTTCGGTGGCGAAGATGAGCATAAGCAACTTGCAGAGACCGTAATGGACACATGGTTGTCCTTCGCTCGGACAGGTCGTCCCAACGATCCATTAACGGATTGGCAACCTTATGATCGTGAGAATCGGTCAACGGGAGTATTTGGGCTACCAGCAACGGTAGAAAATGATCCGTACGGTGAAGTTCGTGCTTTATGGGACCAACTTGAAAGCGAGTCACCGATAGGAACTTTCTGATCGATCAAGCACTCTGCGCCAGTAGTGGATTAGTCGCGGATTGCAGGCCCCTTGATTTAATACAGGCGTTGCTAAGGCTTGGGAGTTAGCCTGACGCTCCATCCGGTGACGGGCAATTTCACCTTCTTTACTTTGCTCTGGTGGCTTGTATCACCTGTTAGTAGCAGAGGTCAGACCTGTAAGTTTGAAATTCACACTCGCTAATTGATAAAATTGAATTCCATTTTCGAGAGGAATTAGATGCCTTTCATTAAAGTTCGGGAAAGCGAACCATTTGACACAGCTTTACGAAGATTCAAACGTACGTGTGAGAAGGCTGGAGTGATTGCCGAAGCGCGTAGACGCCAGTTTTACGAGAAGCCTGCTGCAATCAGGAAGCGAAAAGCTGCCGCCGCGGTCAAACGTTACCAGAAAAAAGTCATGCGAGAAAATAGACGCTTTGAAAGAGCGTACTAATCTCGGTATCTAAAAATAACCCCTTCCACTGACGGTCATCACTCGTATCAGGTAGATTGTCTGATCTAAAAGCTCGCTTACAAACAGCGACGGTTGTTGCAATGCGCACGCGCGAGAAAAAGCGTGTAGCAGCACTAAGACTCATTAACGCCGCGATAAAGCAAGTAGAGATAGATCAAGGTCGTGAGCTCGACGACTCGGCCATTTCGCAGATCCTAGCCAAGCAACTCAAGCAACGGCAAAACTCTATCGAGCAGTTTGAAAAAGGTGGTCGCGCAGATTTAGTCGCACAAGAACAGTACGAAATCGACTTGATCAATGAATTTCTGCCCGAGATGCCATCCGATGATGAGCTTGAGGAGCGCGTCAACGAGGTAATAGCAGATTTAGGCGCTTCTTCCATGAAGGACATGGGTCGAGTAATGCAAGCTCTACGTGCTCAGCTTCCGGGTCAAGTCGACATGGGGATAGTTAGTTCGCTGGTTAGAAACAGTTTGGGGAAATAGTTACTAGAACTGTCTGAATGGCTGACTCCGCATATAGAAACTTCACGAACAACCTGAATAGCAGATTGGATGCTATCGCGGTCGTGGGTGCCTATGTATCGCTCAAGCAAGGCAATAAGTCCTACCGAGGGCTTTGTCCTTTTCATACCGATACGAACGAGTCGTTTCATGTCTACTTCGATGATAAGTCGTATCACTGCTTCGGCTGTCAAGCTCATGGGAATCTGATCGATTTCGTCGCAAAGATGCGAAATCTTGAATACACAGAAGCTGCTAACCAGTTAGCTGAAAGTGTCGGGTTGGAGCGATTTCGCTCTGGTTCTCGTAGTGTCAGTAAAGATCTCGAAGATATGTACTCAATACTGGGTCGAGTGAATGGGATTTATCGAGCTGAACTCTCGAAACATGCTGAGGTTACCAAGTATCTTGAGAAAAGAGGGATAGACGCTGAAACGAGCAAGAAATTCTCAATCGGCTATGCACCACCTGAGTGGCAATTCCTATCCAATCGACTTAAACAGTACCCAGAGGATTTGATAAAGAAGACTGGTCTGCTGGCAGAGAGCCAACAAGGCCTACCCTACGACTTCTTTCGCGATCGTGTTGTCTTCCCAATTCGAGAGTACCAGGGGCGAGTACTTGGGTTTGGCGGCCGCACTTTTCGAGAGGAATCCACAGATCCAAGGAAGTACATAAATTCGACCGAGTCACCGATTTTTAAGAAACGAGAGATTCTTTATGGTGACTTTGAACTCAATCAGATCGGCTATCGCCATGAACGTCTGCTGCTTGTTGAAGGATACATGGATGTCGTTGGACTAGCACAACATGGAATCAACTACGCTCTTGGAATACTAGGTACCGCGGTCAATCAGAATCATCTACAACAAGCATTTGCACACACCCAAGAGGTTGTGATTTGTTTCGATGGCGACGAAGCGGGAAGAAAGGCTGCAGAAAGAGCTTTGGAAGCCGCACTTCCAGAAATGACATCTGGGAGAATTTTGCGCTTTCTCTTTTTACCTGAAGGCTCAGACCCGGACAGTCAAGTTCAGGAAGTGGGCAAAGAGAAATTTGAGCAGTCAATTCAGTCTGCCCAAACAATCATTGAGTACATTCAATCGCTCATCCTCAAGGGTCAGTCGGTTGACGACTTAAATACGCGCATTGCTTTTGTAGACCAGATGCGTCGTTATCTCTCAAAGATTCCTCACCAAGTCACTCGATTGATTCTGATTGATGAGTTGGTTACCTCTTTCCCCGAGCCTGAAATTCAGCAACAGTTAAAACGATTTCTTAGCGATTTCTCCGGGACTGACGAAAGACGCGCGTTTAGTGCTGCTGTGAACGACCCGGAAGCTTTCTTTACACCCCCCGAGCAAGTTCAGCTTGACAACCGAACTCTGTCATTAGAAAAGAAAATCGTGGCGCGCATACTGCGAGCACCGGATCAATGCGCGAAGCTAGATTCAGACTTGATGAAGCTTTGGTGTGATCTCTTCGGACCAACGTTGCTCTATACGCTTTGGTCGTGGGTGAAAGAGTATGAATTAGATTCAGCACAGGCAATACTTGCGAGTTGCCAAGGTCAACAATATGCAGACCAGCTACACGAGATTTATGCCGATTTTCGACATGAGATAGAAAAACCTAGAAAATATGAACCATTGGCGGGAAAATTGTCTAATGGCGGAGACGATTCGGACTTGAAAACGGCTATCGAGACCACCATATCTCAAGTTCGAGCTAGGATGAAATTGCGAGATGAATTTCAGAATAGCGACGTCTACCAAAATAACCGGAAAACCTAGGAGGATTGCAGTCCAATCGCAACACAATTCACAGACCCACTTGAGTTTTGGGTCGTACAACCAATCAACCATGTACAAAGGACGGTACTGAATGTCAAGTAGCTTCGCACTCACTCATCCCGAGGCGTACGGGAAATTACAAGCCCAGGGGCAGGTCACGTATGACGCCCTTGTGACACAGTTACAGGTAGAAAACGACGAACTTGATATCTCTCAAGTCATCAGTGAACTTGAAGATGATGGCATCAATGTCATCAATGTTCCTGACAATACAGTCATAAGCACCGACGGCATGATGGATGGCGATCAAATTATTGATGCGCCATTAGAACCCAGTGGTTCATCCGATACGCATCGAGCGTACATGCGAGATGTCGGTAAATACAGTCTTTTAAAACGAGACCAGGAAATTGATTTAGGTCGCCAGATTTACGAAGGCAATCAAGAGTATATGGCAGCTCTAGCGACCGTACCTGGTGTCATTGACTACGTCATAGAAAAGTTCGAAATCAGTCTTAAGAAAAACAATCTGGATCACTTCCTAGAAAACTTCACCGATCCCGTTGAAGAAATTCCAGAGGTACAACAGAAGAAACGTACGGACTCCGAGCATAGGCAAGGACGCAAGAAGAAACTCTATTCGTTAGAAGAAGCTGGAGACCGATTGGAAGCCTTGAAGGCGGCGTACACGCATTACCTCGAAGTGCTTGAGACTTATCTAAACACCAAGGGTAAGAAGAAAGTAGCCCCACTTAACAAAGCTCGGGCAGGGGTCGAGAACATTTTTAGGTTCTTTCTACTCACGCCTCGCCATCAAACGGAAATCCGTGAGCGACTAAGAGAGATCACGGATCGCCTAGATAAACATGAACGACTGATTTACGACGAATGCGTTAAGGCACGGGTCCCGCGCGATGTTTACGAATCTCAAGTTTCTGGTCGAGAGCACAACATCCGTTGGGTGAAAAAACTAATTGATGCAGATGAGCCTTATAGTGAGCGAATTGCTGCGGTAGAAACAAGATTGCGTAGTGCGGGTCGTTCCCTAGCGAATGAAGCTCGTAAAGCGAAACTAGACATCGGTTACATCAGATTGCTAGAAAGTCGATTGCGAAAAGGTGAAGCTACGATCCATGCAGCAAGAGATGAGCTGATTCTCGGTAACCTGCGACTGGTTATGTCCATTGCAAGAAAATATTCAGCACAGGGCGTTCCCGTCATGGATTTGATCCAAGAAGGGAATATGGGGATGGTAAAAGGTATTGAAAAATACGACTACCGTCTCGGTTACAAGTTCTCGACTTATGCAACTTGGTGGATTCGACAAGCGATTAGTCGCACTTCACACGGTAAGAACCGTACGGTTCGTTTACCTTCGAATGTCGAAAATCTGATTCGAAAAATCTCAAAGACTCAGGATCAGCTTCAGCAGGAACTGTCTCGAAATCCGACCATTGATGAGATTTCAGACCGTATTGAAGTTGAGGAAGACAAGATTCGATTGGCAATTGACGTCTCTCGAGACTTAATGTCGATGGATCAGAGTATTGGTAAGGACGACGATACCACGATCGGTGAGCAACTGGCCAGTACAGCTTTAAAGTCACCGGAAGAGATTGCACATGAGGAAGATCTCAGGCATGCTGTTGGGCTCGTCCTTGGCAATCTATCAGCACGAGATGCCAAGGTGGTGATGCTTCGATTTGGTATCGGACGAGAAGGGGAAATGACTACTTCGGAAGTCGCTAGGGATATGGACATATCTCCTGAACGTGTACGTCAAGTGCTAAGCTCTGCGATCAAGAATCTGAAGACTACTCGGAACAGCGTTCTGCTCAAACCGTTTCTTAACTAATCTAAGTAATGAGCAATAGATTGGTGGTAGCAACACGTAAGTGTGTACCGGTTTAAGAAAGCTCGAAAAAAGCTTGAGTTTTTACAAATGCTGAACCAATTTATAGTGTAGAAATTAGACATAATGAGCGCTTGGGACAGGCGCAGCTGGACATGGAGATTGCAAGTACCATATCGAAGACTTGGTCTGTGAAGTGTCAACGGGACATATCCTCTGGCCAATACTCTGGCTAAGTGTGTTTCGACGTCCAGTTGATTCAGCAATCTAGGTTGCTTGGAGTTAACTAAAAAGCCACTCTATAGAGTGGCTTTTTCTTTTTCGAGTGCGGAATTTTGTCGCTATTCGTCTGTGTATTCAGGAAACAGATAAAAGGCGTTGTAGGACATTGTTTCAAAAATTACCGAATTTCTTGGCGTAATTAGGAATTTCGTTTTATAGAATTCCGAATTAAAGCACTTTGTCCTAGATTTTCCGCTTATGCAGTTAGACCCTACACCTATAGATTTCACTGATGATGAATTGGATCAAGATCCTGAGCTACGGTTAACGATCTTTATAGACGGGGCAAAAGAGCAAGGCTACGTTACGCGGGAAGAAGTCCTCGACTACTTAGATGTCGAGAATAGCGAAGAAGATCGAGTTGAGTCATTTATCAATGACATACAAAACCTCGGCATAAAAGTCATTTCTTCGCCGCTGGACGAAGAAGATCTTCTACAGGGTGACACTAACGCCGCAGACGACCTAGAGGTCGAAGAAGCAGCAGCAGCTCTTGCAGCAGTGGAAGCGGTTTCAGGTAGAACACTGGACCCGTTGCGCATGTACATGCGAGAGATGGGATCGGTAGATCTCCTGACGCGGGAAGGCGAAATCGTTATCGCCAAGCGAATTGAGGAAGGCATGAGTGAGACGATGGCTATCCTGTCACGCTTTCCAGGTGTGGTCGAGCACGTACTTGACGCTTATAAAGAGTGTGAAGCGACGGAACGACTTAAAGATCTACTAGTGGGATATTTAGAGCCGGTAGATGTTGTCCAACCGGCAGTTCAAATTACCGCAAATCACAAGAAAGACAGCTCAGAAGAGAAAAAGCGAAAAGGTCCTGATACTGAACTAGCTCAGGAGAGATTTGCAGAACTAGAGTCTGTCTATAACACTAACATCGCCATTCTTAGAAAAGAACCAAATCGGAATACAGATAAAGCCAAAGCTGCCATTGAGGCGATTGAGTCGGCTTTTCGATTTTTTAAGCTAACACAAAAGCACCAAGACATTATCTTGGGTATGCTGAATGAAAAAGTCAAAAGGATTCAGTTCTGGGAACAGAAACTCCGAATGCTGATTTGTGTGGAAGGTGGAGTCAGCCTAGCTGCTTTCCAACATTGTTTTGTAGGGTACGAAACTGCCGGCGACAAGGTCATTAGCAGATTGCGTAAAGAGCTAAAAACCGACTATGCAAAAGTCAAACCGTATCTTTCTGATGTGCGACGAACGTGTCGACGACTTGGAACGATCGAATCTACCGTTGGCCTGACAATTGGTGAAGTCAAGCAGATTCAAAAGGAAATCAAAAAAGCCGAGAGAGAAACTGAGCTAGCAAAGAACGACATGATCGTATCTAATCTACGGTTAGTCATGTCTATTGCAAAGAAGTACAACAATCGCGGCTTGCATTTTTCGGACCTGATTCAAGAGGGTAATCTTGGCCTTATGAAGGCGGTCGACAAGTTTGAGTACCGACACGGCTTCAAGTTCTCTACTTATGCCACTTGGTGGATTCGTCAAGCGATCACGCGATCAATAGCTGATAATGCTCGTACCATCCGTATTCCAGTTCACATGATTGAAACAATCAACAAGTTGCATCGGATGCAGAGACAGATCACGCAGGAATTAGGTCGCGATCCTACGGTAGAGGAATTGTCTGAACGAATGGAAATTTCGGAAGACAAAGTTAGACGTGTTCTGGAAATCGCACGTGATCCCGTCTCTATGGAAAAACCAGTCGGTGATGATGGGGATGCAACCGTTGGCGAGTTCCTTGAAGATACGACGATCAAGTCCCCTTCAGAAATTACTAACAACCAAAAAATGCGAGATGCAGTTGAAAGTGTCCTCAATATGCTTGAGGATAGAGAAGCTGCCGTTATTCGTTTGAGATTTGGAATCGGGCAGAACCAAGGCTATACGTTAGACGACCTTAGCAATCAGTACGACGTGACTAGGGAACGAATTCGTCACATCGAAGCCACTGCTATGCGAAAAATTAGTCACCACATTGAACTACGAGACTTTTTAGACGAAGCTACTTCTCACTTCTGAGAAGTATTTAAGGAATGTGGTGGGCCCACCAGGACTCGAACCTGGGACCTATGGATTCACGTCCCCGTTAATGGGGTGCCCGGCCATTTCTGGCCGGCGCGGACTATCTCTCCACCCTCCGCAGACGGATTGGGTGCGGGACGCTCTTGCCTGTCATTAAGAACGCTCGGTAATTACCAGTTCTCAGGTAGTCTCTGCACCTTCTAGCGGTGTACCGCTAGCTTGGCTCAGGATTGCCTTATTGCCTGTAAGGTCAACTTAGGTTTCCCTGAATTCATCCCGTTCATCTCTTGGCTTTCACCAAGAGCGCACCATCTGATGAGTCCACTGCTCTAACCAACTGAGCTATAGGCCCGATATCAAGTTTAGTCAACTTCACCTTACGTAAGTGTGGAATGTTGCTGTTGTTGATTAGGGAGTCAATCAAGACGAGATTGTAAGAGGTCTGCAAGTTTGCTGATGTTCACCCTATCCTGTCCCATCGTATCTCGGTCTCTTATGGTCACAGTCTCATCGTCTAGTGTTTGAAAATCGACGGTGACACAGAATGGAGTTCCAACTTCGTCGTGTTTACGGTAGGACTTACCAATGTTTCCGCTTGTTTCTAAAAGCACCCTTCCGAACTTCAGTTTTTGGAGTTGCCGTCTGAGGGCTGAGGCTTTTGACATAATTCCATCATGATTCTGTTTTAACGGAATTACGGCCGTTTTAATAGGAGCCAGATGTGGCTTCAGTGACAAAACGGTTCGAGTTTTACCGTTGTCAAGGGTTTCGATTTGATATGCATCGTTTAGTATTGCTAATACTCCTCGATCTACACCTGCAGACGGTTCGATGACGTAAGGAACAATCCACTTTTTTGTGTTTTGATCCTGAATGGCGAGTTTCGTCGTTGAATGCTCGTTTTGAATGACTTTAGCATTGATCTCTAGAGTATCTTGTTGCTTAGTGTGCGATCCCAAGTCAAAGTCCGTGCGATTTGCAATTCCTTCGAGTTCTTCAAGTCCATGGGGAAATCGGTACATCACATCCACGGTTGCTTTGGAATAGTGTGCAATCTCGTCGGCCGGGACATCATAGCGTTCTAATTGATTGGGTGCGATCCCTTGCGACTGCCACCATTCCATTCGTTTATCTACCCAGAGACGATGCCAATCCTCGTCAGTTCCCGGTTCTACGAAGAACTCCAGCTCCATCTGTTCAAATTCCCGAACTCGAAAAATGAAATTCCTAGGTGTAATTTCGTTTCTGAAAGCTTTACCAATCTGTGCGATTCCGAACGGTAGCGACTTAGATCTTGTATCCAAGATGTTCTTGAAGTTCATGAAGATCGCTTGTGCGGTTTCCGGTCGCAAATAGGCGAATGAATCTTCGTCTTCTACAGGTCCTACATTGGTCTTGAACATCAGATTGAACGGCCGCGGGTCGGTAAGATCTTCGGAACCACAGTTTGGGCACTTAGCGGAACTTAAGTGATCCGCACGAAATCGGCGTTTGCACTTCCTACAGTCCACTAAAGGGTCGGTGAAGGTATCTTCGTGACCAGAGTAATACAGAGCCTGTGGATGAGTGAGAATGGACGCATCCAGTCCTTCCACATCGTCTCGACTGTAGACCATCTCGGCCCACCACGCTTGTTTTAGATTGTTCTTGAGCTCCACCCCCATCGGACCGAAGTCGTACAATCCGCGAACACCACCATAGATCTCTCCCGATTGAAAGATGAATCCACGTCGTTTGCAGAGCGATACAAGCTCCTCCATATTTGGTGCGGTCATTTGAGAAACCAGTTAGGGTTGGGTAGGTGCAGAGGTTCTCATAGACATTGAGAACCGGAATCAGCATATGCTGGGGTGAACTATTTTAGTTTTTGGTCTATAGACGATGGATGGGTCGTGGAATTCAACCTTGGTTCTATCTCCAAGATAGACTCATCTCGAGAATCCAATCCTTGCAACCGCGAACCCGCCTGTGTACCGGTTTGCTCACGAAATTGGAGACAAAACCTTTAATTTTTGGTTATTCTCCATGAGCCAACGAACTTATCTACAATGAATGGTTCTAAACGAATTGAACTAAGCGCGCACACGTCCGAAAGTGCATCTAAGAAGGAATTTAAAAGATGAAAATATGGGGATTTGTGACGTTGCTCATAGGGATCGCAGTGTTAGTTGCCCCTATGATCGGTTCGTTCGGCACTCAACTCGGAATCTGGCCCTTTTTCATTGGGATACAGGTTTTCACTTACGCGACTGGCTTGGCTATTTTCGGATGTGTTACTGGGTTGATTGGTCTCCTAGTGAGTTGGGTCAGAAAGCGAGAAATTTCTGTCAAGAGAAATTTTCTCATCGGTACTCTCGGGTCGGGCGTGCTGGTCGCATATCTCGTGTTTGTGGTGATACCTGGACTTCAGATGCCGATGCTTTATAACGTATCAACTGACTTAGTGAATCCTCCGTCATTCTCCCAGGAGGTTCTGGAAGTGAGAGGTGAATCAAATCCCGTTGATATGACCGATGGGATCAAGGACAAGGTACGCGCCGGATACCCTCAATTAAAGCCGTACGTAACCGAACTATCCATTGAGGAGATGGTGAAAATAGTGGAAGCGGCAATTGATGATTTTGGGTGGGAGACGCACGGTCACCAGACCGATGATGATCAGCCTGAGGTTGTGACCTACTATGCCACCGCGACTACCTTTTGGTTTAGGTTTAAAGACGATATAGCAATTCGTATTAGGCCATCAGAAAGCGGAGGATCTGTAGTCGATGTGCACTCGGTTTCAAGAGTAGGAATTTCAGACCTAGGGAAGAATGCTGCCCGAATAGAGTCCTTTGTTGAAGAGCTTGACAACAGGATGTCATCCTGATATTTGATAAGCCAAGGTAAACGTGACCGCGGTCAGGAATCGAATCCTGCCAAAACTACATGAAACTTGGTCAGAAGCAGACCAATTTCCAAATGCCTCGGGCAGATAGACCTGCGTGAGCTTAAAACTTGAGGATTTCTGTATTCAGGTCATCAAGGTCAACTATGCCAACTGCGTTGAGACCTTTCATGTGTCCTGCACATTCCCCAGGATTGAAAATCAGCTTATTTTGGTCAGGCTTGTCAGCCCGATACATATGAGTGTGCCCGTGTAGGACAAGGTTGTAGTCTGCTTGGATGTGATTTAGGTCAAAGGGATCATGTACTACGACGACTCTTCGACATTCCCAATCGAGGTCTAGATAGTGTTCGGCGTAGGTAAAACCACATACGGAAATGACTTCGTCGAGACCTTGCCGTTCAACATCGTTATTGCCGAAGACTCCAAACAAAGGAGCTTGGAGATCACTGAATAGAGCTAACGTAGAACCCTTTGTGATATCCCCTGTGTGTACTACACGATCTACCTCCTCGGAGTTAAATATCTCAACAATCTGACGCACACTTTTCAGATTATTGTGCGTGTCGCTTACTACACCAATCCGCATTTACTAGAAGCTAATGATTGGCAGGATTTGAGCATTCACTACTGAATTTCAGCCAAGTCAGTCAATGAGAATCGAACCAGCATCACGGGTTAAAAGTATCAGATGTGATTGAAATGCAAAGCGAGCTACCTACCAATTAGGTAGCTCGCTTTGTCGCTTTAAGTAGAGGACGGTTTTTAGTGTCCTCTAATATTTTGGAGCTTGTTTGTAGGTTTCTAGATGAATACCGGGTTAGGCCGCAGCTTCAAGGATATGAATACCACATGCGCTACCAAGACCGATTACGTGAGTTAAGCCGATTTTCGCTCCCTCTACCTGACGTTTGCCCGCTTCGTTTCGGAGGTGTGTACTCACTTCATAGATATTGGCGATACCAGTTGCACCTAGTGGATGTCCTTTCGAGAGCAATCCGCCGGATACGTTCACTGGAACACTGCCGCCTAACTCCACTTCGCCATCGTCGATCAATCGACCTGCTTCACCATCTCCGCAGAGGCCAAGATTCTCATAGTGCAGAATCTCTGCCGTCGCGAAACAGTCGTGGAGTTCAACAAGATCGATATCTTCCGGACCTACTCCTCCCATTTCGTAAGCAGCTTTTGCTGCCATGCGCGTGCAGGAGTTCACGTCCGGCATTACTAGATCGCGTTCCTGCCAAGGATCAGAAGTCAAAACCGACGCGCGTACTTTAACGGCTCGGCTCATAAGACCTAGCTCTTTAGCTTTCTTCTCGGAACAAATAACAGCCGCAGCTGAACCGTCCACGTTTACAGAACACATGAGTTTGGTATTTGGATACGAGATCATTTCCGCGTTCATCACGGTCTCCAAAGGTGTTTCGATCTGATACATTGCCTTCGGATTCATCGTTGAATGATGGTGGTTCTTCACTGAGACCTTCGCAAATTGCTCGAAGGTGGTTCCGTGGTTGCGCGTGTGCTCAAGTCCTGCTTCCGCAAAGACTGCCGGCATGGTTCCTGAGCCTAGAAGCCCTTCTTTAGAGATTCCTTTACCTGAGCCACCACCGAGAAGACCCCGACCCATCTGCTCGACACCTACCGCGAGAACGACATCGTAAAGATCTGCCTTGACCGAAGCCCAAGCTTCACGAAAAGCGGTTGCACCAGTGGCACATGCATTGGATACGTTCACCACCGGAATACCGGTTTGACCGATTTCCTGGAGGATTCGCTGTCCTACCATGCCACTTGCTTGTCCAAGATTGCCGCAATACAGTGCCTCAATGTCTTGGATTGATAGACCACAATCGTCCAGTGCAAGCAATGCCGCTTCTGATCCGATTTGTGGTACTGATTTTTCAGGAAATCTCCCGAATTTAATCATGTCTACGCCGACTATATAAGCGTCTGCCATCTGTGCTCTCCGATGTTAGTTAAGCTGAAATGGGTTTAAAAAAGAATGAGATATAGCTATTTCCATCGCCGTCTTTACGTCCTAGTGCATCGCCGAAGACAACCTCAACAGGCATGTCAAAATGCAGTTTATCAGGGTCCGGTTCGGTATCAATCAGATTGGATTTAACCGTGCCACCCCCTTCTAAGTCCACAATCGCCGAAACGTAAGGAACGTCGATTCCTGGAAATGATCGATGTACGATCGAGTAGGCATAGAGTTTGCCTCGATTAGAAAGGCGAATCGCCTCCATTTCTCCTCGTGCTCCACACTTAGAGCAATTTGAACGCGCTCCAATGAAGATGGCACCACACTTGCGGCATCTATGACCCTCCAAATAAGGATCACCATCTTCTGGTAGTTTCAAATACTCAACAACTGGTAAAGGCTTATCTGACACTTCCCAACCTTTTGTACGCTATAACTTTGTCTATGACGGTGGACATAACTTTCCACAGACAATAGATTAAACGATTTTTCGTGTGTTTGTAGGAATTGAACGTAGGTTTTAGTCTACAAACAAATATCTGGTTGGATTGACTACTCGGCGACACCTAGCCGCTCATGCATGATTGGGCTAGTAGTGGTGTACTGTAGGTGAACTTTTTGACCTGGATTAAGCCTCTCTTTTATCGCAAAAGCAGCGAGCGCGGCTTCGTGGAAGCCAGACAGAATCAGTTTCTTTTTACCTGGATAAGTAGCAATATCGCCGATTGCATAGATGCCAGGGACGTTGGTCTCAAATTTTTCGGTGTCAGTATGAATCTGATTTCTGGTGATATCAAGCCCCCACTCCGCGATCGGACCTAGCTTCGGCGACAAACCAAAAAACACCAGTAAGTCATCCAATGGCACATGTTGGACTTCGCGATCCGGTTTAAGAATGTCAATACCATTCAATGTGCCATTAGAGGCGCTTATTGCACTGACATTGCCAACCATAAAGTTCAAATCACCCTTGACTTGAAGCGATCGCATCTGTTGAACTGAGGCATCAGCAGCCCGAAAGTTCTCACTACGATGAACCAGAAGTAAAGACTTGGCTCTTTCCACTAACTCCAGTGCCCAGTCGAAAGCAGAGTCACCACCACCGAGGATCACGATATCTTTGTCTTTAAATCGATCTGGATCGACCACTCGATAGAAGACATGCTTATCCACTAACTCCGCAACACCGTCAGTTCGCAGTAACTGAGGCTGAAATGAACCAACGCCGCCAGCGATGATCACCGATTTTGCGTGAAATTCCGTGTCTGTGGATGTGCGAACAACAAACTCTTCGTCGTTTAATGCCGAGACGTGGGTAACCTGCTGATCCAGATGAAATTCAGGATGGAAAGGTTCAATCTGTTTTCGAAGATTGTCAACAAGCTCCATCGCAGAGCAAACCGGTATGGCTGGAATGTCGTAGATGGGTTTATCAGGATAGAGTTCTGCACATTGGCCACCTATGACGGGTAGCGCGTCTACCAAATGGGCATTGATTCCTAACAAACCAAGTTCGAAAACTTGGAACAACCCGCATGGACCTGCGCCTACTATCAAGGCATCTGTTGAAATGGCCACTAGTTAGTACGAAGTAAGTGAAAAAAGTGTACGTGAACGAAAGATTACAGGCGCAAGCGTTTGGTTGATTTGCTGAAAGCGCGTCGATCTATCCTGTAGCAATTTGCTTAGGTAACGGTCGTGTAATGGGAGGCCGACTGGCGTGCCGGTCTACCGGAAAAGTCTTAGAGCTGGATATTTTGGACGATGTATTAGTTAATTCGCCCAACATCTCACCCTCCTCAGACGAGTTAATCATGCCCGCCGCTACTGTTCGATTGGACAGCCGATCAATGAGGATAAAGCCCCCTAACATTCGGTTTCTTGAGTAAGTGTCACAACAGATGGGTCGGTCCAGGATTAATTTGCACACACCGATGTCATTCTTCTGCAGGCTGTGCATTTTCTTCCGACTCAAATCTTCGATGTGTACTTGGTGGTATAGCTTGTCAACCTTGGCAAGAACCTGAGACGCACCATGCTTCACAATGTACTTTCGATCCATGTTAAGTGCATCATCATCCATCCACACAAGATTTGCGTTTAACTCGCTCTTAGGCTGTAATGGGTGCTCGAGATCGATCAAAACATCCCCTCGGCTGGCATCCAGTTCGTCCTCAAGTGTTATGGTTACTGACATGGGAGCGAATGCTTGCTCTAGATCGCCATCCATCGTGACGATGCGTTCAATCTTAGTTTCAATACCAGATGGCATTACTCGGATTGATTGACCCTTTTGTATCGTTCCACTGGCCAAAGTCCCCGAGTATCCTCGAAAATTGTCGTGGGGATGATTCACTCGTTGAATCACCATTCGAAAACTCTCAAAATCTCGGATCTGAGTGACTGGGAATGAATGAAGGTACGAAAGTATGGTCGGACCTGTATACCAATCCATATTCATACTGCGAGCGACCACGTTGTCGCCTTTTTTGGCTGACAGTGGAATGAACTGGACATCTGGATTTCCCAGACTATCTAGATAACTTTGAAACTCTGACTTAATGGCTTCAAATTGTTCCTGTTCGTAATCCACCAGGTCCATTTTGTTAATAGCGATGACTAGATGACGAATCCCCAACAGATGGGTCACATAGGTGTGATGCTTGGTTTGAGTCTGTACACCCTGTTGTGCGTCAATGAGAATCACAGCCAGATCACAATTACTCGCCCCAGTAGCCATATTGCGTGTGTACTGCTGATGTCCGGGGCAGTCAGCGATGATGAATTTACGCTCACTCGTCGAAAAGTACCGATAGGCCACATCAATGGTGATGCCTTGTTCGCGTTCCGCTTGTAGCCCATCAACTAGTAGAGAAAGATCCAATTCGTCGTCATCTTTTCCGATACGTTTTGTATCTCGGGCAATTGCCTCAAGGTGATCCGTATAGACCGTATTGGTGTCGTGTAAGAGACGCCCGATCAGAGTGCTTTTACCGTCATCGACGCTTCCGCACGTGAGGAATTTGAGGATTTGCTTCTCTTCGTGACGACTTAGGTATTTCTCGATGTCTGTCGAGATCAGTTCACGGTCCGAAATCATGTAGTCCTTGGTTGGACGGTTGATTTGATTTTCTTCAGTAATAGAGGTTGGCATTAAAAATAACCCTCCTTCCGCATTTTCTCCATGGCCGCGGTAGTACCGTGGTCAATCAATCTGCCTTGGCGTTCGGAATAACCTGTTTGGAGAATCTCTTGAATAATCTCAGGTACGGTAGATGCTGTGGATTCGATCGCGCCGGAAAGTGGATAGCAACCCAAGGTTCGGAATCGAACTTCCTTATTTGTAGGTGTTTCACCCGTTTCGAGTTCCATGCGGTCATCGTCTACCATGATCCAGGTGTTGTTCCGTTTTACGACCGGCCTAGGTTTCGAGAAATATAGCGGGACAATGTCAATGTTTTGCTGGTGAATATAGTGCCAAATATCGAGTTCAGTCCAGTTCGACAGAGGGAATATTCGGACTTCTTCGTTCGAACGGATGTTGCTGTTAAACAACTGCCACAGCTCAGGACGTTGGTTTTTAGGGTCCCACTGATGTTTTGAGTCTCTGACGGAGAAAATTCGTTCCTTCGCCCGGGAACGTTCCTCGTCTCGGCGCGCACCGCCGAACGCCGCATCGAACTCATAGAGTTCCAGCGCTTGCTTCAGAGCCTCCGTCTTCATAATGTCGGTATAGGTCTTACTATCGTGAGTGAACGGAGTCACTTCGTGCCGGTATTCCTCATTGGTATAGACCTTGAGGTCAAGTCCGTATTCTTTAGCGATACGGTCTCGAAACTGGATCATCTCACGGAATTTCCATGTGGTATCCACATGCAATAACGGGAATGGGATCTTTCCGGGATAGAACGCTTTCTTTGCTAAGTGCAGAAGTACTGAAGAGTCTTTACCGATTGAGTAAAGCAGTACTGGGTTGTCAAATTCAGCAACCACTTCTCGAAAGATATAAATGCTTTCCGCCTCCAACTGTTGGAGGTGCGTCAAGTGGAATTCGGCTGAGCTTGGCAAATTCTCAGCAGTAGCTACAAATGTCATGGTGAGAATTGTAAATAACCATTTCTACATAAGCAAGTGCTTTTTTATGACTAATAGTTATAAGGATAAGAGCTCCTGTAGGATTTGGTTGACCTGTTTAGGGTCAGCCTTTCCCTTTGTTTCACGCATGGTCTGACCTACAAGATAGCCAGCAACCTGGGGTTTACCTGCTTTAAACTGAGCTACTTGACTTGGATTGGCTTCCAGAACACCTTTAATGATTTCCTCAAGTTTGTCAGAATCGGTGATCTGAACTAAGCCTTCTGAATTGATGATCTCATCCACAGTTCTCCCAGTTCCATATGCCTTGCTGAACACGTTCTTTGCGATTTTGCTGGAAATGGTCCTGTCTTCGATCCTTGCCAGTAACGTGACAAGCTCGTTTGAAGCGAATTCAATATGAGCAAAATCGGTATTTAGCTTGTTAAGCATTGCAGCGATGTCGCCTAACATCCAATTACAAACTAACGTTGGTGCTGCACCATCTCCTACAGCTGACTCAAAGTATCTGCCAGCGTGGTTGTCCTGGACTAACCTGACTGCTGCCTCCATGGGAATCTGATAGTCGCTGAGGAAGCGATCTAGTTTCTGTTTTGGAAGTTCAGGTAGCGTCGCACGAATTTTTGCAACGAGCTCCTCGCTGATGCGCACCGGTAGCAGGTCAGGGTCTGGGAAATATCGATAGTCATCGGAAAGCTCTTTCCCACGCATGGGTCGAGTCTCGTGTCGCTGGGAATCGTAAAGACGGGTTTCGCGCGCGACTTGCTGGCCATTTTCAAGTGAATGAATCTGACGATCAATCTCGTACTCCAGAGCACTCTCAACGAATCGAAATGAGTTGAGGTTCTTGATCTCTGTGCGTTCGCCAAATGCCTCCTGACCGGCTGGCCGCACAGATATGTTCGCATCACATCGCATGGATCCTTCCTGAAGGTTTCCGTCACATATTTCGAGACAGGTGACTAATGCATGAAGCTGACGAAAGCATGCGGCAGCCTGTGAAGGTGAACGTAAATCGGGTTCGGTAACGATCTCAAGGAGTGGGGTTCCGGCGCGGTTTAGGTCAATACCCGAGGAAGCCTGAAACCGATCATGAACTGACTTGCCCGCATCTTCTTCCAGATGTGCACGTGTAATACCTACATCTAAGGTCTCCCCCGAGTCAAGTAGTACTTCGAGTCTGCCCTTTCCGACGATCGGTTCCTCAAGCTGACTTATCTGATAGCCTTTGGGTAAGTCTGGATAGAAATAGTTCTTTCGGTCGAATCGACAAACTGCTGCAATTTCGGCATCAATAGCTAAACCAAACTTGATTGCCTTGTGTACTGCCGCCTCGTTCAAAACCGGTAAGCTTCCCGGCATCGCGAGATCTACGAGGTTCGCTGATTCATTGGGTTCTCGTCCAAACGCCACCGGCGTTGAGGAGAAAATCTTCGAGTTCGTATCCAGCTGCACATGTACTTCGATTCCGATCACTGGTTCCCAAGTAGCCATCAAGTCTGCCCTAAGTCCGGATCCGATGATTAGGAATCCGAGGATTCAAAGATGGTTGGGTGGGATTCATGCCACGAAGTTCGCCCTTGATATTGCTGGGCGGCACTAAGTATGGTCGCTTCATCAAAGTGTCTCCCGATTAACTGAAAATTGACTGGCAGACCGTCTTTGAACCCACAAGGTAAAGATAAGGCGGGTAATCCCGCTAGGCTGGCAGGTATGGTGTACAAATCCTGTTGGTACATCTCTACCGGATTATCGGTAAGTGAACCGAGTTCGAACGCGGTAGTCGGTGTGACAGGCGTGAAGATCAGATCTACGCTCTCAAAAGCATCAAGAAAATCCTGTCGAATCAATCTACGTACTTTTTGTGCCTTTAAATAATAAGCATCGAAATATCCTACGGATAGTGCGAAGGTCCCAGTCAATATCCGGCGTTTCACCTCAGCACCGAAACCTTCACTTCTACTTCGCCGATACAAATCGTTCAAGTCAACGGGTGATTCTGCCCGATGTCCATATCGGACACCGTCATAGCGAGACAAATTCGCAGATGCTTCAGCCCCTGAGATAACGTAGTAAGTAGCACTCGCAACGTCAGAATGTGGCAGTTCAATTTCGACGAACTCGTGACCACAATAGGTCAGTTCTGCTTTGGCTGTATCCAAATTTTGAGCGATTTCGCCATCTAGATCCTTAAATAGATGAGTTGGCAAGCCGATTTTTAACTTTCTGTTCAAATCACCGCAATTAGTGGCTGCGACATTGGCACTGGTCGAATCGCGTGGATCGTACCCTTCCATCGCTTGCAGTAATGTTGCGCAATCAGCCGCTGAATTAGCGATTGGCCCGCCTTGGTCAAGAGATGAAGCAAATGCAATCATGCCAAACCTGGATACTCTTCCATAGGTGGGTTTCAATCCAGTAGTACCACAAAACCCACAGGGCTGACGGATCGATCCGCCGGTATCCGAACCAGTGGCTAAAGGTACTAAACCCGCCGCGACCGCGGAGGCTGAACCGCCAGAAGAACCACCTGGTGAACGAGATGTGTCCCAAGGATTTGCCACAACTCCGAAATAACTGGTTTCGTTTGAGGAACCCATGGCAAACTCGTCCATATTTGTTTTTCCGAGCGTGATCGCACCGGCATTTCTGATATTGGACACTACCGTCGAATCGTACGGTGAGACAAAGTTCTGCAACATTTTTGAACCACAGGTAGTCGGTAGACCTTTTGTGCAGAAGAGGTCCTTATGAGCTATGGGAATCCCGAGCAGAGGTTTGGAAATGCCTTGGCGGATGCACTGATCGGCATTACGAGCGGCAGCAAACGCTTGTTCAGGGTGTACAGAGATGAAACAATTGAGTTGGTCGTTGTACTTTTGGATTCGATCTAGATAGAGCTGCGTGAGTTCGACCGCGCAGGTTTTCCGTGCATTCAGGTCACTACGAATCTGTGAGAGGGATTGATAAGGTTTCACCGTGCGGTGATGACCTTTGGCACGATGTAATAACCGTCTTGCACATTCGGTGCAACGTCTTGAAATACCGTTCTGTTAATCTCAAGAACTGCTTTGTCTTCTCGCATCGGTTGGTCAATGTCCACCGGATGTGCTAATGGGAGGATATTTTCAGTGTCAATGGATTGCATGTCTTCAATGAATGCGAGAATTTTGTCGAGTTCTTTTGCCAATGCATCTCTGTCAGCTTCTTCCAATTGAATCTGGCTCAGCGTAAGCAATTTTTCGATCGTTTGGGTGTCCAATATTGTGCCCTGAATCCGTTATCTAAATTTTAATGAGACTCTCTGAGTGCTTTCTCTGATTCGACTTAATTAACTTTGTCGTCGATTAGCTTGCCAAAAGTTTGCAACACATCTCTTTTGTGGCTGAAAGTGCAGGGTCTATGCGTTAAGCTTTTTTCTTCCATCCACCTTGGATTAGTAATCCTTGTTTAAGAGTATCGTCAGAAGACTGAACTCCGAAATCTCGATAGATTTAGGAACAGCTAACACCATAGTCTCGATCAAAGATGTTGGCATAGTCGTAGAGCAACCTTCAGTCATCGCCGTTTCGGAAAATCCCAGACAAATCGTAGCTGTTGGGAGTCAGGCGAAACAACTGATTGGCAGAGCTCCGCCCAATGTAAGAGTGATTCGTCCACTCCGGGACGGTCAGATCAGTGAGCCGGAATACGCCAGCAAAATGCTGGAGTTGTTTTTAAGAATGGCAAGAACTGCTGGGAGTGCTTGGCTCGGGCGACGCCCTATCATGTTGATCTGCCTACCCAGCAATTCATCCGGTATTGAAAAGCGAGCGATTCGCGAAGCTGGGCATGCCGTGGGGGCAAAAGAGGTACACCTGATTGAAGAACCTCTTGCGGCGGCGGTAGGATCTGGATTAGATGTCGAAAAACCCCAAGGAAATTTACTCGTTGATATCGGTGGCGGTACGACGGACGTTGCCGTGATTTCGCTTGGCCAGATTGTCGAGTCTAAAAGTGTGAGAGTTGCTGGTGACGTATTTGATCAAGCCATTATCAATTACGTGAGTGAGAAATATCGATGCAAAATCGGTGAAGCTACGGCAGAGTACATTAAGACAAATATTGGTACGGTGATTGAGGAGACGACGGAAACATTCGTCGACATTCGAGCACAGAATATCGCACAAAATGTGCCCCAGAGATTCAGTCTTTCAAGTGCGGAAATTCTCGCACCACTGACGACAGGCGCAAAGTTGATTTGTGGGGCTGTGAAGGAGACCATGGAGAGATGCCCACCAGAGTTAGCCTCCGATATTGCAGGATTAGGCATGATGATGACGGGAGGAGGTGCGCTTCTCAGGGGGATGGATACCTTGATTTCTAAAGAGACCGGTCTTCACGTGACAATTGCTGAGAATCCTCTCCAATGCGTAGCCAAGGGTTGTGAGATAGTACTATCTAAACGATTGTCAGGTATGTTCTTGCCGGAGTAATGACGTAGACTGTCGTCTCACGTATCCTGGGCTTCTATTAGTCTTTGATGCGAATCCGCTAGGAATCGTATTAAAGGAAATTTGTCGTAATCGACTTAAGGCACGATTAGGTTGAAAACTCAAAACCCTATCACCTTCGTGCTGTTCGTTGCTATATGTAGCCTTTCTGGGGTGTTGTTTGTCATTGAATACAACACTCGTTACCTAGACGTTGTCCGGCAAGGTTTTTCTTACATATCCGACCCAATCCTCTTTGTTGCAAATCTCCCTATAAAGTCCGTTAACGCGACTACTCAGTATTTCGGTACGCACGATCATCTGACGGACAGGATTGATCTACTCAATCGGCAATTGTTAGAGATGTACGGTGTCGCCCAACAGTACAGTTCACTAAAAAATAGATACGAAGAGCTACAGAAAGTTCTAGCTGTGCAGGTCGGTGTTGATTATGAGATGCAACTGGTCGAAATCGTCGGTCTGGTGCAGGATTTTGATCGACAACTAGCCGTAATTAATGTGGGAAGTAACGATGGAATTGAGATAGACATGGTGGTGATCGCACCTACCGGAGTCTACGGTCGTGTGCTTGACGTACAACATAACACCTCTACAGTCATTACGATCTTCGATAAACGGCACGCTTTACCCGTAACCGTGAAACGTTCGGGATTAAATACGACTGCCGCCGGAAACGGCATAGGTGGAATGCTAAGTCTGGAGCATATACATCGTAGATCGAATATTAAAGAGACTGATCTGATAGTGACAAGTGGAATTGGCGGCGTATTCTTACCTGGTTTTGAGGTTGGAAAGGTAGTTTTCACTCAGGAAAGTGCGACGGAATCTTTGATCAGAGTCGATGTTCAATCGAGTGTAACGTACGATTCAGAGCGGTATGTATACGTCATACTGGGTGTAAGACAGAGTGGCTAGAGATAGGCGTAGCGTCGGTATAGTCGTCACGATGGTGTTAGCTGTCCTAGCTACTGCCAGTTATCAGTCATTGACTCAAGCCGTTAATTTATCGTGGCTTTATTTGCTACCCACCGATTGGGTCACCTTGGTCGTGTTTTACTGGACGACGACGCAGCCTACCCGATTGAACTTCGTGTTGATGTGGATCATTGGGTTTGTACTGGATGAGTTGTACCAACACCCGTTGGGACTTAATGGGATTTGCTTGGCTGCAATCGTGTATATCGGGAGTCAGATTTTTGATGTTTATTACGAGGACTATGAGAATAGGATGCTCGTGCTGATGTTCGCGATGCTCACCATTATTTCTTCCGTTAAAGTGAGTCTGTTGGTGGTTTTGTTGAATCTGGAATTCAACTGGATTCACGTTTCAACGATACTGGTCACGTTAACTTACGCATTATTCCTGCTTCCTTGCCGAAAACTCACGAAGGACTAGGTGAGTGGCTAACAAGCTTCAGCTGATATTAGCGTCTGCATCACCCCGCAGGGCGGAATTGCTTAAACAAATTGGCCTGAATTTCAAGATTGTCCCAGCAAATATCGACGAAACGATCGACCCATCAATGAGTATCTGCGATGTGGTTGCTTTCTTATCTGCGGAGAAGGCAAGAGCGTGTCAATCGATAATAAGGGATAAGCCAGAGACACGGTGTTTGCCGATTTTGGCTGCAGATACGTTGGTGTTGGTTGATCAGGAGCGGATTCTTAGTAAACCCATCGACAGGGACGGAGCAGTCCGAATGTTGCGGCTAATTTCAGGTTCGTCTCATGTGGTCTATACCAGTGTGAGTGTCCTTGTGGATCGCACTCTGGAGTCCCGAGTAGCTTCTGCTCAGGTCAAGATTCGCTCAATCTCAGAGGAGGAGATCAGTGCATATTGTGATAGCGGAGAACCCTTCGATAAGGCGGGAGCGTACGGATTGCAGGGCATCGGGGGAATATTCGTAGAACAGATCACAGGTCAGCCGTCTACGGTCGTAGGATTGCCGTTGGTGGAGACAGAAGAGCTTTTAAGGAAGTTCAATGTAGATACCTGGCAACTTCGAGTCATTTAGGTACTCTAATTTAAGAGTGTGCCAACTGATCCTTTCGGTGCTATGAAGCAAATCACGTATATAACTGCTACGGTACTTACGGTAGCTTTATGCGTAATTGCGATATTGCTGACACTTGGCCGCATTCTGATGTCAAGTGATTCGTTGATTGAGCCATGGGTCTCTCAAGTCATTGAGGCTCAGGGACTTCAATACGAAGGAGTCTCGGGCGGTTGGAACCTGATCAATCCCACTATATCGATCGAAAAAATCCAGTTTCCTAATGGTAGCGTTCACAACATCTATCACGAGCTAGATACGCTTGAATCACTATTCAGGTGGACTTGGGTAGCCAAGCGAGTTCATGTGGATCACGTTCAAGTGTTTTTACAGTCGGCTACGAAGCTTCCTAACACAGATTTCGAGCTACCCAACTTAATCGAAAACAAATTCCTGCTCTACAGTGACGAAATATTCATAGAGACGTTGGGAATTGCGATCCAAACACAGTCACGTAGCCATTTTTTCTTGGGTTCCCTGCATTCTGGTGACTTTGAGAATCATCAGATATTCCGTTTGGATCTGACATCACTGACCTGCGAAGAATGTGAATTACACGTTGCCGTCGACCTTGTTCGAGAGAGCTATTTCGCCAGTGGACACCTAGGCAATGTGAAGATTCGGGTTCGTGATTTTCCAATACATCCCGATCTCATCGGCATAAGTCAAATACCAGAAGCCTCCTTCTCGGTTGATTTTCGCGGTCATGAAACGGGCGCGGAGTTTGTCGGCCAAGGCGAATTTGAGATTGCCTTGGGTAGCGAACAAAACACTAAATTGAATGCATCTTTGCGAGTGTCGAGTGATCACGAGATCACCATAGGTGAAATTCAAGATATCGTCGCTAAAACGGAATCGCAGAACATCTCGCTAGGTTCAGTTACCTTTAGTTCTGAAGATTCAGAAACAGTATTTCGTGGTGGATCAATCAAGATTGATGACGTGGCATCCGTATTACTTAATACTTTTGGCACCCAGGGCGATCTGGGCGAGTGGTTAACCCACTTAGAGCCACAAGGAGTTTTGCATTACCCAGTTCTGTTAATGGATGGGGAGATGCTGGCGATTCAAGCAGATGCCACAGATGTATCAATCTCGGCACACAAGGATGCACCGGGGTTGGAAATTGATCGAATTGCAATTAGTGGAGACGTCAGGTTTCCTAGGCTCAGAGTCCATGACTCAGATGTCAAAGTCCGGGTCGCGAGGTATTTTGAAGACGAGTGGCAATTTGATCAAGCAAGTGGCACTGCCTACGTTGGGATTTTCAACAATCATGTTTCGTTCTTCATCCATGATACTCGAGTGCACTACGATGGGGCGATGATCCAATATGAGCTTGGGTTAAGTCGCGATCTTCAGTCTGAGAACTATCAGATCACCAATCTGGCTCTTTCCGATGAAACTCAGTTCTCTAAAGAAAAGTCGATGACTTTTCTGCCAACTCTTATTGGAGAGGATGTACCTGAATGGATCCAACAGCGGATTAAGTCCGCGTCTGTTAGAGATATAGATTTCATACACCACTATTTTCGGTCCGAAGATGAGTTGGAGACTGTCAACGATCTGAGACTGGCAGTGGCAGTTAGCGAAGCTAATGTCGACTATATGGACGATTGGCCAGAACTACAGAATGGTGCAGGACAGATTTTTGTGTTCGACGAACTGTTGCAAATCAAAGTAGATAAAGCAACAGTATTCGGAGAGGAAATTGATCAAGGGGTGGTCAGCATTCCTTTCGGTGCAGACACATTTGACGTGAACTTTAGTCTGACCACGGATCCGAACAAAATGGTTCAATTTGTGCTGGTGACTGAATTAGACGAGTACTTTGCGTCAGTGAAGAACACTTGGGTGGGAGAAGGAGCGATAGGTCTAACTGCTGATTTAACTCTTTCTTACGATGGTGATACTGAAAAGACCAAAGTAGGTTTGGATTTTGACTTACAACGGGTTCAGCTAGGAGACACGGAATTGGATTTGTATCTGGATGATCTGGTAGGACAGTTTTCCTACCAATCACCGTTTAATCTAGAAGGAACCGGAATTACTGGATTGATGTTCGGTTTTCCTCTCCGACTGAATGTCAAGAGTGAACTCGCAACCATTCAAGGTGTAGACACGCCGATTAATTTGATCCATTTCGACTTTGAAGGGAAGATCAACGATTCCGATATCTATGGTGTACTAGGTGGAACCAACCTGTCCTTCGCCGAGGGTACTATGGAGTTCGACGGCAGATACACGGTTAATGGGGAGGGAATCAAGGAACCCAAGCTTGTCATTAGAAGCGATTTGTACGGGCTTCAGATAGACGCACCACAACCGTTACAGCTCTCTAAAAACCAGATTCGCCCATCAACGCTGAGTATTACTTTTAAGGACACGCACAATGAATTAGATATTGTGACAGGAGCATCAGAAGCATGGTTGGATTTTGCGGATGGCAAAGTACTCAGGGGAATGATTGGATTTGATTCCGAGATTCGTAGCAGAGAGGCTATCGAAGATGAATTAGTTCTCACGGGTACGATAGTGGAGTGGACCTATGAGATTGGCGATGCTTCGTCTGACAGTTTTGCAAGACTTAGGCTAGAAGAATTGAAGGTTGGCGCACTTCATTTCGAGGAAATGTCCCTTCAAGATATCAAGTTGGATGCACTGTTTGATTCCGATCAGTGGAATGTCAGTTTCGATTCTGAGATGATTTCCGGTACTGTTGAACAACCCGCGGACGATCTTATGAATGTTCACTTGACGAAGTTCAACTGGGTCTCATCTGCCACTGAAGAACAAGATGGAAGTGATCCGTTACACCCTTCTATAGTAGAGTCGTTGGTTCCGATGCACCTCAAGGTGGATCAATTTGGTCTGTTCAGTGAGGACCAAGAGTACGAGGACTATGGAAGTTGGAGCATGACCATTCACCCGTCTGACGATGGTTTAAGGATCACCGATCTAGTCAGTGACGTGAAAGGACTGCACATTGAAACACAGGCAGATGCCTTCTGGGATATTAAGCGAAACATCTCGCAGTTCGATGTCTCGGTGTCAGGTACTGATCTAGGCGAGGTGTTGGACGCCTGGGGTTTCGACACACAAATGGAAAGTGAGCGTTTCGAGCTCGTTGGAAATCTGTATTGGCCCGGTTCGCCTCTAGCCTATGAAATCTCGAACGTATCCGGCGCATTTAGAGCGACTTCAAGGGATGGTAGATTTCTGGAAATCGCTCCTAATCCAGCACTACGAATCATTAGTCTGCTGAACATCTCAACTATTGTGGATCGATTACAACTTGATTTTGGTGATGTGTTGTTCAAAGGTTATGCCTATGAGGATATCAGTATTGGTGGTGTCGCGGATGAAGGCATTCTCCGTCTCGACAAACCTCTGCGAATCAAAGGTAGGAGCACGGAGTTGACCATGTTGGGTTCCGTGAACATGGATTCAGAGGAAGTAAATCTCGAAGTGATAGCCACGCTACCGTTGCACAAAGCTCTACCTTGGTATTCAGCGGCGATGGCAGTTGCTAATCCAGCGTTTGGGGCGGGACTTTTGGTTACTGCCACTACGATGCATGATCAAATCAGACAGTTAACCAGCGGTCGATACAAAGTTGAAGGCTCGCTTACAGACCCGAAAGTCAGTTTCATTGGCATGTTCGATGTGTCGCTTTCCGATGCGAGCAACCTCCAAGTCCCTGACACGAAGATTACCCAATCAACTGAAGACCTAGGTACTTCTGAGAATATGATTGATCCTGAGTCCACCTATCCTTTCTCCGAAATTGACTCCCAACCTTCCCAATAAACTCTTTTAAGTGGAGTAGTAATCTTGACAGATGTAACCGAACAGGCTCGCAAAGAGCTATTGGATTCCAGCGCGATTGATTCTGGAGAAATAAATACCTTGCTGGGGCGCATAATGACCAGTCAGGTCGACGCTGGCGAGATTTTTTTCCAACGCAATCGTTCGGAGAACTGGAGCCTGGAAGATGGCCGAGTCAAGGACTCGTCGTTTTCAGTGAATCAAGGCGTGGGAATAAGGGCTATTCAAGGCGAAAAAACGGGGTTTGCCTTTTCCAACGAGATTTCTTCTCGAAGCCTGCAACAAGCCAGCGATGCCGCTCGGTCCATCGCAAGATCGGGAGGAGACCAAAAAGTTAGTTTGGCTAGGCCCATCTCAGTTGAACGGAAATATCAACCCTTAGACCCAACGGTCTCGATGACTGAGGATGAAAAGGTCAAGTTGCTGAATCGGATGGATCGATTGGCTAGGTCACTCGACAATAGAGTTGAGCAGGTAATGCTCAATCTCAGCGCCGCACAGGATTCGATGTTTGTCTGCAATAGTCAAGGTGTTGAGATTGGCGACATTCGACCGCTGGTGCACTTCAGTGTCAGTGTGTTTGTCTCTCAGGGAAATAGACGGGAAGTCGGATTCGGTGGCTGTGGAGGTCGCTACGGTTTGGGACGAATGGTGGAAACTGAGGCTTTTGAAGGGGAAGTCAAAGAAGCAGTTCGGAGTGCCATTGTAAATTTGGATGCAGAAGATGCTCCCGCCGGTGAAATGCCCGTGGTACTGGCACCAGGATGGCCGGGGATTCTGTTACACGAAGCGGTAGGTCACGGACTGGAAGGAGATTTCAACCGTAAAGGAACCAGCAAATTTTCCGGACGGGTGGGCGAGCAAGTAGCGTCAAAACTCTGTACTGTTATCGACGATGGCACCATTGCCGAACGGCGAGGATCGTTAACAATTGACGATGAAGGCACACCCACGCAACGCACGGTCCTGATTGAAGAAGGTCGTCTTTGTGGGTATATGCAGGACACCTTGAACGCGCGATTGTCAGGAGTTGAGCCGACGGGTAACGGTAGGCGACAATCCTATGCTCACCTACCTCTGCCACGTATGACTAATACCTATATGCTTGGTGGCGAGAGTGAGCCAGGTGAGATTTTTGAGAGTATTAAGGATGGTGTCTACGCCGTGAAATTCTCAGGTGGACAGGTGGACATCACCAATGGGTCTTTTGTTTTTAGTGCTACTGAAGCGTACCGAATTGTCAACGGCAAGGTCAGTCACCCCCTCCGTAATGCGACCCTGATTGGAGACGGGCTTGATGTAATGAACAAGATCTCAATGGTCGGCAATGACTTTGCCATGGATCATGGAATTGGTGTTTGCGGAAAAGAGGGACAAGGCGTTCCTGTTGGGGTTGGACAACCAACATTGAAAGTAGATTCGATTAGAGTTGGAGGAACTGCGGCGTGAGTTCGGGAAATGGCAACGATTTACATACTGAAGAGGATAAACGGTCTTTACTAGGGCTCGTTGAGCAGATGATTGCGCAGGCGATGGCGGATGGAGCCGATGCGTCCCAAATTCACGTTGCCGATCAAATTGGCATCAGTGCCACAGCAAGGAACCGCGATCTAGAAAAGGTCGAATTCGATCGAGCAAGATCATTCGGCGTTCGAGTTTACGTAGGGCAATCCAAAGGAGTTACGAGCACCAGCGATACTAGTGAGGCCGCGATCCAGGAAGCGATACGGCGCGCCATCGATATTGCCAAATATACCGAGCCCGATCCCTACGGCGGATTGGCGGATGAAGATCGCTTGGCAACGTCGTTTCCGAATTTAGATGTATACCATCCTCAGCCTCTGAACGCAGATGAACTGATAGAACGAGCCATTGCGGTTGATGTCGCTGCCATGGACCATAGTTCGGAGTTAATACCTTCAGATGGGTCGGCGGCGCATGCCGGTTCCACGATCAGCGTTTTAGGAAATAGTCTTGGATTTCTCCAGAGCTCGGCGAGCACGCATTACGCTCTATACGGAGAAGCGATCGCTCAGGATAGTCAAGGAAACAAGCAGGTCGAAGGATGGTCTTCTTCTCACTGCGATCCATCTGAGTTAGATCCGCCAGATAGCGTCGGTGTGGTCGCAGCAGATAGAGCTCTCTCAAGGCTACACCCACAATCGATCAAGACTGGAAAATATCCTGTGCTATTTGATTCCAGTACGTCTAGGTCGCTGTTTTCTGCGCTAATAAGCGCAATCAGTGGTGACATGCTCTATCTCAAGGAATCGTATCTATATGACTCATTGGGCAAACAGGTTGCCACTAAAGAACTGACCCTTACTGAATACCCATTCCTAGAGAATGCGGTGGGCAGTAGTGCTTACGATAGAGATGGTGTTGCTACATCGGAGAAGTCGTTTATTAAAGATGGCGTGGTTGAGTCCTATGCGTTGAGAACTTATACCGGCAGACGGCTTGGCATGCCTTCAACTGGTAACGCGGGTCGGTTATGTAATTTGACAGTTGAGTCCAAGAAGACCAGCTATAGAGACCTGATAAAAGCTACCGGCAATGGCATCATGGTAACTCAGCTTAAAGGTGCAGGCGCAAACATACTCACAGGTGACTACTCTACTGGCATTGCTGGATATTGGATTGAGAATGGCGAAGTTGCTTTTCCGATTGAAAACGTCACAATCGCAGGGAAACTCCCAGAAATATTCAATCAGATCATAGGGTTTGGTGACGATATCGACACTCGTCGATCGATCCGAACAGGTTCAACCCTGATCGAGTCTATGACCGTTGCTGCTGACTAAATAATGAGGTAGAAGTGCTCTAGTAGGACCTTGGTAGTCCTAGTACGTGTTCGCATACGTAGTTCATGACCATTTCTTGTGAAATAGGTGCTATGCGTTGTAGACGCGCTTCACGCCAATAACGTTCTACGTGAAATTCCTTCGCGTATCCGAAGCCACCATGTGTTTGTACGGCTTGATCGGCAGCTTGGAAACATGCGTCTGCGGCTA
>MKWU01002250.1_pt1 | contig 29736 bp, 15 predicted proteins | sample 809101 | NCBI WGS metagenome assembly MKWU01 (sample SAMN05860141, study PRJNA318959) | sponge metagenome | host: Aplysina aerophoba | place: Slovenia: Piran, Adriatic Sea, Gulf of Piran | collected 2013-05-07
ACAGGCGTCAGTCACCAACCGGTGTCTCCAACGCCCGGTGGGGAAACCCTCGAACTCCCTGATTTCCGCCTCTTGGGTCGCCGCCGGTCCTCCCGCCCCGCATTCTCGGTCGGGATCCAGGCAAAACGATGTTCACCAGAAGGACTTGTGCTCCGAGCCGAGCTACGCCAAGAGTTTTGCAAGCGGCTCTAGTGACACACCACTAGCTGCCTTGTCCGGGCGAACTGCGGATTCTGTACAAACTACGTACACGTTGGCGGCGCGACTTGCGCCGCTTTCAGGTTTGCCTGGTTAGCTCTAGCCTGACGGCGAAAACCTGGTCAACGAGTACGCCTCAGGCCCCGCATACAGTGGCGGAAGCCCTGGAAGCCGGCGGACCTGGACGCCTGTCCGAGCCGTCGACACTCCAGCTTGGGATCACGGAAGCTCAAAGGCAAAGCGGTGCACGATGCGGACGCCAAGCATCCGGAGGTCGGTGTAGGCTCGGAGACGCGACCGGACTCGCGTGTAGTGGAAGAGCCCGCTACTGGCGGCGACGCAGCGCCAGCAGAAGCAGCGGCGCGGATTGATGCCGGCCACGAAGCACAGCCTGCGGAGGATGCGACCGACCCGTCCGCGCGGGAGACGTCGAAGGGTTGAGGCATGCATGCTCACCTCCTTCAACCGCTGGAGCGGGACATCGATCGAGATCTCGTAGGCCCGTACGCCGACGGTCCCGACGCGGGAAACCTCGGGCAGGGCCGCGAGCGCGTCCTCGGTGCGGTACGCCAGCTCCTTCAGCGCGCGCTCGGAGACGTCGCCGTGGAGCACGAGGCGGAGCGCGCTCTGGCTGCTCGTCACCTCCTTGACTTCCGGGGACGTTCGGCCTGGGCGGGGAAGGTCCGGATGCGGTCGACCGCCGACTGGACGTCGGCGAGCGCCCGGTCGACGTCCGCGCCCGACTTCAGTTGGATCGTGACCGACGCCAGACCCTCCGTCGCCACCGAGGTGATCTCCTGCACGTCGTCGATGCCGTCGACCTGTTCCTCGATCCTGACGACGAGCGCCTCCTCGACCTCGCCCGAGCCGGCGCCGGGATAGCTCACCGAAACCTCGATCAGGTCGAGGGAACTCTCGGGGAACGCCTCCTGCGTCAGACGCGTCAGACCGGTCAGCGACACCAGTCCCGCCGTCACGATGAATAGCAGGAGGAGGTTGGCGGCGATGCCGCTACGCACCATGCCGGCGATGGGACCGCGCGGTGACCGTCGCCCCCGCAAGGGCAGACCGATCGCTTGCGGCAGCGAAGCGATCGAGGATATCGTTGACTATGAGGTGCTCCAGTCGAGCCCCTTTTCGTCGGGCGTCCGCAACTAGTAAACGAGGCGGGTAGCCTCCACCGGACTGGCCGGATCTCCCATCGAGTCAGGCGCGTCTTGGGGGAAGCGTGCGGTGACAGCGACCCTCATTCCCGTGGCATTGGTGCTGAGGATTGCCAAATGGATAGGTCCTTCATGGCAAACGCGCAAGAAACGACCGATGCACTGAACAACGTCGTCCGGTCAGCGACGTTTACGACCGTACCTTACGGACGCTTTCCTATCGCCAAGTATAACGACGCGTCTTGCGTTGCGTTCTTGCGCAGTCTTCGTGGGTTGTTGGGCGCTTGTGTAGCGAGAGATAGCGACCGCATCGGCTGCAGCTTGGCCCGCGTCATGGGCGGACTTTGGCACCAGAGGTTGCCTGACTTCGCAAGAACACTCGTGGGTGCAGCCAAGGTACTTGGTGCAACGCGCGTGGTGCAATTGGTCTCTCAATGGGTCAACGGCGAGCCACTACGCCATCACGAAGTGTCCGTGTTATACGGAGTCTCCATCGACAAACCGGTGGCCGTCGAGGGAATAAGGATAGTTAAGTTGGCGAGTGCGTCCAACGAGTTGATTGGCCGGCTGCCTCCATCTCTTGTTGAAATGCATGGTTATCGTGACATCCTGGGAGGTGTCCTGCTCGTGGCCGATGCAGAGTACGGACCAATTCTGCACGCAGTGGATGGTGCCAGTAGCGACTATAAATGGGCGCACGGAAGCACCAAGAGGGAATCTCCTGCAGACGACTTTTGTGAAGCACTGTCACTAGCTTGTAACGGCGGGGTTGGGCTGTCTTACAGATGGCGTGAGTTTGGTGAGCTCCAAGGGTTCAATCCCGGTTCCTCATACGAGAGTCGGCGTGATGTCGGCGGTCCCACTGTTGGTCTATCACAGGAACAACTGGAGGAGGCGCTGAAAGTATATCGCGCGCGCTACCGAGACAAGCGATTGGACACAGCGATTCGGCAGTGGGTAAGGTCGAAACGAGCTCGGAGTCTGGCTGACAGGTCCATAGATCTGCGCATCGCGTTAGAAACTCTATACTTGCACGGTCGTGAGTGGAGCGAATACAGGTTCCGACTCGCGAACTATGGAGCGTGGCACTTGGGCAAGGACGTCAAGGAGCGGAAGGAGATACGCACTGCCTTCAAGAAGGCATATGACGTCTGCTCAAAGGCGGTGCACGAGGGATCGGTTGAAGCCAAGGAAGAGCCGTCGCTTGTAGAAGCACAGAATCTTTGTCGCCGCGCAATTCTCGAGAGGCTCGCAGATAGGAAGACGCCGGTGTGGGACGATTTGATACTCGGGGCGTAGTGGCCGACGTGGGTGCGGCTCTTCTTCGTTGGCGGCCTAATCAGTCTCTCCGGCGGCGGCAAGGCAGGAGCAATTGGATCCGTCAAGGCGTGGTGAGGAGCGGCGGAGGGTCCGGTGGCCGACGGTACTTCTGTCGTCAGCGACCGATGGAGGACTTCCGCTGGTCCTCGCGCGCTTCGTGAGATGTCTCAGTACGCATCAAGGCTCCGGCTGCCCGCGGCGGCTGAGGACCGCCGCAACTGCGGCCAAGTGTCACCGCGGGCCGGTCGACTCCCATCGGCTCGCGGACCAAATGCCGACAGGCCCTTCGATAAGCCGACGACGAGCACCGCACGCCGCGTCGCCGCTGCCACGTGGATGATGGCGAGTACCACGGTGGCTTCCGGTGCGGACTCCCGGCTTCGTGGGTGAAGCCCCTGGTTTCCTGAACGAAAGTGGACGATAGTCCCCCTGAAGGCGTCGCCATCGAAGCGCCACCGGGCGTTGGAGGCGAGCGTCCAGTTCTGGAATCCATCACGCGCCGGCCGAAGAACCGGCCGGTGCGGCTTTGTCGGGGACTGGGGGCATGCTGTCGGCTTCGAGGAACCAGGCGGCAGTCCGGGGGCGAGCGCCGGCAGGATGACGAGCGGCAGCGCCGACGCGACGGCCGCGGCCCTGCCGCTCCTGGGGAGCCGCTCGACAGTGTCGAGCAGCTGAACGAGGCACTCACGCTCGCCGCCGGTCAGCCGCTTGCTCTCCGCAGGACGAACAGGCCCAGGACGACGTCGCGATCCCGGAGATCGACGCCGCGGCGGAGCGGGCGCGCTTGCCGGTCGCGAGCACGTGGTCGCTACATGAAGTTCGCACTTGACTCATTTGTAAAGATGCCGGCCGGTCAAGGATTGTAGCCTAGCTCTTCGAGCTCACGGCCGCAGCGGGGCCAGGGATCGCCGACACGCTGCGGCTGGCGGGATTAGACACCGCGGGGCACAATTGGACTTGGCACCGACACGAGGAGAGCGAAGGGAGAGATCATGTACATCGACGGTTTCAGAATCGGGGCCTTTGGCAAGAACCCCCAAAACAACGAAAATTCGCCGCCTCGGCAAAACGGAACCTGGGACCGGTGGATGACCGACAACCCCGGATGGAGGAACCTCGACGACACGCAGCCAGGACCGCGCCCGCACGACTGCCTGCACTGGCTCGCAGGTCAGAGGCGCTGCATCCTCGGCACGAACAGCGCCGAGGAGCGCGCACGCAAACTGCAGCAAGAAGCGAGGATATACGGTGAGCGGCCGTACTTCGGTCAGGCCAGAGAGTTCTGTCTCGGCATCCTTGTCCAAGAAGCCGGGCCATTCGATCACTACCAGATGTTCACCCACAAGAACGGCGGGCGACTCATGATCGCGCATCCGTACTCCATGAGCGACAGCGACGCCGCAACGCTGAAGGCGCTCACCAACACGCTGCCGCTCGCGTGGCGGGACGCGGGCAAGGAACACGACTGGTACTACCCCGGATCGGCGCACACCGTCTTCGTCGCAACGCCGAAGACGCTCGAGTCGATCACCTGAGCGGCAGGACCTACGAGGGCAGATCGCCGAGCCTCATGTGATCCCAACGCATGGGCTACTGCCGACTGACTCCGTGTCGGTCACGAGCTGTGCGTCCAGGGCTCAACAGGATGGCGACCCGACTGCACCGGAGCACGGTGGCCGCCGGCAGGACGCCGGTCGCGGACGATTACAATGGAGCTGTGCACACCCATGTGACCTCGACCGGCGCTGATACCCCGGTTCCGCGAGCCGGCATGCTGGCCACCGTCCGCAACCGACGCGGCGTCGTCGCGGCGGTCGAGCCCTTCGATGGCGAGACGGGGCGGCTCCACCTGGTCCACCTGGAGTACGCCGACAACCACACGCCGGCCGAGGAACGCTTGCTCTGGGAGCGCGAGCCCCAACGCCACCTGCTGGAGCCGAACGCGCTGCCGGACCCGGCGCACTCCAGCGGCGCGATGCCCGCGGAAGACTTCGACGCACTGCTGCGCGCGGCGCGCTGGACGGCGCTGTCGCCGTACCTGGACCCCGCCGGCGGCGACGGACGCGCCCCGCACGAGCCGGTCGCCAGCCCGTTCCACGGCAGCGTGCGGATCGAGAACTACCAGCTCGTGCCGCTCCTGAAAGCGCTGCGCATGCCGCGGGTTAGCCTCAATACTGTTGCTTTAACAGTCACACCCCTGTATCCTGCTCTGATAGCGGAGATACGGGGGGATAAATGTCCCGAACAGAAGCCGTTCTGCCAGGCGGCCCGCGGCTGTCGGACTATCTGAGCATCGGCGTGCTTGCACAGGTGTACCCGATCGCGGCGGTACGCGAGGCGTTGGTGTCGTGCGGTCGGGCAAGCCTTCGGCAGCGCGCTCTGCCGGCCGAGGCGATGGTGTATTACGTGGTCGCGTTGGGGCTGTTCCGGTCCGTGTCAGCGCGGGAGGTGCTGCGCTGCCTGATGGAGGGGCTGCGGTGGGTGTCGTCGGACGCGACGCTACGAGTGTCGGGAAAGTCGTCGATTTCGCGCGCGCGGACGCGCTTGGGGTCTGCGCCGTTCGAGGCGTTGCGTGCGGCCCGGGTGGAGCCGGTGGCGGACCCGGCGACGCGCGGGTCGTGGTATCGCGGCCGGCGCCTGGTGGCGTTCGACGGGTCCACGCTGAACGTGCCGGACGAAGCGACGAACCGGGAGGCGTTCGGAGCGCCCGGCGCGTCACGTGGCCGAGCTGCTTTCCCCCAGGTTCGCCTGACGGCGCTGGTGGAGGTGGGGACGCGCGCGGCGTTCGCGTGGCGGGCCGGCGCGTATGCCGAATCGGAGGAGGCGCAGGTCGAGGCGCTGCTGCCCTGGCTGTCCACGGGCATGCTGGTGCTTGCCGACCGGGGCTACTGCGGTTTCCCGCTCTGGCGGCGGGCAGCCAGTACCGGCGCCGACCTGCTCTGGCGCATGAAAGCGAACCTGCGCCTGCCGGTGCTGGAGCGCTTCGACGACGGTTCCTACCGCAGCGTGCTGCGGGGCAGCGGCCAGGACCGTCGGCGCAGTCGGGGAGAATGTCCCGTCCGGGTCGTCGAGTACAGGCTCGACGACCCGAGCGACGTCGTCTACCGCTTGGCCACCACCCTGCTCGACCCGGCCGCTGCGCCAGCCGCCGAGGTGGCCGCTTTGTATCACGAACGCTGGGAGGTGGAGACCGCCTACGATGAGGTCAAGACCCACATCCTGGGCCCTGGGGCGATCCTGCGCAGCAAGACGCCGGACTTGGTGTTGCAGGAGGTACACGGCCTGATGCTGGCGCATTACGCGGTGCGGCGTCTGATCCATGAAGCGGCGCGCAAGGTTGATGAGGACCCGGACCGTCTTTCGTTCGTCCACGCCGTGCGGGTCGTGCGCCGCCGTGTCGAGAACCCCGGCGTTTCCCCCCTCGTCTCCGAATGAGCGGCTCCGCGAGCGCGTGCTGGACGAGATTCTGGAAGAGCGGGTGGTCTCCAGTCGCGGCCAGAAGAAACCCCGCGGCGTCAAGCGGAAGATGAGCGGCTATCCACTGCGAGGCCTTGGTCCGATATCCAACCGCAAGTGGGACTGGACACCGCGTATCGTGGCGTCAGATCTCTAAAGCAACAGTATTGGGGTTAGCCTGCTCATCGCCGACGATGTCGGGTTGGGCAAGACGGTCGAGGCGGGGCTGATCCTCACCGAGCTGCTGCTGCGGCGCCGCATCCAGCGGGTTCTGGTGCTCACGCCGGCCTCGTTGCGCCAGCAGTGGCAGGAAGAGCTGTGGGAGAAGTTCGCGCTGAGGTTCGAGGTGGTGGATCGCCAAGGTAGCGAGCGCCTGCGTCGCAGGCTCGGCATGGATGCGACACCCTGGCGCTCGTTTAGCCGGATCGTCGCCTCGTACCATTACCTGCGCCAGCCCGACGTGCTAGAGCAGTTCCTGGCCGCATGCCGGACGCCCGACGGGTCGCCGCACCTGCCCTGGGACCTTTTGATCGTCGACGAGTGCCACAACCTGATGCCGTCGCCGTTCGGAGACGACAGCGAGCTGTGCCGGATGCTGCGCCTCGTGGCGCCGCGGTTCGAGCATCGCCTGTTCCTTTCGGCCACGCCGCACAACGGCCACACCCGCTCGTTCACCGGGCTGCTGGAGATGCTCGACCCCGTCCGGTTTACCCGCACCAGCGAGATGGGATCTGCCATGCGGGCGCGCGTTGAGGACATCGTGGTGCGGCGGCTGAAGCGTGACATCAACGCCAGGAGCGCTACACCGCGCTTCTGCACGCGCCGGCCGCCGGAAGCGTTGCCGCTCGCCATCAGTCCGGACGAAGCCGCGGTCTCGACCGCGTTCGATACGTTCCGCAGCAAGGTGCGCGCGCTCGTGTCAACAGGATCAGCAGCTCAACGCCGGACCGGCGCCTTCGCAGTAGAAATCCTCGGCAAGCGGCTTCTCTCGTGTCCCGTCGCGTTCGCGGAGTCATGGAGCCGGACGCGCCAGGGATTCGCCACCGCGGAAACGACGACCGAGCAGGAGGTTGCGGCAGCCGAACGCACGTTGCGCCAGGAGACCGGCGACGACCGGGAAGCGCAGCAACGCGAAGCTACAGCCGCAACGGTAGCGGGCGCTTGGCTGCGGAACTTCGGCGGCGAGCTGGACGTGCCGATCCACGCGATCGAGCGCGCACTCAAGACTCTGGGCTTCGACCTTGACGGCGCGCGGATCAGCGAGCAAACGCCGGCGACCGACGCCCGGTTCGAGACGCTCGTCGACCTGATCGGGCGCCTGCTGATCGAACCCCCGCCGGCGGGCGGCAGTGCCGGGAGAGAACCCGCGTTCCGAACCGACGAACGCCTGATCGTCTTCACGGAGTACAAGACGACACTCGACTACCTCGCCCGCCGGCTGCGCGAAGACTACCCGCGCGAGCGCGTACTGACGTTGTTCGGCAGCGGCGGTCCCGGGGGCATGGACCAGACCGACCGGGAACACGTCAAGATAGCATTCAACGATCCGGCGTCGCCCGTGCGCGTACTGGTCGCGACGGACGCCGCGTCCGAGGGACTCAACCTGCACCGCACGGCACGCTACCTGCTGCACTACGACTGTCCCTGGAACCCGTCGCGGCTGGAGCAGCGCAACGGCCGGATCGACCGCTACGGTCAGTCACGCGACGTGACTGTGCACCATTTCGCCAGCACCACCGATCCCGACCTGCGCTTTCTCGCGCACGTGATCCGCAAGGCGGACGAGATCCGCGAGGATCTTGGCTCCGTCAACGAAGTCTTCGACCGCGCTGTGCACCGCCGCTTGGTGCGGGGCGAGGATGCCGCGTCCGTACAGGCGGATCTGGATAGCCGAATCGCGGACACCCGCAGCAGCGTGGATCTCGATGCGGATACTGCGGTCGCGGCAACCGAGGATGGCGCGGGAGAGACGACGGTGATCGATGCGATGGCTCGGGAGATCGATCTCGATCCCAGCGCCTTGCGCAACACGCTGGAAGCCGCGCTCGCTGTACCCGCTGGCCGGCCTCAGATCGAGACCGATGCGGAATCCGGCTTCTCCCGGGTGCTGTACCCAGGTCTCGCCGGGTGGCGGGACATCATCGATGAAACGGTGCGCCGCCCCGTGCCGGGCGGCGGCCATGGCGCGCTGCCGCGGCTGGCGTTCAGCACGGAGCCGTTCATTGAGCGGCTTGGGGCTTTGAGCGTGTTCCGTCCCCGCCAAGATGCGCTGCTCATGCATCTGGCTCACCCGTTGATGCAGCGGGCGCTCGGGGTGCTGACGCGATGCCGCTACCCGGGGACCGGCAACGAGACATCACGCTGGACTGTGCGTCGCGGACCGGTACCCGCTGGCGCCGACGCAGTCATCCTGCTCAGTCTGGAAGAACTCGGCGTGAACACGTTGCGGGAGACTTTCCACCGGTGGGTGCGGACGCTCGCGTTGCCGGTGCGCGACGGCCGCACCGGCGAACTGCTCGCGCACACCCCGGCGCAAGCCCTGCGCGGCGCGCGCGAGACGACCGATCCGGACGACCGGGCGTGCGCATCCGAGATCCTGGAAGACGTCCGAGCCGACCTGCAGGATCGGCTGCGCCGGTACCGAGATGATCTTACCGACCACCTCCACCGCCAGCTTCGCGTTGACGGCGACGCCGCCCGTACACGCGAGGATGAGCGCTACCGGCAACGCCAGGGTGAGGTTTCCGCGCTGATCGAACAGTCCACGTTGGCGAGGCTCACCCGGGAGGTGGAGGAGCTGAACCGCAAGAGCACCCAGGGCCGTCTGTTCGACGCAAACGAGCAACTGGCGGAGCTGGAGCGGTCCATCGAAGAGAAGCAACAGGAGCTCGCGCGCCGGCGCGGCCAATACGAGGAGATCCGGGAGCAGCTGCAGCGCGAACGTACACGCATCCTCGACCACATTCTGCCGGCGCGGTTCACGCTGGCCGGGAGTGCGCAGGTGTTTCCCGTCGCAGTGGAAGTCCGGCTTCCGGAGCGAACATCTGAGGAAACACCCTCGTCGACAATTCAGAGCGCGGAACCAGACACGACGGGCCGAACCGCCATGCAGGTTGACACCAACACAATGACTCCACCGGAGCGGCGATCGTGACGACATCGGAACAGACGGTCGCCGGCACTCTGCCCGGCTGGGAGCGCTTGCGCCACGGCGGGCTGCTGCTGGACGGGCCGCGGCTCGCCACGCTGGCCAGCAATACACCGGACCCGCTCAACTCGTGGACCGAACGGCAACTTCGCCAGCGCGCAATCGCAACGCTGGACGGGAACGGCGAGGCGTCTCTCTTCGTCACCTTCGTGTTGGAGCACGTCTGCGGCTTCGACGGGTCGACCGGCACTTGGACGCGCGGCAACAACATCGCGCCCGATTGGGGCCGGCGGGCCATCACGGGCGAGACGGTTAAGCCCCGCCAGCTGTGGGAAGACCGGCGCGGCGGGCGATTGCCAGTGTTCGTGGACGACAGTCGGCGCCTCGGCATCGGGAAGAGCCGCCGCGCCGTGAGCCGGGTGGCCGGTTGGCTGCGCGCTGGCGGTGACCATCTGGCGCTGGTGACCAACGGCCGGCAGTGGCGGCTGGTCTTCGCGGGACTGGATTACGAGGCGTGGTGCGAATGGGATGTCGACCTGTGGTTCGAGGAGGGTGCGCTCTCGCCGCAGGTTGCAGCGCTTCGTAACGTGGTCCGGCCAACGCTCTGGACGCCGGAGGCGGACGCGGCGGACCCGCCGCTGCTACGCGCCATCCGTGACACGCGCAAGGGGCAGGCGGAACTCTCGGAGGTGCTCGGTGAGCGCGTGCGCGAATCGGTAGAGACCCTCATCCGCGCCCACGGCGAGGCTCTGTCCTCGTTCGTAGAACGGGACGGGATCCAGGAGTACGTGGAACACCTGGCCGAGGACGCTGGTGTTCCAACACCCGACGCCGACGAGATCGAAGAGCTGTTCGGCGCGAGCCAAACCGACATCTACCGCGCCGCCTGCCGGATAGCGATGCGGTTGGTGGTCATCCTGTTCGCCGAATCACGCGATCTGCTGCCCCGCGACAACACCCTCTACCACGAGAGCTACGGGCTGCACGGCCTGCTGGAACGGCTCGAACGGGCCGCGGCGCGCGGCGGCCTCGCGGACAGCTTCGGGGCCTGGCCCCGCGTCCTGGCGCTCTTCGCACTCGTCCGGGACGGCTCGCACCACCCGAACCTGCCGGTGACGGCCTATGGCGGCGAGCTGTTCGCGCCCGGCGCACGGGACGCCGGCGACGGCGTGTCCCGGGCCCTCCACGTGTACGAGCACGCCTGCTTCGAACAAGAAGTCCTGTCGGACCACGACGTCCACGAGCTACTGAAGCTCCTGACTCGCACGACTATCCAGATCCGGCAGGGCCGCGCGAGCGTCCGGGCCGTCGTCCCGGTGGACTTCTCCGATCTCTCATCCGAGTACATCGGCATCCTCTACGAGGGACTGCTCGACTACGAGCTCAAGACCGCGCCGGCTGGAGACCCGGTGATCTTCCTCGCTGTGGGCGATCAGCCGGCGCTGCCGCTGTCGCGGCTCGAAGCGATGGACGACGTGGCGCTCAGGGCGCTGTTCGAGAGACTCAAGGAACAGTCGGGGGCAACCGACAACACACCGGAGGAGGCGGAAGAGACGGAAACGAAGTCGCCAGGCCTCGAGGAAGACGGTGATGACGATGCGTTCCCCGTCGAGTCCGAAGCGACGTCATCAGAAGACGCTACAGCCGGGGCGGACGAGCGGCACCGCAACCGCACGCGGGCCGAAGCGTGGGCGCGCCGCGCGGTGCAGGCGGCCGGTCTGCTCAAGAAACCCCGCGGGCGGGACACGCCGGAACGCCCGCTCGCCTTCGACACCCGCGTCGGCGCCAAGGCGCGACAGCTCGTCGCCCGCGTGGTTCTCCCCGGCGAGTGGTACCTGGTGCGCTGGGGCGGCACGCGGAAGGGGTCCGGCAGTTTCTACACGCGCCCTGGCCTCGCGGTGCCCACCGTGCAGCGCACGCTACGCCCCTTGGCCTACGACCCGCCGGTCGCCGCGGACGGCAAGCCGGATGCGGACGCGCCGCCCGCCCGGTGGACACCGAAGGCGCCGGAACGCATCCTCGACCTGACGGTGTGTGATCCCGCCTGCGGATCCGGTACCTTCCCGCTGGCCGCGCTCCGCTTCCTGACCGACGCGCTGTACGCGGCGCTCGAGCATCACGACCGGCTCGAAGCTGATGGCGACCAGGTGCTCGTGCGCCTGCTCGGCGTGGGCGATGCGAACGGCGCCGGGGCGGTCGGCGAGTCCCGGCTCGCCGACGAACTGATTCCCTGCCGGCCGGACGACGACCGCTTCGAGTCGCGCCTCCGGGCCGTGCTGCGACGACATGTGGTCGAGCGTTGTATCTATGCCGTGGATCTCGACCCCCTGGCGGTGGAACTCTGCCGCCTCTCGTTGTGGATCGAGACGATGGACCGCACGCTGCCGTTCGGGTTCCTCGACCACAAGATCAAGTGCGGCAACGCCCTGATCGGCGCTTGGTTCGATCAGTTTCAGCACTACCCCGCGATGGCATGGAAGAATCGCGAGGGAGGCGACCGGAACCACGCGAACGGCGTCCACTTCGAGAAGAACGCGCGCACGCGGGCGATCAAGACATTCGTCAGGGAGAGACTGACGCCGGACATGAAGCGCTTTCTTGGGGGGGCGACGCTGTTCCAGGCGGATCTGCTGGAGCAGGCCGCCGCCGCGCACGACGACGCACTCGCGGTGCTGGAGCGCATGCACGCGATGCCGGTGCACGACGCGGCCGAGCGGGCGCGGCTGTACCGGGAGGAGCTGGTGGGATCCGCCGAGTGGCGCGCACTGAAGGGGGCGATGGACCTGTGGTGCGCCTGCTGGTTCTGGCCGGCCGACCAGATCGAGCACGCCCCGCTGCCGAGCACCTTCGCGGAGCCGGCGGACGAGACGCGCGCCGTCGCCCGGCGGGTCGCCGCCGAGATGCGGTTCTTCCATTGGGAGCTGGAGTTTCCCGACGTGTTCAGGGAGGCGGGATCCGGGTTCGATGCGCTGCTCGGGAACCCGCCGTGGGACATCGCCAAGCCGGTCTCGAAGGAGTTCTTCTCGAATCTCGACCCGCTCTACCGCTCCTACGGCAAGCAGGAGGCGCTGGACAGGCAGACCGCCTGCTTCGCCGACGCCGCCGTCGAACGCGACTGGCTCGAGTACAACGCCCGCTTCCGCGCGCAATCGAACTTCACGAGCCACGCCGCGAGCCCTTTCGGCGACCCCGAGGAGAACGCCGGCAGCCAGGATCGCTTCGTCGTCGTGCGGGGCCGCAAGAACCTGGAGGTTCACGAACGCTGGCGGCAGGCCCGCACCCGCGCCGCCGGTTTCGGCGATCCGGCCCATCCGTTCCGCCACCAAGGATCGGCGGATCTCAACCTCTACAAACTGTTCCTCGAAGCCGCGCATGCGCTGTTGAGGCAGCCGGGGCCGCGCGAGGATGGCGCACGGTCCGGAGACGGCGATTGGCGGGGTGGCCGGCTCGGATTCGTCGTTCCCTCCGGCCTGTACTCGGACAACGGCACCGGCGCACTGCGGGACCTGTTCCTGGAACGCTGCCGGTGGGAATGGCTGTTCGGCGTCGAGAACCGCGACAAGGTATTTCCGATTCACCGCAGCTACAAGTTCAACCCCGTCGTCATCGAGAAGGGCGGCGCCACCGCCGCGATCCGCACCGCCTTCATGCGCCGCGACCTCGACGACTGGGAGCGCGCCGGCGACTTCGCCACGTCCTACACCCTGGCGCAGATCAAGCAGTTCAGCCCGAAGAGCCGCGCGATTCTCGAGATCCAGTCGGAGCGCGACCTGGAGATCCTGGAGAAGATCTACGCGAACGCCGTGCTGCTCGGCGACGAGGGACCCGACGGCTGGGGTATCCGCTACTCGACCGAGTTCCACATGACGAACGACTCGCACCTCTTCCCGCCCCGCCCGCGGTGGGAGGCGAAGGGCTACCGGCCAGACGAGTACAGCCGCTGGCTGCTGGGCGACTGGCGGCCTATCGAGGAACTGTGGGAGGAGATGGGGGTAGACCAGTCGCGACCCGAACCCGTCGCAATGGCGCTTGAGGACCGGCTGTTCGCTACCACCGCCAATCTCGAACGCCGGGAATCCGAGGCACGCTTCGGGCACGGCCGTCTCTTGAAGCACGGTGACGTCGCCCGAACCAATTGGCGTGTGCGTTGCGCGCAACCGCCCTATGATCGGCTGCCGATTCCGCGGGCGAAGATTCCAACGGGCGTGATTCTCTCGCGGAACGCAGATGCATGGATTCGGGAGGGACAGATCGAGGAGTTGGCGTTGCCGCTATTGCAGGGTGCAATGATCTGGCAATTCGACCCCTTTGCCTCCGTGTATGCCGGCGGCTCTGGCCATGCTGTCAAGTGGGACAAGATTGGCTGGAACTACAAGTACATGGAACCACAATACCTGCTCCCCGCGAGGAGTGTATCCCAACGATTAACTAATGGATCTCCTTGGGACCGCCGCCTCGTCTATCGCTATCTGGGTAATTCAACTAACGAGCGCACGTTTGTAGCCGCCACAGTACGCGGGGTAGGATGTGGACATACAATCGGCGTATTAGCAAAACAACACGACGAAGCTCTCGAATCGATGTGTGCGTCTGTCAATTCGTTGTGTTTTGATTGGGTAGCCCGATTGAGATTCGGTGGGAGTGGCGGGGTCACTGCTTTGGATCCCAGCAAAATCGTAGAACTTCCACTTCTGCCACGCCGTCGGACACCCGGTTCTATATCTATGATCGTAAACCCCATTAGCAATGCTTCAATCCTAGCAGCTGATGTTTGGTGTAACGTTTCGCAGCCGCATCCACGTCGGCCTATTAGAGCGATGTGGCATTTGAGTGACGCCGAGCGGCTTCGTACCCGGATCCAACTTGACTCAATCTGCGCGGCCTTGATGGGGTGCGACCGTGACATGCTTTGCTACCTCATGAGGAATTGTGACTTGACGACTTCTCAACTGCAGTCCGGTAGCACTCGACGGCTGGACCCAAAAGGGTTCTGGCGCGTTGACAGAGACAAAGACCCTGAATTGCGCCACACCGTCCTCACCCTCGTCGCGTTCCACGACCTCCAGGCGAAGATCGACTCGGTCGACGGCGATCGCGAGAAGGGCATCGACGCCTTTCTGTCGCAGAACGACGGCGAGGGCTGGATGCTTCCGGAGACCCTGCGCCTCGCCGACTACGGCCTCGGCCACGACGAGCGCGCCCGTCAGCCCCAACCGGTCGCCAGCCGCCTCGGCCCGCGCTTCTACGACTGGCAACTCGTCCAGAGCGCCGACGAATCCTGGCGCGAATGCCACCTGCACGCCCGCAACCTGCTCGGGGAGAACGACTACGCGCTGCGCATCGTCGAGCTGATTGGGCGACAGGTGACTGAGGGGACGGACTATCTCGACCTGCTCGCGGACCGATTCAAGCGTGATCTGCTCGGTGACGACGGAGTGGTGACAGTGCTCACAGAGACCCGCGCGCGGGAGATCGTGAACGGCGACGCCTTCTGGACGATGGTGGCCGAGCTTCGCAACGGCGGTTATCTCAGCAACAACGCCCACAGGAAGCTGCTGGGTCGGCTTCAGCACCTCAAGCTCGTTGGGGATACCCGGGACGGTCGTCGAGGAGACCACAACGAGCCAGATCCGGCTGAGGGGGGGGCGTCGCAAAGGGTTGCCGAAGTCGGCGCCGGGTACCAGGCCGCGCTGTTCCCGAAGAAGCGGCAGCAAGCGCTGTTCGAGCAGAAATAGGACTGCAACCGGTGGTACGACGTTGAACCCGATCGCCTACACCGAGCAGGTCGTCCGCAGCTTCCTGCGCTACCAGCTGACAGCCTATCCGTTCGCGGATCCGCGCCTGCACCGTCAGATGCGCGACCTGCTGTCGCTCGACAAGACCCGCCAGTCGCCACTGCTCAAGGGGCCCTACATCAGTCTGTCGCGCCCGTTCCGGCAAGGCGCGGGCATCGATGCGCTGGCCGGCGAAGGTCTGCTGCACCCGCATTTGCGCAAACGGATTCCCGCGGCCATCACGCATCTCTACGGCCACCAGGAACGCGCCCTGCGTGCCATCGCAGCGGGCCGCACCACGCTGGTCGCCACAGGTACTGGTTCCGGCAAGACGGAGTGCTTCCTCTATCCCGTCGTCAGCCGCTGCCTGCGCCTGAGGGACGACGCGGCGTCGCCGGGCATCAGCGCCGTCATCGTCTATCCGATGAACGCGCTGGCCGAAGACCAGCTCATGCGGCTGCGCGGGCTGCTTGCGGGTACCGGGATTCCGTTCGGCATGTACGTCGGCAAGACCCCGGAGCACGAGGCGGACGTCGCCGGGGTCCGGTTGCCGGACGGATCGTCGCGGGCCGATTACGAAGCACGGCTGGAGCGGGCGCGGCGCGACGGCAGCGGCGAGACGGTGTATCCGGCAGAGGAAGTCTGCTCCCGCGAGGTGATGCGCAGCCCCGGCCAGCAACCTCGGATTCTGCTCACCAACGTCAAGCAGCTCGAGCTGCTGCTGACGCGCCAGCAGGACGTCGAGCTGTTCGCGGGGGCGAGGCTCGATTTCCTGGTGTTCGACGAGGCCCATACGTTCACCGGCGCGCTGGGCGCCGAGACGGCCTGTCTGATTCGGCGCCTGCGCGCGTTCTGCACCGCCAATCCGAATGAGACCACGTGCGTTGCGACCTCGGCGACCATCGTGGATCACGACGATCCGCAAGCCGGCCGCAACTTCGCGGCGCGGTTCTTCGGCGTGGCGGCCGACGCCGTGGTCACGATCGGCGAGGACTACGAAGCCGAGGTGTGGGCGACAGGGCGGTTCGTCCCGCCGGACCCAGCCGAAGACACCGTAGCGATTCTCGACCGAACGGTCGGCGCGCTGGACGACGACACGCCGGCCGCGGAAGAGGTACGGACGGCGTATCGAGCACTGGCCGGCGAAGATCTCGGCGCGGGTGACTGGCCGGCGGCGCTGCACGCGGCGCTATCTCGCAACGAGATCGTGTTCCGCCTGAACGAGGAGCTGGAGATCCCAAAGGCGTTGGAATCGCTGCCCCCAGCCCTGGAGGCCGGGGTCGGGCGGGCGGTTACCGAGGCGGAGATCCTCGCCTGGCTGACGCTCGGGGCCGCGGCCCGCCGCGACGGCCGGCCCCTTCTGCGCCCCGTCGTGCATGGGTTCGTACGCGGCATCAGCGGGGCGGTCGTATCGTTCCCGGAGGATGCGGGCGAGCCGCACCTGTGGCTTGCGGCCGAAGACGACGACCCGAAGCGGAACGACAGCGCCGCGGAAGCGGACAATCCGGCCGAAAGCAACGATCAGGTCGTGAACGACCGTCGGGCGCACGGCGTGGATGAGCGCCACGCGCAGTTTCCTGTCACCACCTGCACCGTGTGCGGACAGCACTACTACATCGCGTTCCTGAAGGACTTCAGCTTCACCGGCCGGCGGCCGGGCGGCGGCGACGCGGGTTCGGGCGGCTCCTACTGGGAACGCAAGGAAGAGGCGCACGGCGGCAGGCGGGTCGTCCTGGTCGACACGCTGATCGGCGACAACGACGAGGAGGTCGCAGAAACACCGCCCGCTGGGCGGACCGCCGCGCTCCATTTCTGCCGTCGCTGTGGGGCCGGGCACCCCGACGTGGTGTCACGCTGCCTCGCCTGCGGTCGGCGCGGCGAGATGGTCCGACTACTGGCGGTGCGGCAGAACGACAAGCGCCCCGGCCTGCTGACGAGCTGTCTGTCGTGCGGAGCGACGGGCCGCACGCCGGGCGCTGGCCGCTACCGCGAGCCCGCCCGCCCCGTGCGAGCCACCAACGTCGCGGACGTGCACGTGCTGGCCCAGGACATGGTGCACCGCGCCCGGCGCCGGCGGCTGCTAGTGTTCTGCGACAACCGGCAGGACGCAGCGTTCCAGGCTGGCTGGATGAAAGACCACGCCCGCCGGTTCCGGCTGCGGGCCCTGATGGCGGAGGGCATCCGGGAGCGCCCGCGATCCATCGGTGACCTCGTCGCGCACCTCGACGATCAACTCGAAGGGGACGAGGCGCTCTCGCGCGCGCTGATTCCGGAGGTCTGGCAGGTGGCGCGTCGCGAGCAACGCGGCGGACGGCACGACCAGGAACGCCGGAAGTACCTCCGGTTCCAGGTGCTGCGGGAGGTCACCCTGGCGTCGCGCCAGGCGCTGGGCCTCGAACCGTGGGGCCGGATGAGAGTGGAGTACGACGGACTGGACACCGCCCTGCCCTGGATGCAGGAGCACGCGCACGCGTTGGGCATCTCCGCAACGCGCCTGCGCGACGGCGTGGCCAGCGCGCTTGACTACCTGCGGCGCCGGCGGGCGCTGCACGACCCCGATTACGAGATCTTCACGAAGTACTGGATGGATGGTGACCGGGAGGTACAGCAGGGCTATCTGCCGAATCTCCGCGGTCCCGCCGGGACGAAGCTCCGCCGGGAGGCCACCGAGAAGCGGGAGCTGGTCATCCAGTGGCTGAGCGCGGCCAGCCGGACCACGATTCGGCAGATCGCGGCGAAGTGGAAGGTGCCCGCGGATGCCGCCGACACGTTCCTTGAGAGCCTGTTCGCCTTCCTGGTGGAACGCGAGCTGCTGGTCCCGGTGCGACTCAAGAGTTCGCGGGGACGACCGTTGCCGAAGGTCAGCGGCGTTCATCAGGTGAACGCCGACCGGCTGCGGCTGGCTCCGAACCGGGGCGTGTGGCGTTGCCGAAACTGCCGACGCGCTGTCGTCCGCGAGACCCCGTACGACCGCTGCCCGGCCTGGCGGTGCGACGGCGTCCTGGAGTGGGTCCCGGAGGATGAGGACAACTACGATCTGCAGCTCCTCGACGGCGCCTACTCGATGCTGCGTCCCGAAGAACACACGGCGATGGTTCCGACCGACGAGCGGGAACGGCTGGAGAACCTCTTCAAGGGCGCCTCGGACGCGGTGAACTGCCTGGTGTGCACGCCAACGCTGGAACTCGGCATCGACATCGGCCGGCTCGATTCCGTGCTGATGCGCAACGTGCCGCCCCTGCCCGCCAACTACCGGCAGCGGGCAGGGCGCGCCGGCCGCCGCCATCGCATGGCCGTGGATCTGACCTATTGCCGTCCCGTCTCGCACGACCGGGCGTACTTCGCCGAACCCCTCAAGCTGCTCGCGGGACGCATCGATCCGCCCGCCTTCAACCTGCGCAACGACGTGATGATCGCCAAGCACGTGCACGCGACCATCATCGGCGTGCTGCACGGCTACACGCGCGACGCCGGCCGGCCGGAGGAAGAACGGGATGCGATCCGCGACGTGCTACACCGCTGCCTGCCGCGGCAGGTCGAGCCGTACCTGTTCGCGGACGGGCAAGTCCGGGATGCGCGCAGCGCGGCGCCAAGGGCGGGCGGCGGCCCGTTCGACTTCGGCCCGCTACGCGATCTGATCCAGCGCCACGCTACAGACCTTGCCGCCCGCGTGGAGCGCGTGTTCCAGCAGGGCTGGCCGGAAGGCGATGCGGGCGTCATTGATTCCGCGTCGCTACGCACGCATGTTGACGCGATCGTCGACGAGTTGGAAGCGGTGGTCGCCCGCCTGCGGCGGCGCCTGCGATGGGCGATGCACCAGATCGCCCGGCTGAACGCGCTGCGCGAACGCCATGGAACGCTCGAACGAGACGACGAGGCGCTGTTCCGCCGTTGCGACCGGGTAGTGAAGCGGCTCAAGGGAACGGATCGCCGAACGCGGCGGCAGGCCGAGGGCCACGACGATGCCAACACGTTCAGCGTCCTGGCGGCAGAGGGATTCCTGCCCGGCTACGGTCTCGAGGTCGGGTCCATCGTCGGGTCGGCCGAGATTCCGTTCTGGCGCAGCGGGGCGATGGACTTCAGCCTGCCGCGCCCGCCCGCGACAGCGCTCCGCGAATACGTGCCCGGCAATCTCATCTACGCGAACGGCCACCGCTTCGTGGCCCGGCGCTTTCACCGCGAACTGCACGACACGGCCGAGGCTGCATCGCAGACGGCCGGTGCAGACAGCGCCGACATGCCGGTCTACGAAGTGTCGGTGCAACGGCAGGCCGTGCGAGAGACTCGCTGGGGAGAAACGTCGTCGTTGAGCGGAACTGTCCTGCGGACGATGACGGTCTGCGACGTCGACATGGTCCACACGTCGCACATCTCCGACGAAGAGGACCTGCGGTTCCAGTTGGGTGTCGCCATCTACGGAACGGAGCTCGGCCAGCACAACGGCGGACAGGCGTTCCGCTGGGGACCGCAACGGGTGCACCTGCGCTGCGGCGCACGCCTGCGCTTAGTCAACGTAGGCGCCGCCGGAACCATTGAGAACGAACTCGGCTACCCCGTCTGCACCATCTGCGGCCAGAGCGTGTCGCCGCTTTCCTCCGAGCGTCAACGCGAGGACTTTCATCAGAAGCACACGGATCAGTGCGGGCGTGCGCCGGATGGGATTGGGTTCCACGCCGACGTGACGGCGAATGTGCTCTCGCTGCCCGCTTGCGATGGGGCCACGACCGCGTACAGCGTGCTGGAGGCGTTGCGGACCGGGGCGGCGCGGGTGCTCGACATGCACCTGGAGGATCTGCAGATCCTCGTCATCGGCCACGTCGACCGGGAGGAGGTGGACGCGCTGCTGTGGGACCCGATGCCCGGCGGATCGGGGTTGCTCGACCAGCTGTGCGAGCGGTTCGCGGAGGTCGTCGAGGTGGCTCGCGAGGTGGCATCAGCCTGCCCCGGTAACTGCGAGTCTTCCTGCATCGACTGCCTGCAGACCTTCCGCAACGCTTGGTATCACCGGCACCTCGATCGCGCGGCGGTCGGCGAGCGGATTGGTGCTTGGGGGCAGCAGCTCACCGTCGACCATGAGATACCACGGCAGCAGCCCGCCCCGCCGCCCGAGGAGCAGGCGGCCCCGGTCAACGACGCCGAGGTCAAGCTGCGTCACCTGCTGGTCGCCGCCGGGTTCAGTGAGGGAGTCCGCGGCGAGCAGATCCGGCTGGACCGGACGCTGGGCACAACGACGCCCGACGTCATCTATCGTGCCGAGGACCACGATCCGGACGAAGGCGTGTGCATCTACTTGGACGGGCTCAGCAAGCGCCTGCACGGTAACCCGGCGACCGCCGAGCAGGATCGCGACATCCGGACCTGGCTGCGCAACCACGGCTACGAAGTAGTCGAGATCAGCGCCCACGATCTGGACGACGAAGACACGATGGTGCGGCATTTCCGGCGGCTGGCCAGCTATCTGAGCCTCCCGGACGTGCGCCACCGGGTGCGGGCGGACCGATCGTGGTTTCGCCAGGGCCCGACTGACGAAGAGGCGGCCCCGCGGCCCCGCCTGCGACTCATAAGTTCAACCACCGACAGCCGCGACCCCGCGTGTGTTCCGCTCGTGCCGTTGGACATCGCCGCGGCCGCGTTCGGCGATCCAGATGACGTTCCCAACGCTTCCGAGTGGGAACAGGTGGAGGTCGACACGGCCCAGCCATTGCGGCCCGGCATGTTCGTGGCGCAGGTACAGGGACGCTCGATGGAGCCCGCCGTCCAGGACGGCTCGTACTGCCTGTTCACCAGCCCCGTTATCGGCACTCCCCAAGGGAGAACCGTGCTCGTGAAGTTGCGCGACACGGTCGATCCCGACACCGGCGAGCCGTACACGGTGAAGCAATACCGGAGCGAGAAGGCGACCGACTCGGGCGGGTGGCGGCATGTCCGGATCCTGCTCGAACCAACCAACCCGACCTCCACGCCGATCGAGCTGACGGCCGAGGAGGAGGAGTCGGTGACGGTCGTAGCCGAGCTTGTCGAGGTGCTCGGCACGACGGCCCCGGTGCGGGAATAATCCGACAGACGAGCTGGCGAATGCACAAGAAGACGGTCTACATCGAAACCAGCATCGTCTCCTACCTGACGGCTCGACCGACAGCGGACCTGCTCGCGGCTGCCTGGCAGAAGGTTACCCTGGACTGGTGGGAGATGCGGCGGCGCGCATTCGAGCTCTACACGTCCGAGGTGACGGTGCAGGAGGCCAGGAGGGGAGACCGAGAGGCGAGTGCGCGACGCTTGGCGGCATTAGCTGACATCCCGTTGTTGCCGATCCCGCACGAAGCGAGCGCGTTGGCCAGCGCGCTGCTGGAAGGAAGAGCACTGCCCGCCAAGGCAGCCAACGACGCGCTTCACGTGGCCGTCGCCGCGGTACAGGGCATCAACTACTTGCTGACCTGGAACTACCGCCACATCGACAACGCCGAGACGAAACCGGTGATACAGGATGTGTGCGCCCGGCAGGGGCACGCCGCCCCGGAGATCTGCACACCTCGGGAACTGATGGGGGGACTCGAAGATGTCGGACGAGGTGATTGAGGAACTCTGGCGGATCAAGGACGACATGGGACGGGAACACGGGTACGACGTCGCCCGGCTTGCGGCGGATCTTCAGAGTAAACAACGGGAGGAAGGACAGCGAGTCGTAGACTTGCAGGCGTTGCGCAAGAATACTGCACATCACCCTTCAGAGAACCGCGATCCATAGAGTGGGAGGAACATGACCGGCCGGCAGGAGCGATGTGATCAAACCCGTGTGGGTACGGGCGGGGCCAGTTCGATGCCGCCGCAGCAGAGAAACAGCATCGAGATGAGCGCGCCGTGCGAGTGGAAGCCGTGTAGGGTCCCAGGGGCGTGTCAGCAGATGGCTTTGCGCGATGGCCAGCTTCTCCTCCTCGCCGTACCCCGGCGCCTCGATCACCGCCAGGCCGCTCCCGCACCTCCTCCGGGATCGCGCTGGCGTCGGTCGCCGTCGCGACCCACACGACCGCGGACAGGTCGATCGGGACCCGCAGGTACTCGTCCCGGAACGCCGGCCGGTGCGCCGGGTTCAGCACGTCGAGCAGTGCGTCGGCGGCAGGCTTGTCCACCCGGTCGACCGCCTCGAGGATGACGACCGGATTCCGCACGCCGGTCCGGTGCAGTCCCCGGACGACGGCCCCGGCGGCATCGCCCTTCCGCCCGCGGAGCAGGCGCTGGGCGTCTCCCCCGCCCAGCGGCACGCGCATGTGGGGGTGGCCGAGCGCCCCGGCGGCGGCCACCGCCAGCGAGGTCTTGCCGGGGTCAACGGTCATTCAAATTCCCCCACCCGCGGTCATCGGAAATTCCCCCACCCCTGGTTGAAAACATCGATGAAATGAGTGCCTGTGGGGGCTGTGGGCAGGCCGTCTGCGGCCTGTCCAAGGCGTTGTGGGCGCGTCTGCGCGTCCACAACGCCGGCAGCGTCCACAGGCTCCCATCGCTCACGCTCCCGCTGTCGTCGGCTTGACCACCCCCGAGCGTGGTGCATCGGACGGTCGGGGGGCCGCCGCGACCGCATCGAGACCGTCAGTTGTTCCAGCCGTAGCCGACCCGCACGTAGTAGTAGGCGCCGTTGAAGCCCCACGGCGTGTACTCGCTGTACTTCTCGCCGACCGACATCGCGCGCGCGCTCTCGTCCGGATACGTGTTGAACGCGTTCTGGGCGCCGACGGCCAGCGTCGTGCCGCCGCCGAGCGCGATGCTCGCCTCCAGGTCGACGATCGGCCGGCCGTCGAAGAAGCCCTGCTCGATGCCGCCCGACGGCATGTAGAGCTGCGCGAACCCGCTGTCGAAGTCGTACCAGCCGCCGAACCAGTTCACCCGGCCGAGGACGCTCACCCGCCCCACCTGCTGGGTCAGGCCGATGTTCCAGCGCGTCTGCGGCAGCGCGTAGGCGAACTCGGTCAGGCGCCGGTCGTTGAGCAGCCCCTTCCGGTTGTCGGTGACCTCGGTGTCGGTGTAGTTGAAGACCGCGCTGACGGTCGTGTTGCCGCGCAGCGCGAGCGGTGTGAAGGTCGACACCAGGTCGATGCCCTGCGAGGCGGTGGAGAACGCGTTGGTGAAGAAGCGGAAGCGCCGCAGGTCGCGCGCCGCGTCTATCCCCTCGGCCAGCAGCCCCTCGATCTCGGGATCCGTCAGGGTGAAGTTGCTCGTGATGCCGATGCGGTCGAATACGTTGATCCGGAAGTAGTCGGCGGTGAGGCTGAACTGTCCGCTGTCGAAGACCACGCCGGCGGTGTAGTTGATCGACTTCTCGGGGGCCAGCGGCTCGCCGCCGCGCAGTGCCGCCACCGGCGAGATGGACGGGATGGTGCCGTTGTTCACCAAGTCGCCGAGGGCCGGGTCGAATATCGTCGAGATGTTGAACCCGTTCTGCTGGCCTGGGGTCGGGGCGCGGAAGCCGCTGCTCACGCTGGCCCGCACGAAGCCGAAGCGGCCGGAGAGCTTGCTGTTCATCGTGGTGCCGAAGTCGTCGAAGTGCTCGATGCGGACCGCGGTGCCGAGCGTCCAGTCGTCCTCGATGCCGCTCAGCTCGACGTCGCCGTACACCGCCACGTTGCTCCGGCTCCAGGTCCCCGCGGCCAGCGGCCCGTAGCCGAAGAAGCCGTTGGACCCGGCCGAGAAGCCCTGGCCCCGTCCGTAGGGGCCGACCGTCCACGAGTCGGGATCGCCGGCGACGGTCTGGTACTGCTCGTTACGCCATTCCGCGCCGGCCGCGATGTTGATCATGTCGGTGGCGGCATAGGACAGGTCGGCGTTGAGGCCGATATCGCGCTGCCGGTTGCTGCCCAGGTTGAACTCGGTCGGGGTCGCGGGGCCGAGCGAGGCGTTGACGGTGTCGCGGATGAAGAGGTTGGTCTGGTGCGCGCCCAACGTCCCGCTGACGTCCCAGTTGAAGCCGTCGACCGTGAAGCCGCGCACGCCGCCCACCAGCGACATGTCCTGCGCCTCGCCGCCGAACATCGGCGTGAAGCCGCCCGGAAACAGCTCGCGGAACGAGAAGCAGTTCGGGTCGTCGAAGACCTGTTGCAGGGCGATCGGGTCGGCCACGTTGTCGGTTATGGCAACGGTGGGACAGTTCGCCGACCCCATGCCGCCGGCCAGCAGTGTGTCGCCGACAAGCAGCGTCTCGCCGCCGTCGAGGCTGTATACCCCGCCTCTCGTGTTCGGGTTGCGGAAGAAGAAGCCGCCCGTCACCCGCTTGCTCGCGTAGTTGGTGTGGCCGTAGACCTGCACGCCGGCCGCGGTGGTGTAGCCGAAGTTCCCGAACAGCTTCACGTCGTCGTCGATGTCCGGCGAGCCCCAGACCTGCGGCGCGTCGGACGGCACGTCGGTGTTGCCGGCCGCGAGCAGGGCGATGGCGTCGCTGCGGGGCGCGGTGCGGTCGGTCGGCTCCGAGCTGCCGTACTCCAGGCTCAGGTTGGCGAAGCCGGTCGCGCCGAGCGGCAGGCCGGCGTTGGCGCCCACGTTCACCGCGCGCCCGCCGCCGTCGCCGAACCCGCCCATGTTGTACTCGACCGCGCCGCCCGAGGCGGCGTCCTTGAGCTGGAAGTTCAGCACGCCGGCGATGGCGTCCGAGCCGTACTGCGCCGCCGCTCCGTCCCGCAGCACCTCGACCTGCCGCAGCGCGATGGCCGGGATGGCCGAGATGTCGGGCCCCTGCGAGCCGAACGCAACGCCGTTGCCGCCGTGCCAGTCGATGATCGACGAGCGGTGCCGGCGCTTGCCGTTGACCAGCACCAGCGTGTGGTCCGGGGCCAGGTTGCGCAGCATGGCCGGCCGGACGACGGTGGAGGCGTCGCTGATCGGCTGCGTGTTGACGGCGAACGACGGAACGACGGTGCGGAGCTGGTCCTGCAGGTTCACGCTTCCCTGGCTGGTCAGCTCGCTGGTCGACAGCACGTCCACCGGCACCGGCGACGCGGTCACCGTTCGCGGCTGCGCGCGGGAGCCGACGACGACCGTCTCTTCCGAGAACCCGGCGAGGAGATTGTCGATCTCCTCGGGTGAGAGCCCGAGCGCCTCGACCTCTTCCGGGGTCATGCCGAGGGCGCGGCCGAGGGCTTCCGTCTGTCCTTCGGGTTCGTCCTGCGCGGCGCCGCGCGCTGCGGCGTCGGGCGCGATCCCGGCCAGGGCCAGGACGGCAAGCATCGCGATGGCGCGGGACGAGCGGTGAATCATCTGGTGATGGGTTGGTCTCAATGGAGTCTCCTGTTGCCCCTGATTACGTGCATAAACGAATGTAGCATAGGCCGGTTTGCCTGTGCTGGCATAAGGCGCTCCTCCGGGACGAGCCCCTGTCCTTCCCTCCGGCGAGACGCTGCCGCAGACTCGGAGACGCTGACCAGTTCGAGAACGAAGACCGCCAACCGCACCGGACGAACTGCGGCGGTGGTACGCTCGGGACGGTCATGAATGCGAACAAGGCGCCTGCGGGACCGCACGTCGTTTCGCTGCTGGCGGTGATCCTGCTGGCGGGCGGCGTCGACGCGGTACAGCCGCCTGACGTTGGGCGGCTCGATTTGGCTCGGCTCGGTGTCGCCCGGTTGCGGCTCGTCGCGATGCAACTCCAGGTCTGCGGCTTCGCCAATCGCCGCCTGCGCGGTCCACCGGACGTTCTGTGAGGTGCCGTCGCGAGTACGATGCGGTAGATGCAGACATCGTCTCGCCGATAATCAACGACAGTTTCTTGCCGTTGAGGATCCGATTCGGCCGGCGCCGTGGCGTCGACCTCGCTGCAAATCGTCCGCTGTTCGGCTGGCCATCGGCGTCCCGGCGACCTGCGGCCGGCCGTCACCGCCGCAGGAGGAGTTGCTGCCCGGCCGATCTCGCCTGTCGCGGTGTTCGGTGCGAAAGCCGCTGTACGCGAGCGGGCACCGTCAGAACTCCCACACTCCCATGACGGTCGGCTGAATCATCAGGGGTATCCACAGTAGTGGCATCCACGTCACCCCGTATCGGATTTTCAGCCCGTCGCGGATCGGTCTGCTGGCGTACACGTCAATGTGGGGGCGAAGGAATATGTCCAGCTCGCGCTCCGTCTCGCCGGTATAAGACCTGGTTAAGGTGTCCGGGTCCAATTCCCACAGCGGAGTCTTCCGAATCCACATCATCGGGCCAGCACCGACACCGAAGACCAGGTCGGACCCGTCATCGCTCCCCCAGCGCCAGCGGTAGGCGACGCTCCCATAGAGCGGGAAGTGGTACCTGGTGTTGACGGTGTGCGGCACATGCTGCGGGGTCAGTACAGCGGTCACCCCGATGGCCCAACCTCGACGCTCGTCCTCGCGCCAGCTGACGCGCGTCACCGTGAGCGTGGGGCCTGACGGGATGCTCGTGAAGTCATCAATGTCGAGCGGGTTGAACTGCATCCAGCCGGCGCCGACCTCAAGTTCGTGTCTGCCCTGCGCCGCAGCAGTGGTCGCGGCGGCGAGCACCAGAAAAACCGTGAGTGTCATTGTTCGCATCGCCCCTACCCTCCTGCCGGGTAGTGCGTAGACGATGACCATATCGGCTCACCGGGGGCCGTCCAGTGACCCAACCCGCGAGGGGTGTATCGGCCGTTCAAAGGGATCGGTCGGCGGCGCGGGCGTCGATAATGCTCGATTGGATGCGGGCCACTTCCCTCTCTGGCGTCCCGCGAAGCGCTTCCTGTTTGAGCGCGTCATAGGCGACTTCCATGTCCACGTCATCTTCGAAAAGAGGAAGATCCACACGACCGACGAGCCCGTGTTCGATGGCTACGTAGCGACCGGGGCAGGAGATGGTGTTGCCGCCGACTATGCCCGCTTCAAGCAGTGTCCGGCACTGTCCGGCACCGCTCCTGCGCCTGAGCGACGGCAGGCAGGATCAACAGGCAGGCCAACGCCCGCACTGCCTCGTCATGGTGCCGGGATTGTACCCGCGGCGGTCAACTCGATGATGTACGTCGCCTCGACGCGGTGCACGTCGAGGACCTGATCCCGTTGCCGGAGGATCGCGTTCAGCGTGTTCCGCGAGTGGCCGCTCGAGGCGAACATGTCCGAGTGCAGCAGGATGAATCGCACGCCGATGGACCGCAGTTCCCGCAGCATGATGTCATAGTTTTGGTACTGGTACAACTCGCCCGCGAGCCTGCGCATGTGCGGGGTGTGGTAACCGCTGTGTCCGTTCACCAGCGGGCGCCCGTGCTCGAAGATGCCGTGCATGTACCGTATGGTCTGAACGTCAGCATGCCCCACGCTCTGGCCGTAGAACGGAAGCTCGAGCACGGCCCCCGGTGCACGCCCGCGCAACACCGCACGAGCGGTCCGATGCTCAATCGTCGGGAACGGAACACGGACGCCACGTGACGCCTCGTAGGTGTCGAAGGCGACCATCGGCACCGGATGATAGCCCTCCGCGACCAGCCCGCAGACAGCGACGAAACACAGCGCCACAGACCAGGTGCGCGACAGCCGTTCGAACAGCCACCGAACTCCGACAGCAGACAGGACTGCCAGCGAGAGATACGCCAGGATGGCGAGCCGCAACGGAACGCGCAAACCGTCCATGCCAGGAACGATGTCCAGCAGTAAGTCGTACGGTCCGCTGTTCATGAACACCGTTCCGTCGAAGTAGATCACCGGTCCGAACGAGAACACGAGTCCGAAGACGCCAACGGCGGTGTAGGCCGCGGTGATACGGAAGGACGGCACCCACCTGCGGTTCCTGGCCCGCAGACCTGCCGCGGCGAGTCCGAGAGCCGCAAGCGACACAATGGTGAAGCCCGGAAAGAGCCCGTTCAGCCCGGCCCGATCGCCTGGCAGTCGACCGTTCCACATCGTGGCCGTCGGCGCGTCCAGGTAGAATTGCGCATCGGCGCTGAACACGACCATCTCGTTGCGCTGCCGGATCAGATCGTGTTCCACGCGAGCGTCCAGGTAGGCGATCATCACCGGTGAGATCACGATCAGCATGACGATCAGGGTGACTGCGAGGTCAGCCAGGATCCGCGGCTTGGACCGCACATGCGCGAGCAGTTCGACGCCGACCACCACAACGACGGCGAACGCGAAGAAATAGAGGTAGTAGCCGTTCGAGAGCCCGTTGAGCAAGGAGGCCGCTGCGAAGACGACCAGCGGCGCTCGCCGTCCCGTCTGGAAGTACCGGTGCACGCCATACAAGGCGATCGGCATCCAGCCGTACATCAACGTCTGAAGGTGTCCGATCGCGTGGGCACGGTACGTGAGGAACGCGAACGCGACGCCGCCGACCAGGGCGGCAGCCCGGCTGTCGGTCAGGTGCTTGGCGAGCAGGAACATGCCGCTGCCGGCGAGCACGAACGATCCGAGGAACGCCGCGTTGTAGGCGGCGAGCGGGTTACCGGTCAGCCACTGGATCGGAGCGGTGAAGATTGCGATACCGAACAGGTTCTCGGAGTACGCCAGGGTGTTTGAGTAGGGATGGAAGAACGGTGCGTCCCAGATCCCGCGCAGGCCGTGCAGAAAGCGGTTCGCGTCCCAAGCGAGAATCCATGCATTTAGAAGCGGGTCGCCTAGACCGCTAGGAAGAGAGTCCCCGAACTGGCGGACGAGCGGCCAAGTAGCGACAACCGACACGAGCGCGAACGCGAATACGACCGTCAGGCCTTCACGGAGACACCGTCCGTCACCGACCGGTGTCCACAGTCTCGACGCGCCGTTTCGTGCCCTCATGTAGCTCAGCTCGTTGGATCAACCGACGTGACTGGAACTCAGGTGCCGTGAGGTGGTCCCGATCCCCCTGGATCCGTGTTGAAGATCTCCGGCGTGCCCATCCGAAGCGCCGCTTCCAGCGCATCGAGGCAAAAGCCGGTGTCCATCGTGTGTAGGGGTCGGACTGGAGCGCCCTGTCGTCTGGCAACGATGGGTTCTCCAGCCCGCTCTCCGAACCGGACGTCAATGAACCCGGCCGGCTCGCCGGCTCGGTGCCGCAATCGCGGCGACGATCTCTATCGCGTGCCGGCTGTCGCCGTCGCGACGTTCCAGAGCATCGCCGAGCCCGGGGGTGCGCGAGCCTCACAGAGGCTAATCCTACCCCATCTGCTACACCAATCGTCCTGTCACGCACCGGCCCGACACCGGGTCGCCGCCGATATAGGAGACCCGGTCTGCCGTTACGTTCGGTGCGAATCCACGGATAATGCGCGCGCGGCTGCTCGGGATGCGGCTCGCGACCTCCTCACGATGCAGGGCCAGATCGACCCAACTCCTCGGTCCGCGTGACGTAGTCGACGACGACCGCGCGCCGGAGGCCGTCGTCGAGATCCTCGTCGACGTGCCTGGGGTTCCCAAGCGGCAGGAGGACGCGGCCCAGGCCGCCGCGGCGCGCGCGAGCACTTTCTCGGCGATGCCGCCGAGCGCGAGCACTTGGCCGTCGAGGGTGATCCGCATTCATCGCCAGGCGGCGTACCGGACGGCCCGTGAACCCCAACACCGGTGCGGCCACCATGGTCACGCCCGCCGAGGTCCCTTCCTTGGACGCCTCGCCCAAGCGGACGCGCAGATCCACGTCGGCGTCGCGATGCGAGGCCAGGTCAAGGCCGTGCCGGGCGACGGGTCGAGCAAGTCGAGCAGTGCCCCGGCCGGGCGGGCGACAGCGCGCCCGACGCTTCCGAGAT
>MKWU01002251.1_pt1 | contig 29731 bp, 29 predicted proteins | sample 809101 | NCBI WGS metagenome assembly MKWU01 (sample SAMN05860141, study PRJNA318959) | sponge metagenome | host: Aplysina aerophoba | place: Slovenia: Piran, Adriatic Sea, Gulf of Piran | collected 2013-05-07
ACGCTCGAAACGGGTCCCTTCGCGACGAGTCGGCCTGCCCGTTCGCCAGAATTTACGCGGGAATCCACCCCGGGCCGCCTCTCGTGCATGGAAAAACTAGAAAATCGCGTTAGCTCGGAGATCGGGGTGAATTTACGCAAAGTCCTGGTTCATGTGAATTTGGCGCCGCCTCATTCTCAGATCAAGCGGCGAAGGGCTCACCGTCACTTCCCAGGTGGGGAAACACCCCGCCAGGACCGCTCCGACTCTCCCTTTTCCTTGGTGAGCGTCCGTGCCAAAACAAACAACAAGTCTGACAATCGATTCAAGTAGACTCGCGCTGTTTCCGGCAGATCATCCAACACCACCACTCGCCGTTCGGCACGTCGACAAACTGCACGTGCCACGTGGCATTGCGCCGCCTCGACGACACCGCCCGGAAGGATAAATTCTTCAAGCGGCGGCAACACGGCATTCAGTTCTTCGGTCCAGCATTCCAACCGGGCCGATTTCTCTTCGCCTCTCCATTCCAACTTCCCCTGTGCAATCACCGCACCCAGATCGAACAGGTCCTGCTGCACCTCCTCGACCTGCTGGCAGGCCTCCGCACCCGCCACCAAGGAAAGCAGCAGCCCTAATTGGCAGTTGAGTTCATCGACCGCGCCCAATGCCTCGATTCGAGGATCGTCTTTAGGCAACCGGGTGCCCCCCGCAATGCCTGTCGTCCCGTCGTCCCCGCTTCGGGTCGTCACGCGCGAGATACGGTGGGCCATTGCCAAATTCCTATCGGAAACTTTCCAGAACGGCAATGACATCCTGCGCATGTCCGTGCAAGGGCACCGTCCTCCAAATGTGGCGAACAATGCCCTCCGGGTCAATCAAGAAGGTCTGGCGCTTGGCGTACGCAATGCCGAACATCCCGCTGTGCGCACCGTAGCGCTCAGCGACTCTCCCCTCCGGGTCCGACAGCAACGTGAACGGCAGGCCATGCTTGTCGATGAATTTCCGATGATTGCCCGCATCGTCGATGCTGATCCCGACCACTTGGGCATCCCGTTCATGAAACAACCCGATATCGTCCCGAAATGCGCAGGCTTCCATGACGCAACCTGGCGTATTGTCCTTTGGATAAAAGTACAGTACCAGCCATTGCCCGGAATAGTCCGAAAGGTGATGGGGCACCTTGTCCTCATCGGTCAACGTGAAGCCAGGGGCTGGCATACCCACGTTCAAGGATTCGGGGGTCGGCGGTGTGCTCAACCCCAGCATCGTCAGGCTTCGGCGGAACCCCGACAGGAAGTCGCTCACTGGGATACCTCCACCCATCCTGCCGGCCGCACCCCCTCAAGGCAATGCGGATGCCGTGAAGTTCCAGGCCGGAAGCACCAAATCATGGCGCGGCAATATCCCCCCCGGTCTGGTACCAGCGAAGCTGTTCTCGCAGACGGACGACTTCGCCGACCACGATAAGAGTGGGCGGCGCCACATCTTGTGATTGCACCAGTTTCGGGAGATCTTCCAATGTGCCGGTCAGCACCCGCTGCTCCGGAGTAGTGCCACGAGTAATCAACGCAGCCGGAGTGCTGGCATCCAACCCGTGACGTACCAACTGCCTGCAGATCTCGGGGCAGCCGGCCAAGCCCATGTAGAACACCAGCGTCTGGCGTGAATGTGCCAGCATGTCCCAGTTCAGGTTTACGCTTCCGTCCTTGAGGTGGCCGGTCACGAAGATGCAGGCCTGCGCGTAATCGCGGTGGGTCAGGGGAATACCCGCATAACTGGCGCAACCATTGGCAGCCGTGATCCCGGGAACAATCTGAAAGGCGATGCCCTCCTCCATCAGGGTGGCGATTTCCTCGCCCCCGCGACCGAACACCAGCGGGTCACCCCCCTTCAGCCGCAGGACCCGCTTGCCTTCCCGGGCGAGACGAACCAGCAGGGCATTGATCGACTCCTGCTCAATCGTGTGCCGGGCACGCTCCTTGCCTGCATAGATTTTCTCGATGTCTTTACGCAGCAACGCCATGATCGGATCCGACACCAGCCGGTCATAGACCACCACGTCGGCCTGCTGGATCAGGCGCAATGCACGAAACGTCAAGAGGTCCGGGTCCCCAGGCCCCGCGCCGACCAGATAGACCTCCCCGGCACCAGGCACTTGTCCGATCTCCAGCTCCTGCCGCAGGGTTTCGTCCGCTTCCGCCTCGCGGCCGTCCAGCACCTGTTCGGCAATCGGGCCGCTTAGGACGGCCTCCCAGAAACGGCGGCGCAATCGGCGTTCGGGAAATTTTTCCCGCGCCCCGCCTCGGAATCTCTCGACCAGCACCGCCAGTCTCCCGAATGCGCCAGGAATCCGGCTCTCCAAATGATTTCGCAACAGCCGCCCGAGCACCGGCGAAGCGCCGTCGGTGCAAATCGCGACCTGAATCGGGTCCCGGTGAATCACCGAGGGCAGCAATACATCCCCTGCATCGGCTTTGTGGGCAGCATTGACCAAGAGACCCCGCTCCCGCGCTTCGCCGGCAATCCGGTCGTTCAGTGCCGCATCGTTGCTGGCAACCACCACGAGGAAGACTCCCTCCAAGTCCTCTTCCCGGAAATCCCGGGCTTGATACTCGATACGGCCCGCCTCGGCATGCTCGCGGACCGAATCAACGGCTTCGGGGGCGACCACCCTCACCGGCGCATCGGCCCGCACCAGCACATCGATCTTCCGCGCGGCGACCGGGCCCGCGCCGACCACCAGGCATCGACGATTCGCGACGTCGGCGAACAGGGCAAGCGAACTCATCTGTCTTTGGAATGGGGTTGGAGTAAAATCAGTCTTATTATCAACCTAAAAGGAATCTTTTGAAGCCATGTTTCGATTGATTGCGATCCTGATCGGCCTCGCCATCCTCGGTTCGGCCATCTACTTTGCGCTGACCAGCTAAAAACCGCAGCAGCGGGATATGCGGGGCGGGCTAACCATTACCTGCTCAAGGCGGCTTTCGCTCTCCGAGTTAATGGCTTGGAGCGGATGCGGTAACTAATAACTCGCTGAATAAGACGCTACCTGTATAGTTCCAGTTTATATCCCCACCAGCCCGGAACGTGAGGGGAAGGTTTGACTAAGAAGAACGTGCGGAAAGCAGACGCACTGCATGCGTCTACAGAAGAGGCCGGAACGTCCGACGGCCTCCAAATGACACCTGAGCAGATGCTGGACCTTGCGCGCAAGGCGGCAGAACTTGTCGTGGAGTGGCACGAGCGCCTACCTGAAGAAAATGCCTGGGACGGAGAATTCAAGAAAGAGCTCGAGGATCGATTCATGAAGGATGCGCCCGAGGACGGGAGACCCGCGATGGAAGTCCTTGAGCAGGCGGCACACGAGATTCTCCCGATTGCGTCGCGGCTAGCGCACCCTCGCGCTTTCGCATTTATTCCATCGTCCCCCACTTGGCCCGGCGTGTTGGCCGACTTTATGACAGCCGGGTTCAACATCAATTCGGCAACCTGGTTGACCGCAAGCGGGCCCAGTCAGATCGAATTGACCGTCATTGAATGGTTTCGGTGCTGGCTGGGTTACCCGGACAGTGCGGGCGGGCTTCTCGCGAGCGGGGGTTCGGCAGCCACCCTAGAGGCTCTCGTCGGGGCAAGGGAAGCTGCAGGCCACCCTGAGCGGGGAGCCGTCTATATGAGTGATCAGAGTCATAGCGCGCTGATCCGCGCGGCAAAGATTATTGGCATTCGGCCGGAATACATCCGCATGATTCCAAGCGATGAAGGTTTCCGTATAGACATGGAGGCGTTGGCTCGTTCCGTGACCGAAGATCGCGCGGCAGGAATCAATCCCGTTGCCGTATGCGCCAATGCGGGGACGTCCAGTACCGGGGCGATTGACCCGCTCGAGGCCCTGTCGGATTTCTGCGAGGAGCAGAACATCTGGTTGCATGTCGATGCCGCTTACGGCGGTTCCGCGATCGTGACTGAAGAAGGCCGGAAGTTGTTGCGTGGGATCGAGCGTTCCGATTCGGTCGGGATTGATGCCCACAAGTGGTTCTTCCAACCCTACGAAGCGGGCGGCCTCCTGGTCAAGGACGCACGCACGCTTGAACGTGTGTTTGAGATCCACCATGATGTCCTCCAAGACACGCTTTGGGGTGCGGGTCACCCCAACTTCTCCGATCACGGCCTGCAACTGAGCCGCTCATTTCGAGCCTTGAAAATCTGGATGTCCATCCAGACCTTCGGGATGGAGGCATTCCGGAGAGCCATCTCAAAAGGGATGGAATTGGCGGATCAGGCAGAGAAATATATTCAAGAGAGCACGACCTTGGAGCTTTTGAGCCCCGTCACTTTGAGCATCGTATGCTTTCGAATCAATCCCACCGAAGCCCGCCTTGACGAGGAGGCTTTGGAAAAAATCAACCGGGCGGTGCTGGCTCGCGTCTTTTGGGATGACCGTGCACTCATGTCATCAACGTCACTCAGAAACACGTTTTCGCTCAGGCTTTGCATCATCAATCACACGACGACTTGGGTCGATGTCCATGAGACCCTGGAAGCGATTGAACTGTTTGGAAAAGAGGAGCTAAAAAAGCAGAATTGACCGTGGGGATTCGGAACTGGCTTTCCCGTTTCACGAGCCACCGTAACCCGTGACTGCCTTTGCCTCGAGAAACTCTTCAAGGCCATATCGTCCCCACTCGCGACCGTTGCCGGATCGCTTATATCCACCGAACGGTGTTTTGCTGTCTGGCGGCGCCCCATTGAGATAAACATTTCCTGCCCGAACCCGGCGCGCTACGGCCCGCGCATGTTCGAGATCACCTGAAGAGATATAACCGGACAGCCCGTATACCGTATCGTTCGCAATCCGAACGGCTTCCTCCTCGTCCGCATAGCCGATCAAGGAGAGCACCGGTCCGAAGATTTCCTGTTGTGCAATCTTCATGCTGTTGTCTACATGGGAGAACACCGTCGGCTTCACGTAGTAGCCGGCATCCAAGCCATCGGGGCGGCCTGTCCCCCCGGTCACCAATTTGGCCCCTTCGTCTATCCCGGCCTGAATCATGTCCTGAACCCGGTTGAACTGCAATTCGGAAACCACCGGGCCCATCGCCGTGTCCGGGGCATTGGGGTCGCCCACCTTCACCCTCTCTGCCGCTTCTTTGGCGATAGCCGCGGCTTCACTCATCCGCGACTCGGGGACCAGCATCCGGGACGGAGCAATGCAGGATTGCCCCGAATTCGTGCATAACCAGGATACATCTCGTGCAATGGCTTCCTGGAAATCCGCGTCGTCGAGCAGGATATTCGCGGACTGGCCTCCCAGTTCTTGTGCGACTCGCTTGACCGTCGGGGCCGCGTTGCGGGCAACTTCGATGCCAGCTCGTGTCGAGCCGGTGAATGAGACCATGTCGATATCGGGATGTGAAGAAAGCGCCGCGCCGACGGTAGGGCCGTCACCGTTGACGAGGTTAAACACCCCTGCCGGCACCCCAGCGGCATCCAGAATTTCAGTAAACAGGATGGCGTTGAACGGGGCAATCTCGGAGGGCTTCAAAACCATGGTGCAACCTGCCGCCAATGCCGGCGCGACCTTGCACGTAATCTGGTTGAGGGGCCAATTCCACGGCGTGATGAACCCGCAGACCCCTACAGGCTCGCGGATGACGCGTGAGGAACCAAAGTCCTCCTCGAATTTGAACTCGCGCAAAACGTCAAGTGTTGTGGCCAGGTGATCCAACCCCATGGGGACTTGCGCCGAATGTGCAAGATTGATCGGCGCGCCCATTTCTTTACTGATCGTTGCCGCAACATCATCCATACGGACCTTGTAGCAATCGATGATTTTTTCCAGCAACTCAATCCGTTCTTCTTGCGAAGTTTGCGAATAGGAATCAAAGGCCACCCTTGCCGCGGCGACGGCTTTGTCTACATCTTTTTCACTCCCTAGAGCCACAGAGCCAATGACTTTTTCCGTCGCAGGATTAATGACATCCAGGGTGTTTCTTGTCGAGGGCTCGACCCATTCACCATTTATATAAAATCGAGTCTGGTTCTTCACTGGAATTTCTCCGCTTTACCCAAGCAACTATAACAAGTCACGTATGGTCTATGCCCATATGTTTTATGGTGAAATCCGTTGCGGCGCCCACCGACGGGCGGTCGCTCAGGTTGACCAGCCGCACCTTCAAAATCAACGCAAGCGGCCGGACCAGCCTCCGTTCATTCGAGCAGCCAGACGTTGAATCGATCGTTCAGTTCGTCGACCCGATCCGCCCAGAACTCCTTGTCGTTCCAGACTGCATTGCGAACATTATCCGGTGCGGTCGGCATGAGCGGGCGCATGTCCAGCCCCGGGTCGGCATGGTAGGCGCCGATCATGGCAGACGCAGAACGGCGCACCGGCGCGTAGGAGATCCAAGAGGCCTGCACCGCCATGTGCTCCGGTGCGGAGACGAATTTTAGAAAATCCAACGCCAGTTCCAAGTCCGGCGTATCCTTCACAATCGCCCAACTGTTGACCGTCAGCACCTGCGCATCCCAGACCACCTCCAGCGACTGTCCTTCCGCTACGGTTGCGTTGAAGATGCGTCCGTTGTAAGCAGTACTCATCACCACCTCGCCATCCACCAGCAGCTGCGGCGGCTGCGCCCCGGACTCCCACCACACGACGTGCTCCTTGATGCTGTCCAGTTTGGCGAATGCGCGATCCACCCCCTCCGGCGTCTGCAGCACCTCGTAGACCTGCTTCGGCGGCACACCGTCGGCAACCAATGCCATCTCCAGATTGGCCTTGGGAACCTTGCGCATGCCGCGTCGGCCGGGGAATGCCTTCAGGTCGAAGAAATCATCAATCGTGGCTGGTGCAGGCGATAATCGGTCTCGGTCGTAGGCGATCACCGTGGACCACGCGATGGTGCCGACCGCGCAGTCGCTGATCGTGCCATCGTAAAAGTCTTCCACGGCCGGGGTGCCGTCTGGCGCTGGCGGCAGGATGGCGGGATCGATCTCCTCGTGCAGACCCTCGTCACAACCGAGCAGCACTTCGGCGGCCTGCGAATCCACCACATCCCAAGTCACGTGGCCAGCCTGTACCTGCGCCTTGATCTCGGCTAGCCCACCGTTGTAATCCTCGGACAGGATGCGGTGTCCGGTCTTAGCCATCCACGGCTTGTGGTAAGCCTCGATCTGGCTCTGGGTATAGGCGCCACCGAAGGAGACTACAGTCAGCTCACCCGCTGACGCGGCGCCCGCTGCGAAACCTAGAGCCGCAGCGTAAGGAAATAGGCAGAGTTTCGATGACATCACAAGCGTTGCGCCACCTTATGGCGAAGCTCGACGAAAACTCAGCAAAATAAGCACCACGACCCCTATGGAAATGGCCGCATCGGCCAGATTGAAAGTCGGCCAGTGCCAACCCCGGTAATGCAGCACGATGAAATCCGTCACGGCACCCACCGACAGGCGGTCGATCAGGTTGCCGGCCGCCCCGCCAAGAATCAACGCAAGCGGCCAGGCCAGTTGGCGTTCCGTTGGAGCCAGACGGTGAACCCAGACGCCCAGCCAAATCATGATCGCAATACTCACGACCGACAGGAAGCCACGCTGCCAGCCTCCGGCATCGTGCAAAAAACTGAATGCAGCTCCCGTGTTGTAGGTGAGTTGCAGGGACAGGAAGGGCAGCAATACCACTTCCTGATGTAGAAAAAGAGCACGTTCAATCAAGAACTTGCTCAATTGGTCCAGCACCAGCACCGTGCCCGAAATCGGAAGCGCCAGGCGCCATGAATCAGACATACTGCCGTTCCTCGCCTTCTCCTTCCACATTGGTGTGGCATCGTGCACACAGTTCCGGGTGTGCATCAATGCTGCCGACGGTTGGGTCATGATGCCAGCACCGGGCGCATTTGGCGTGCGCGCTGGAAGCGGCCGCGACGTGCAGTTGCCCGGCCCGGGGCAGCGAGTAGACCTGAGCCTCAGAAGCGGGCGTATCACTGAGGCGTGCGTCTGACGTGATGAATAGGAAGTGCAACTCCGTCCCAAGCCGTTTCAGCAATTCGGCAGTAGCGGGTTCCGCGGTCAGCGTCACCTCGGCATCCAGCGCGGCCCCGATCACCTCGGTCTGGCGCAAGGGTTCCAAGGTCTGGCTGACGGCTTGGCGAACTTCCAGAAGAACCTCCCAATCGTCATCGGAGAATACGGACGGCGCATCTCGATAAGCTTCCAGGTCGAACCACTCGGTCAGGTGGACGGAATCTTCACGCGAACCCGGTATGTGTTCGTAGATTTCGTCGGCAGTGAATGGACAGATCGGCGCAAGCCAGCGGCACATCGCCTCGGCCAGCAGGTACATCGCGCTCTGCGCACTGCGCCGACCCGGATGCGTAGCCGGCAGGGTATACGTGCGGTCCTTGGTCACATCAAGGTACAGGCTGCCCAGCTCATTGACGCAGAACGTGTGTAGGCGCTGGCATATGGTGTGGAATCGGTAGCGCCGGAAATCTTCGCGGACCGCCGCATCTTGGGCGGCAGCCTGTTTCAGGATCCACTGATCCAGAGCCAGCATGTCCGAGGGGGCACACAGGTCGGTCGACGGATCGAAATCGTGCAGGCTTGCCAGCAGGTAGCGCGCGGTGTTACGGATCCGGCGATAGGTCTCGGAGGTATGCCCCAAGATTTCCTCCGAGACTGCCAGTTCAGCGCTGGTGTCAGTAGACGCCACCCACAGACGCAGAATATCCGCACCCAAACTGTCGATAATTTTCTGAGGTTTAACAATGTTTCCTCGCGACTTAGACATCTTGTGGCCGTGCGCGTCGACCACAAAACCGTGTGTCAAGACCTGCCGGTACGGCGGTGCATCGTTCAACGCCACGCCGGTCAGCAGCGAGGACTGGAACCAACCGCGATGCTGGTCCGAGCCTTCCAGGTAAAGATCGACTTGCACACCCTCGCCGTACTCTTCAGCCATCACGGTACGGTGGGTGACTCCGGAGTCGAACCAGACATCCAGGGTGTCTTGCGACTTCGCATAGTTGGACGCCTGGTCGCCCAACAACTCTTCGGGATCCAGATCGAACCACGCGTCAATGCCGTCTTGTTCGATGCGTTTGGCAACCTCTTCAAGCAGCGTCGGCGTGTCCGGATGCAGTTCGCCGTTGTCGCAGCGCCAGAACAGCGGGATGGGTGAGCCCCAGTTACGCTGGCGGCTGATGCACCAGTCCGGGCGCCCGGTCAGCATCCCGCGGATACGCTCCCGGCCCCAGGCTGGATACCAGTCCACCCGGTCCGTGGCGGCAAGCGCCCGGTCACGCAAACCATGCGTGGACATGTCGATAAACCATTGCGCAGCAGCGCGGAACAGCAACGGGGTATGGTGCCGCCAGCAGTGCGGATAGCTATGCGGATGCGAAGCTTCCGCCAACAGGCTCCCGGCCCGTTTCAGCGTCTCAAGGATACGCGGATTGGCCTCCGCCACGCTGAGGCCCCCGACTTCCGGCGTGCCGTCGCGGAAGCGTCCGTCCTCTTCCACCGGGCAATCGACCGGCAAGTCGAACCTGAGTCCGACGGCATGGTCTTCCGGCCCGTGTGCCGGCGCCGTATGCACGCAGCCGGTACCTTCCTCGGCGGTCACGTGCTCGCCGGTGATGAGCGGCACGGTCTTGTCCAGAAACGGATGGCGAAGCAGACAACCCTCCAATCGATCGCCCCGCACCGTAAAAGACCGCACTGCCTGCGCACCGACGCGCTCGCAGAAAACCTCGCGCAAGGCCTCCGCCACAAGCAGCAGACCTCCTTCCCGCTCAACCAGTACATATTCAAGCTCGGGGTGCAGGCAGACCGCTTCGTTGGCCAGCAGGGTCCAGGGAGTGGTCGTCCAGATTGCTACCGAAACCTTAGAATCTTCTGAAATATCAAAAGTCTGAGCCAGCGCCGCGTCTACCGCATCAAAGCGGACATCGATCGACGGGGAAACATGATCCTCGTATTCGACTTCGGCCTCGGCCAAGGCTGAGTGGCAGTCGGCACACCAGTACACCGGCTTGTAGCCCCGCGTCAGGTAGCCGGATTCCAACAGCGCGCCCAGTGCCCGCACAATGCCGGCTTCGGTTTCGGGTGCCATGGTTAGGTAGGGCGCGTCCCACTGACCGAGCACCCCCAGACGTACGAAATCCTCGCGCTGCTCGTCCACTTGCTGGGTCGCATAGTCGCGGCAAGCGGCACGAAACGTCCGGCCATCCGCACAGGCTTCTTCCGACAAGGTCTTCTCGATCTGCAACTCGATCGGGAGGCCGTGGCAGTCCCAACCCGGGCGGTACGGAGCATCAAGACCGTCCAGGCTCCGCGAACGCACCACGATGTCCTTCAGGGTCTTGTTGACCGCGTGGCCCATGTGAAGTTTGCCGTTGGCGTACGGCGGCCCGTCGTGCAGGACGAAGCGGTCCCGGCCCTGCCGGGCATCCCGTAGGCGACCGTAGAGATCCAGTTCCTGCCATCGGCGCAACCGTTCGGGTTCGCGCTTGGCCAGATTCCCGCGCATCGGGAAGTCGGTGCGAGGCAGGTTCAGCGTTTCTCGGTACGGGTTAGGCATCAGAAAAAAATTCCCGGGCGGTATCAATGTCGCGGCCGATTTGTTCGCGCAGGCTCTCGACCGAGTCGAAACGCTGCTCGGCGCGCAGACGCTGATGAAAACGTACGGCCATCCTTTGGCCGTACAAATCGGCGGCAAAGTCTAACAGGTGCACTTCTATGACCAGACGCGTTCCGTCCACGGTCGGCCGGGTGCCTACATTAGCGACCCCCTGGCAAAGCTCGCCTTCCAAGTGCGAAGTGACCGCGAACACCCCGCGCATGGGGGGATTATGCGGGAAATCGAGATTGGCGGTCGGGAAGCCGAATTCGCGCCCGCGCCGGTCTCCCTCAACCACTTCGGCGCAAATCTCGAACGGATGCCCAAGCAGATATTCCGCTTCCGGAACATCACCGCCAGCAAGCGCCGCACGAATGCGGGTGCTGCTCACCCGGCCTTCGTCCAGCTCGAAAGTGGGCGCGGCTTCAAGTTCGAAGCCGCAGGCCGAAGATTCGGCCTCAAGCAGCAAAAAGTCCCCAGTGCGGTCGCGACCGAAACGAAAATCCTCGCCAACCGTAAGGTAGCGCATGCCAAGGCGACCAACCAGCAAGTCTTGCACGAACTCCTGCGCACCGATGGCGGCGGTCTGCGCGTTGAACGGGAGGGCCACAAAGTGGTCGAGCGCGGGAAACATCTGCTCGGCGAACCGCCTTTTATCCACAAGCGATCCGATCCGTGGCGCATTGTCCGCTCCCCGAAAGAATTCCTGGGGCGAGGGCTCCAAGGTCAGCAATACGGATTCCAACCCGCGGTCGGCAGCCGCATCTAGGAGTCGCTTCAGTACCGACTGATGCCCGAGGTGCAACCCATCGTAGTTGCCAACGGTGACCGCGCAGGGCCGGCACGCTGGCAACACCCCATCAAACATCGGTTCCTGTCCCCGGACACCGGAGGAAGATTCGGAGGAAGCGTTCACGCGACGGTTTTCTCGGACAGAGATTGAATATGGAAGTCGCGAATGCGCGCGCCTGAAATCCAAAGCACGGCAGCGTAGACGGCTGCGCCCAGAATAATCAATTCGACCAATTGAAGCAGGCGTCCGGCGAATTCAAGGCGAGTCCATTCGAGGGTTTCCGGAATGAGCGGCCACAGCACCGCCGCCATGGCCGCACAGGACAGGCTGATCCGGGCCACCAAGGCAGCCGTCGCCCGGTTGCCGGAATAAAAACTGCGTGCATGCAATTTCCGGTACAGGAGCCCTGCGTTCAGGTAGGCCGCGATGGCGGTCGCAAGTGCCAAAGCAACGTGCGGCCCCTCCAACTCCACGGTAAACCAGACAAGTAAGCCAATGCCGGTCAATGCCATGTTGGCCAGCATTGAGATCACGCCGACCCGTACAGGGGTGCGGGTATCCTGATGGGCGAAAAATCCGGGCGCGAATACCTTGACCAAGATGAATGCGGGCAGGCCGAGCGCAAACGCAGTCAGCGCCATCCCGGCCATCCGGGTGTCGAACAGCGAGAATTCCCGGTACTGCAGCAGCGTCGCCAGAATCGGTTCAGCCAGAAGCGCTAGTCCAACGGCAGACGGCAACGCGACCGCCAGGCCGACCCGAACTCCCCATTCGAGCCCCGCCCGAAACCCTTCGCCGTCTTTTCGGGCACTGCATTGGGACAACCGCGGCAGCAAAACCGTGGCAGTGGAAATCCCGAACAGCGCCAGCGGCAACTCCACGAACCGGTCCGACAGGTACAGCCAACTGATGCTGCCGACTGCCAAAAAGGACGCCACCAAGGTGTCGAACAGCAAATTGATCTGGACAACCGATGAGCCGAACAGGGCGGGAAGCATGAGTTTCGCGATGCGCCGGAATCCGGAGTGATGCCAATCCAGCCGTGGCCTCGGCAGCAAACCCTGGCGATGCAGCCACGGCAGCTGGATCACCAATTGCAGGACCCCCGCAACAAAGACGCCCCAGGCAAGCGCGTACACCGGTTGCTCCATCCTCGGCGCCAACCACAGCACGGCCGCGATCAGCGACAGGTTGAGCAGTGCCGGGGTGATCGCAGGCAGGGCGAAGCGTCCCAGCGCATTGAACATGCTCCCCGCCATGGCGGTCAACGAGATGAACAGGACGTAAGGGAATGTGATCTGAAGCAAATCGCTGGCGACATCAGCCCGTGGATCGCCGTCCATCGTGAAGCCCGGCGCAAAAATCATGATCAGCAGAGGCGCCGAAAGAATGCCCAACGTGGTAATGAAGATAAGAACCACCGCCAACGCGCCAGCCGTGGCATCGATGAGTGAATTAAGTTCCTGCGGCTTCTGCTCGCGGTATTCCACGAATACCGGCACGAACGCCTGCGAGAATGCACCCTCGGCGGACAAGCGGCGCAGGAAATTCGGAATGCGGAAAGCGACGAAAAACGCATCCAGCGCGCCGTGCGCATTGCTGATGAAAATGAATACCACCGCATCGCGGGCGTAGCCCAGCAAGCGGGAGAGCGAGGTCATGAACGCCGTGGTGGCCAGGGAACGGAATAGCCGAATCATGAGAAAAGCGACCGAACGGCGCAGACGTAGAATTCCGTCATTATAAGAAGGCCACCCGAGGGCTCAGCACGGGCCCGATCAAGGAAAGCCACTCATCCTGTCTCGAACGCGGTCCGCCACCTCATTCGCCAGAAGACGATTGCTTCTGGGCAGAATCGCGCGGCAGGACCCAGACGGTCTTGTAACCCAAGCGTTCCAAGTCCTTCACGGTACCTTCGACCCCCTCGGCATGGGGAACCCGCATTTTTAGGCGATGCCAAAGCGTATCGTCCTGATGGAAGTCTTCCAGGAACACATCATGACCGAGAGCCTGCAACTTGGCCAGCTCGCTTTCTGCTTTTGCCTTGTCTTTCATAGACAGAATCTGCAGGACAGGGAGGTCCGGCTCAGGTGCCTTGGGCGCCTCTTCTGATTTCTTTTCCGGTTCCTTTTCCGGCGGCGCATCAGCCTTGGAATCCAAAGCAATGACCGGAGATTCCGGCTCCTTGGCGACTGCAGGTTCCTGCGTCTCGGGTGAGGGTGTCTCTGAAGGGGATGCCTTTAGAGGTTCCAGGCTGGCCTCCGGCGTCGGCGCGGAAGAATCTGGCTCGGGTTCGTCGTCCTTCCAGAACTGCAGCAAATCAAGCATCCGCACCGTCGGTTTCTGTTCTTCGAACGGAGGAGGCTCGGGCGGGTCGGCCGGCTTTAGGTCCGGCTCGAAAACCAGTTCGGAAGACCATTGCAGCCCATTCTCTCCAGACCCCGACGCATCCTCCGTGCGGGTATCTGCCGCAACCGCGGTGACGTGCACCACCCGTTCGGCTTGGTTCAGATTCGCCGTGAAGGCGTCCTCGTATCCTTCAAGCACGTTGGAAAGGCATCCCTCCAGCGACGGATTGGCTACACTGAAGGAACGATTGATGATGCGGTCTTCCTCGGAATCCCATACTAGGGACCATCCGTGGGAACCGGCCAGTTCGCGCACGTTTGCGGATAAGTGCCCTTTTTGGACGACGAACGTCTTCGTTTCCTCGTCAGCCGCTACAGCCGGCAAAACGAACAAGCCCCCTGCGAGCACAAGGCACGACAGGAATCCAGTTATTTGGCGCTGCATTTTTCAGGGTGTCGAGAACTACTCACCTGGAAAGATTGTACAGACTGGGAAATAGAGGGAAAATCACTCACGCCCGGGAGGAAGAGCCCAATCGGGTTCGAGCCTGGGCTATCGGGGCTGAAGCGGGTTCTCGGCAAGGCTCGACCGTGTGTCGCTGCACCTGCCTATGCTAAAATTTTAAGGCTTGACATTTAGGTGTCGCAGACAAGGGTACTGATCGTGATGGCGGCGTTGCCGGTCGGTCGGATCCTTGCCGCACAGCTGCTGCTCACCCTGCTTTGTTTGGCGGGGATTTTTTATGACCGGGAGATCGGTCTTTCAGCGGCAGCGGGGGGGGCATTGTGCCTATTTCCCAATGCGTTGGCCGCCATTTGCCTGTTCCGGCGGAAACGGGCAAGCGGAGTTCGAGAAGAACAGCGGCGAATGCGTTATGCCTGGATGCTCCGCTGGCTCGGCACGCTGATCGGCCTGGGCCTGATCTTCGGGTTTTACCGCGAAGTTCAGCCTCTGGCCCTTTTCGCGACCTATGCGGCGGCCCAGGCAACGCACCTGATCGGACACTTGTCACTTAACGACAACTGACGCACAAAATACCGTTACAGCTCCGGACATATGGCCACCGAATACGCAACGGGTGCGGACTACATCAAGCACCATCTGACCAACCTGACGTTCGGACAGCACCCGGACGGCAGCTGGGGCCTCGCGCACAGCCGCGAGCAGGTCGAGGCCATGGGTTTCTGGGCCATTCACGTAGATTCAATGGCTTGGGCCGTCGGCCTAGGCGTCTTGTTCCTGGCCCTGTTCGGCTATGCGGCGCGACGCGCGACTGAAGGCGTGCCCGGCGGATTCCAGAACGCGGTGGAGCAAATCATCGAGTTCATCGACGGCACGGTGCGTGACTCCTTCAGCCACCGCAACCGGATAGTCGCCCCACTCGCGTTATGTTCGTTCATGTGGATCTTCCTGATGAATCTCATGGACCTGGTGCCGGTGGACTGGGTACCGTGGGCATTCTCCCTGGTGGGCGTGCACTATATGAAGATCGTGCCGACCACCGACCCGAACGTCACCATGGGCATGTCGCTGTCGATCTTCGCCCTGGTGCTCTACTACAGCCTGCGCCGCAAGGGCATCGGCGGTTTCCTCGGCGAACTGACCCTGCACCCGTTTTCCGCGAAAAACCCGTTCCTCAAGGCCCTGTTGATCCCGATCAACCTTTTCCTGGAGGGCGTGGCCCTGCTCGCCAAACCCGTCTCCCATGGCTTGCGTCTGTTCGGCAACCTGTACGCGGGAGAAATGATTTTTATCCTGATCGCGCTTCTGCCGCTGTGGGCGCAATGGACCCTGTCCGTGCCCTGGGCGATCTTTCACGTCCTGGTGATTCTGCTGCAGGCTTTCATCTTCATGGTGCTGACCGTGGTCTACCTGAACATAGCGCACGACACCGGCGAGCACTAACCTGATTCCCTTTCACCCACCTTTCAAAACTGGAGTAATTTCATGGAACTCGTATCTGGCCTGATTTATATCGCAGGCGGCCTGATGATGGGCCTAGGCGCCTTGGGCGCCGCCATCGGCATCGGCAACCTGGGGGGCAAATACATGGAAGGCATCGCACGGCAACCGGAACTGATTCCGATGCTGCGTACCCAAATGTTCATCGTGCTGGGTCTGGTCGATGCCGTGCCGATGATTGCCGTCGGTATCGCTTTCTACCTGCTGTTCGCGGTCGCTTGATCCGCGGGGAGACCTCCCGATGAATATCAACCTTACGCTGATCGGACAGGCGATTTCGTTCACGATCTTCGTCTGGTTCTGCATGCGGTTCATCTGGCCGCCCGTAATCAACGCACTGGAGGCCCGCAAGAAGCGCATCGCCGACGGGCTAGCGGACGCAGACGCGGCCAAGACCGAACGCGAGCGAGCCGAACAGGAAGCGCAGCAGACCACGGGACAAGCCCGGGAGGAAGCCTCCCGGATCCTGGCTCAAGCGGAACGCCGCGCCAGCGAGATCGTGGCAGAATCGCGGACCACGGCCAAGACCGAAGGCGAGCGCATCCTGACCCAGGCCCAGGAAGAAATCGAGAAAAACACCCAGCAGGTGCGTGAGCAGTTGCGTGGGGAAGTAGCGACCCTGGCGATTGCGGGTGCCGAAGCGGTATTGCAACGCGAAGTCGATGCGACGGCCCACGCCGACGCCTTGGAACAGTTGGCGGAGCGTCTGTGAGCGCCATCACCACTGCCCGCCCCTACGCCCGCGCCGCCTTTGGCTATGCGCGTGAAAGTGGCGTGCTGGATGCGTTTTCGGACATGCTGGAAACCGCGGCGGCTCTGGCCGAAGACCCGCGTCTGCGCATCCTGCTGACGGATCCCCGTCTGACCCGTGCGCGCCGCACCGAAATGCTGGAATCTCTTGGCGGCGACCACTTCGACGAGCCGATGCGACAGTTGCTCCGGGTGCTCGGCGAACGCGACCGGCTATCAATCCTTCCCGAGGTTCGGGAGCAATTCGAACAATTGCGCGCTGATCATGAACAACGCCTGACTGCCGAAGTAGTCAGCGCACGGGAACTCGATCCGGCACAGCAGGAACGCATCCGTGCGGCTCTGGCGGAGCGGACCGGGCAAACCGTGGAACTGGTTTCGAAAACCGATGAACAATTGCTGGGCGGCGCGGTTGTCCGCGCTGGCGACCGGGTGCTGGATGCCTCTCTCCAGAGGCGTCTGCAGCAGCTTTCGCAAAGTCTGGCCTGACACCAATACATGGAGTAGAACCGAATGTCTGCCTTGAATCCGACTGAAATTTCAGACCTGATCAAACAAAGGATCGCCGAATTCGATGTGGCGCCACAGGCGGCCAGCGAAGGCACGGTGGTCATGGTGACCGACGGCATCGTGCGCATCCATGGCCTCAGCGACGTAATGTCCGGCGAAATGATTGCGCTGCCGGGCGACAGTTACGCCATCGCGCTCAATCTGGAGCGCGACTCGGTCGGCGCGGTGGTCCTCGGCGACTACCGCCACATCGGGGAAGGCGACACGGCTCGCTGCACCGGTCGCATCCTAGAGGTCCCGGTCGGCGAGGCGCTGCTCGGACGGGTCGTCAACTCCCTCGGCGAGCCGATCGACGGCAAAGGGGACCTGAACCTGGAAACCCGCTCCCCCATCGAAAAAATCGCGCCCGGCGTGATCGAGCGGCAGTCGGTCAGCCAGCCCGTGCAGACCGGCTTGAAGTCTATCGACGCGATGGTGCCGGTCGGCCGCGGACAGCGCGAACTGATCATCGGCGACCGCCAGACCGGTAAGACTGCGCTGGCTATCGACACGATCATCAACCAGAAAGGCGCCGACCTGCTCTGCATCTATGTTGCGATCGGCCAGAAAGCCTCCTCCATCGCGGGCGTCGTGCGCAAACTGGAGGAGCACGGTGCCATGGAGCATACCATCGTGGTGGCGGCCTCGGCCTCGGAGTCGGCCGCGATGCAGTACATCGCGCCTTACTCCGGCTGCGCGATGGGCGAATACTTCCGCGACCGCGGCGAGGACGCGCTGATCATCTACGACGATCTGACCAAGCAGGCCTGGGCCTACCGCCAGGTCTCGCTGCTGCTTCGCCGCCCGCCGGGTCGCGAAGCGTATCCCGGCGACGTGTTCTACCTGCATTCGCGGTTGCTGGAGCGGGCTTCCCGCGTCAATGCCGACTACGTGGAGCAGATGACCAATGGCGAAGTGAAAGGCCGCACCGGCAGCCTGACCGCCCTCCCGGTGATCGAAACCCAGGCCGGAGATGTCTCGGCGTTCGTGCCAACCAACGTGATCTCCATCACCGACGGCCAGATCTTCCTGGAAACGGACCTGTTCAATGCCGGTTTCCGCCCGGCGATCAATGCCGGCCTGTCGGTGTCCCGGGTCGGTGGCGCCGCCCAGACCCAATTGATCAAGAAGCTCGGCGGCGGCGTGCGCCTGGCACTCGCGCAGTATCGCGAACTGGCCGCGTTCTCGCAGTTTGCTTCGGATCTCGACGAGCAGACCCGCAAGCAGCTGGAGCGTGGCGAACGCGTGATGGAGCTCATGAAGCAGGCCCAGTACAGGCCGCTGACCATCGCCGACATGGCGTTGTCGCTGTATGCGGTCAACGAAGGCTGGCTGGATGAGGTCGAGGTCGAACAGGTTCGGGCCTTCGAGGCGGCCCTGCACGCTTATGCCCGGTCCGAACATGCCGACTTCCTGGAGCAGTTGAACCAGGACGGGTCTTACGACGAGGAGATCCAAGGCCGGTTCAAGGATCTTCTCGAGACTTTCATCAAAACCCAGAGCTGGTAACGCGAAAATGTCGGGCGAGAAGGAAATTCGCACCAAGATCGCGAGTATTCGCAATACTCAGAAGATCACCAAGGCGATGGAGATGGTCGCGGCCAGCAAAATGCGCCGCGCCCAGGATCGCATGGCAGCCACTCGCCCGTATGCAACGAAAATTCGCGAGGTGATCGGCCATCTGGCACACGCCAACGTCGAATACCGCCATCCGTTCCTCGAGAGCCGCGAAGAAGTCCGCGGCGTCGGATTCATCGTGGTCTCCACCGACCGCGGCCTGTGCGGGGGCCTCAACGTCAACCTGTTCAAAAATGTTCTGCGTGCAATGCACGAATGGCGGCAACAGCAGGTTCCGGTACGGCTTTGCCTGTTCGGCGCCAAAGGAACCGCGTTCTTCAAGCGCATCGGCGGCATCGAGGTCGTTGCGCAGACTTCACACCTGGGCGACGCACCGAGGCTCGAGGAGGTCATCGGGCAGGTCAAGATCATGCTGGACGACTATGTCGAAGGCCGCATCGACCGGGTCTACCTGGCCGAAAACGACTTCGTCAACACCATGACGCAGAGGCCGAACATCGCGCCACTGCTGCCCACTCCACCGGCCGAACTGGAAACGCTTGAACACCATTGGGACTACCTGTACGAACCCGGTGCCCGCGAAGTGCTGGACGGGCTCCTGATGCGCTACATCGAGTCGCTGGTGTATCGCGGCGTGATGGAGAACATCGCCTGCGAGATGGCTGCGCGAATGGTGGCAATGAAGAGCGCCTCGGACAATGCCGGAGACCTGATCGATGAATTGCAGCTGATCTACAACAAGGCGCGGCAGGCGTCGATCACCCAGGAAATCTCGGAAATCGTCGGCGGTGCAGCCGCCGTATGACCGAATCGATCATTCAACAGGAGACCGAACGACTCATGAGCTCGGGACAAATCGTAGAAATCATCGGCGCCGTCGTGGACGTGGAATTCGAACCGTCCGCCGTGCCGCAGGTCTATGACGCATTGACGGTGGAAGAGGCCGACCTAACGCTAGAGGTCCAGCAGCAGCTCGGCGACGGCGTGGTGCGGACCATCGCCATGGGGCCGTCCGACGGACTGCGCCGCGGATTGGACGTCATGAATACCGGAGCACCCATCTCGGTGCCGGTCGGGCAGAAAACGCTGGGCCGCATCATGGACGTGCTCGGCAATCCGGTCGATCATGCCGGTCCGGTCGAGGCCGAACAGCACATGCCGATCCATCGCCCGGCGCCTACCTTCCAGGAACAGACCGGTAGCAGCGAACTGCTGGAGACCGGCATCAAGGTCATCGACCTGCTCTGCCCGTTCGCCAAGGGCGGTAAGGTCGGCCTGTTCGGCGGCGCCGGCGTTGGCAAGACCGTCAACATGATGGAACTGATCCGAAACATTGCGATCGAGCACAGCGGCTACTCGGTCTTCGCCGGAGTGGGCGAGCGTACCCGTGAGGGCAACGACTTCTACCATGAAATGCGCGAATCCGACGTGCTGGACAAGGTGGCCCTGGTGTACGGCCAGATGAACGAACCCCCGGGCAACCGCCTGCGGGTCGGGCTGACCGGCCTGACCATGGCCGAACACTTCCGTGACGAAGGCCGCGACGTGCTGATGTTCATTGACAATATCTACCGTTACACGCTGGCCGGAACCGAAGTGTCGGCCCTGCTCGGCCGGATGCCTTCGGCGGTTGGCTACCAGCCCACCCTCGCCGAAGAGATGGGCATCCTGCAGGAGCGCATCACGTCCACTTCGACCGGGTCGATTACATCCATCCAGGCCGTGTACGTGCCGGCCGACGACCTGACCGACCCGTCGCCTGCTACGACCTTCGCGCATCTCGACGCCACGGTCGTACTGTCGCGCCAAGTCGCGGAGCTCGGCATTTATCCGGCTGTGGATCCACTGGACTCCACCTCCCGCCAATTGGATCCGTTGGTCATCGGCACCGATCACTACGAAACCGCCCGTGCGGTGCAGAACACGCTGCAGCGTTACAAGGAGCTGAAGGACATCATCGCCATCTTGGGAATGGACGAACTGTCCGAGGAAGACAAGCTGGTAGTGTCCCGGGCACGCAAGATCCAGCGCTTCTTGTCCCAGCCGTTCTTCGTGGCGGAAGTGTTCACCGGAACAGCCGGCAAGTACGTGGCACTGAAGGACACCATTGCCGGCTTCCGCGGCATCGTCGAAGGCGAATACGACCAGTTCCCGGAGCAGGCGTTCTACATGGTGGGCTCCATCGACGAGGTCGCAGAGAAAGCGAAAACCCTGTGAGTCGGATATGAGCACCCTGCGGGTCGACATCGTCAGCGCCGAGCACGAAATCTACTCGGGCGAGGCGAACTGGGTCATCGCGCCCGCAGTCATGGGCGAAGTCGGCATCTATCCCCGGCACACTCCGCTCATCACCCACCTCAAGCCCGGCGAAGTGCGGGTCAGTGCGGTGGAAGAGGGCGAGGAACTTCTGTTTTTCGTCTCCGGCGGCATGCTGGAGGTACAGCCGCATCAAGTCACCGTGCTGTCCGACACGGCCATGCGGGGCGCGGACCTGGATGAGGCAAAGGCCGAGGAAGCCAAGCGGCGGGCCGAGCAGGCGTTGTCCGACCGAAAGGCCGATTTCGACGAGGCCCGGGCCCTGGCAGAACTGGCCGAAGCAGCAGCCCAGTTGCGGATGATCCAGAAACTGCGCAAAACCGGCCGCAGCTGATTCCCGACCGGGGGCGTAAAATGCCTCCGTTACTCTAAATCTCGGTACTTCATGGGAACCGAAGTTGTCATCCTTGCCGGGGGCATCGGCAAACGTCTGGGGCACGCTACGCCCAAGCCCTTGCTTGATCTGTGCGGCAAGCCTCTGCTCGGGCATGTCATGGCCTCGGCCTCGGCAGTGGCAGATACGGTCCATGTGGTGCACGGCCCCGCACTGGAGGAACCGCTGGCTGAGTCTGGAAAGCAGTTCGGGGGCCCCTTCACCCCGCACCTGCAGCCCGAGCCTCTCGGCACGGCGGATGCACTCGGTTGCGCTCTCCCATCGATCGAGGATGCCGCCACCGTACTGGTGCTGTGCGCGGACGTCCCCCTGCTCCAGCCCGATACTCTTGCGCAATTGATCTCGGCCCGCCCGAAAACCGGACTCGCGCTTCTGACCATGCGCCAAAGCGGCAACCAACTTGGGCGGATTATGCGCGATGATCGCGGTCAAGTCGCCGCAATCCGGGAACATGCCGATGCCACGAAAGAAGAACGCCGCATCGACGAGTGCAATACCGGCGTGATGGCGGCAAGCGCAGGACAGTTCCGTGAATGGTGCGCGCGAATCACCGACTCCAACGCCCAGGGGGAGTTCTATCTGACCGACTGCATCGCCGAGGCGGTGCGCGACGGAACTCCTATCGAAACCCGGGAATGCAGCACGACCGAAGGCCTCGGCATCAACACGGTGCAGGAATTCGCCGTGGCGGCGGAACACTGGCAACGACAAGCGCGCGAACAGCTGATGGCGCAAGGCGTCCTGATGGAAGCACCCGGCACGGTATGGCTGTCGGCAGGAATCGAGTTGGAGGAAGGCGCGACGGTCTGCATCGGGCCACATGTCGTGTTCCAAGGATCAGTTCAATTGGCCGATGGGGTCGGGATTGGTCCGTACGCGCTGCTGCGCAACTGCGAAATCGGGGCAGAAACAGAAGTCGAGCCCTTTACCGTCGTGGAGGCGGCCCGTATCGGGGCGCGCTGCCGAATCGGGCCCTATGCGCGAATCCGTCCGGAAACCGAGCTCGCCGAAGGCGTGCAAATCGGAAATTTCGTCGAGGTCAAGAAGTCCCGAATCGGGGAGCACACCAAAGTCAATCACCTGTCGTACGTCGGCGACAGCGAAGTCGGCCGCAGCGTCAATCTGGGCGCAGGCACCATCACCTGCAACTACGACGGGGCACAAAAGCACAGGACCGTGATCGGGGACGACGTCTTCGTGGGATCCGGCACCCAGTTGATCGCGCCGGTCACCATCGGCGCAGGCGCGACCATCGGCGCCGGCTCGACCATCACCCGGGACACCCCTCCCGGGGAGTTGACCCTGTCGCGCAGCGAGCAGAAGACGCTTCAGGGTTGGAAACGACCACGAAAGGCCGAAGACGATAAGTAGATTCCGGCAAGCTGACTTGTACTATTGACATATGTTGTCAGTTATGACAACATATGTGCATGGGCCGTGACACGCGACCAATTGTGTGGGTTCGGGCGGCACGAAAAGTGTACGAAAGGTTCCCTGCAACGGTTCAGGATCGCGTCAATACTGCCCTAACTATTGCCGCCGAAGGATCAAAGACGGATATCGCCAAACCCCTCAAAGGTCTTGGATCGGGCATTATGGAAATAGCGATACGCTACCGAACAGATGCATATCGTGTTGTCTATGTCACTAAGATTGTTGAAAGGCTGTGGGTGATCCACGCATTTCAAAAGAAATCTAAAATAGGGTCGCGAACCCCGAAGGTGGAAATCGACCTCATCCGAGAACGACTGAAGCAATTGAAAAGGGAATTTCCGCAATAATGAGGGAATGAGATTATGGAGGCGAGTATGGACGAAGGCAAACTAGAGGTAACCCATGGGAGCGGAAATATTTTCCGAGACTTTGGTGACCCTTATGCGGATCTGAAACAGGCCAAGGCTATGCTTGCAGCCCAAATCATTTCAGTGTTGGATGAACGTAGCCTTTCAGTTCGCAAGGCCGCAAACATGACTAGTTTTGCTGCAGCAGATTTTTCCCGTGTCCGCAATGCAGATCTAGGGCGTTTCACTTTGGACAGGTTGATGAAGATGCTTGTAGCCTTGGATAGCCAAGTTAGAGTCACCGTTCACATTGGCACAGGATCAACCGAAGAAACGCCCATTCCTAACCCTGCCCGGTGACTGGATCATGGAAAGTGGGGCTGCATAGGAAAGGCTGATGTGCGGAATCGTCGGTGCGGCAGCCAGTCAGGATGTGACCCCCGCGTTGCTGGAAGGCCTGAAAAAGCTAGAGTACCGGGGCTATGACTCCGCCGGGATCGCGATCCTCAACGCCAATGGGCTTCAGCGCCTGCGCTGCAACGGGAAAGTCACCGAACTGGTGCAAGAAACCGAGTCCGCCAGCCTGAGCGGGCAGGTTGGAATCGCGCATACTCGCTGGGCGACCCATGGTGCCCCCTCCGACCGCAATGCGCATCCCCACGTGGCAGGCACGGACGGACGCATTGCCGTAGTGCACAACGGGATCATCGAAAATCATGCGGCTCTAAGAAAACAACAGCAGGAGCGGGGAGTCACGCACGACTCGGACACCGACTCCGAAATCCTGGCCTGCCAGATCGCAGGACATCTGAGCGCACAATGCGATTTGCTCGATGCGGTTCGGGTAGCCGTGGACGAAGTGGAAGGAAGTTTCGCATTCGGCGCCATCGATCGCGAAGACCCGGAGCGAATCATCGGAGCACGGAGAGGCAGCCCCCTGGTGGTAGGGCACGGCGACAACGGGCACTACCTGGCCTCCGACCCGCTGGCATTGGCGGAGGTTACGTCCCGGTACTGCCTGCTGCAGAATGGCGACATCGTCGTAATCAGCGAAGAGGAAGCCGTGATCTGGAATGGAGGCGAGACGGTAGCCCGGGAGTGGAGGGAATTCCAGGATGCGGAAGTGCAGAGCGGGCTCGGCGACTACGAGCACCACATGCAGAAGGAAATCTTCGAGCAGCCGGATGCCGTGGCACAAACGCTGGAGGGAAGGATCGAAACCGGGCGGGTCGATGACGGAATTCTCGGACCGGGCGCCGACGCCATTCTTGATGCGACGCGCGCCGTGCAAATCGCCGCCTGCGGAACCAGCTACCACGCCGCGCTGGTGGCGCGCCACTGGCTTGAACGACATGCGGGAATTCATTGCCGGGTCGAGGTGGCCAGCGAGTTCCGCTACCGCCAGCATGCGCAGGACCCTGGCACCCTGTTCATTGCCATCTCCCAGTCCGGAGAGACGGCAGACACCCTGGCGGCACTGGAAATGGCGAACCAGGATCCAAACTACCATGCAACCTTGGCAATCTGCAACGTCGCACACAGTTCCATGGTCCAGGAATCCGACCTGACCCTGCTGACCCATGCCGGGCCCGAGATCGGGGTGGCCTCCACCAAGGCGTTCGTCACACAACTGACGGCATTGATGCTGGTCGCAATCCTACTGGGTCGGCGTCGTGTGCTAGAGCCTGAAACGGAGTCGGACCTGGTCGCACAACTGGCCAACCTGCCGACTCGGATCGGCCGGGTTCTGGAACTGGACGCGGAGATTGCAGCCTTGTCGAAACAATTCGCGAACCGGCATCACGCGTTGTTCCTAGGCCGGGGCTCGCACTACCCGATCGCGATGGAAGGCGCCCTGAAACTGAAGGAGATCTCGTATATCCATGCCGAAGCCTATGCCGCCGGCGAACTCAAGCACGGCCCGCTGGCACTGGTGGACGAGGACATGCCCGTGGTGGCGGTTGCACCGAATAACCGCCTGCTGGAAAAGCTCAAGAGCAACCTGGAAGAGGTGCGTGCGCGGGGCGGGCGTTTGTATGTATTCGCGGACCGGCATTCGGGATTCCAGAGCGATGATCTAATGACCGTGTTTGAACTGGATGCGCCGGAAAACGCGGTGGCGCCGATACTGTTTACGGTCCCGCTGCAGTTGTTGGCGTACCACTGCGCCAAAATCAAAGGGACCGATATCGATCAACCCCGCAACCTTGCGAAATCGGTCACGGTTGAATAATCAGTAAGGAAATGCTGGACACCAGAATCCCACCGCCGATCGTCGCCATATTTGTTGGTGTCTGTATCTATTTCTCACGGGACTGGCTGCCGTCATTTACTTCCGACTATCTCTTCTATGCGGGACTAGGCTGTGAACTTTTGGCCGTCGTAATCAACCTCACGGCAATTTTTGCCTTCATCAAGAACAAAACCACGATCAATCCGGTAAAACCTCATGCCGCGACCTCGCTGGTGACTTCTGGAGTGTTTGCGTTTTCCCGAAACCCCATGTACTTGGGGCTGCTGTTATTCCTTTTCGGTTTTGCGCTGCAAGTGAATGTCGTCGGAGGAATACTACTGCTATTTCTTTTTGTCCTCTACATAAACGCGTTTCAAATCATCCCCGAAGAGCGTGCCATGTTGGAGGTTTTTGGTGATGAATATCAGGAGTACATGAAAAAAGTCAGACGGTGGATATAAGGCGAAGCCTTTTTAGGGCAACGGTACATATTCCCAGCTTTCGGACTGTTCTGCCGCGGCAGCTCTCTCCTTGTCAGTCATATCTTCTTCTATGCCTCGAATCAAATCGCCGATCTCCTTCCGTGTGATCGCACACTGCGCATGGCTGGTTTCGCGGTAAAGCGTTCGGGAATCCGTGTCACACGCCTCGATCATTTTGAATTCCGAGAGTTTCCGCACATTGTCGGCAAGTAGCCAAGCACGAATGATGTCGTAACTCACGCCACTGCCCTTCCAGTAGTGGTGGGCAAGAAAAAAACGGGCAGCCAAAGCATCGTCCCACTGTCGGAAAAATCCGCGCCGATCGGACAATCCGACCAGAATCGCAAGACCCATGCCGTCCCGTTCAGCAAACTGGGCCGCCGCCTTCCGGTACCAGTCGACCGCCGCCGCATCATCCTGCGTCACACCTTCGCCTAGCTCGTGGAACATTCCCATCCGCAACTGCGCCCACGGGAATCCTTTTTCCGCGGCCTCCCGGGCAATCGCCAGTGCCGACTCCATCTCGCCCTCGCGCCACAGGATGTCAACCTCGGCTTCGCCGGGATTGGCTTCCAGTGCCCGTGCAGGCGTCTCCATGACTCCGGCGGTGCAGCCAGCCGTCAATGACACCCAAAACGCCAAGAGGATTGTGCGAGATCCTAAAGAAGCGGACATGAATTTGCGGGCAGGGAATGCCCGGAACCTGATTGGAGGCTAGCTTCGGTAAGCCTGTTCGATGGCTTCTTGCCGGTTCTTTTCTTCTGCGCTGAATGCGGCAGTGGGACGGAGCAACAGGCGTTCGATCCCGATCGGCGCGCCAGTCGCCTCGCAATAACCGTAAGAGCCGTCTTCGATGCGGCGCAGCGCCTCTTCGATCTTCGGCAACAACTTCGAATCCCGGTTGAGCGCGCGCACCTTCAGGTTGATGTCCTCCTCGACCGAAGCGCGATCCAGTTCATCGCACTCCCGATGTTCTTCGGACAACTCCGCCTTGGCGCGTTCCAGCCGGACGCCCAGTTCCTTGCGCAGGTCCAGCAGGCGCTGCCGGAAGAATTCCAACTGCTCGCCGTTCATATAGTCCTTGCGCGGTGCACGAAGCAGTTGCTTTTCGGTAAGCATTTTCGCGACTTTTCCTGTGCTCATGTGATCCAGATATTTAATTTGAGGAACCTATTCTACTTTCTCGCCGCGATCCGCGCAAAACGCCTCCTGACGGAGTAGCCTCTCAGGCCATCGCCTCTGTTCCCTGAGGCCGCAGCAACGCGGCTTCGACTTCCGCGCGCACCTCGGATCCCTTGAGTGTCTCAATCAGGGTCAATGCAAAATCCAATGCCGTACCCGGCCCGCGCGAAGTGATGACCGGGCCATCCACCTCCACCGGTGCACCGGTGAACGCCACTTCCCCGTATTCTGCCGCATCAATGCAGCCCGGGTAGCAAGTCGCCCGGCGCCCGTCCAGCAGGCGACTGTTCGCCAAGACTTTCGGGGCCGCACAGATTGCCGCCACGGCACGATCCTGGTTCACCTGGCTCCGAAGCAGTTCGTGGATGCGGGGATCCGCATCCAGATAATCGGCCCCGGGCAGGCCACCGGGGAGCACCACCATGTCGAAAGACCCGCCCATCGCCTCGTCCAACGTAGTGTCCGGGACGAGCTTCGTCCCACGCGAAGCGGTCACCGTGCCGTCACTCAGGCCGGCCGTGACAACCTCGATGTCCGCGCGGCGGAGAAGGTCAATCAGGGTGACGGCTTCAAGTTCCTCGCAGCCGTCCGCGAGAGGGATCAGAACCCGGCTCATTCGGACCGGGCCTCCTGGTTGTTCTGGCTCAACTTGCCGTACTTGAGCAGTTCAAGTGCGGCCTGCACCTGGTTGTCCTCAAAGATCGCATCCTGGACCGATTTGTCGGCAGCCTCCGAATCCTCTTTCTCCGGCGCAACGAATTCCACCTCGTAATCCGGCTCGATCCCTTTCTCGTGAATCGAATGCCCGGAGGGCGTGTAATAGCGTGCGGTAGTCAGTTTGAGTGCAGCATTCTGGTTGTTCAGCGGCACCAGGGTCTGCACCGAACCTTTGCCGAACGAACGCGAGCCCAGCAATTTTGCCCGCCCGTTATCCCGCAGGGCACCCGCCACCGGGGCGCCCACACACCCTTCGCCGAACGACCACCACCCCCGTATTTTCCCCCCCCCCTCCCCCCGCGGCCCCCCCGCCACAATCTCGGAGGCGGAGGCGGAACCCCCGTTGATCAGTACAACCACCGGCACGCCACCCGTCTGGTCGCCGCCGCTCGCATGTTCTTCGACATTCGATTTATGGGTACGCCCCCGAGTGGAAACGATCATTCGATTGTGAGGCAAAAAGGTGTCTGAAATCTCGACCGAAGCAGTGAACAGTCCCCCCGGATTGTTGCGGAGGTCCAGGACAATTCCCTGGAGTTCTTCGTCCGATTCATCCTGCAACTTCTCAAGGTGGTCCATAAAATCGGTGCTGGTGCGCGTCTGGAAGTTGCTGATGCGCAGGTAGGCGTAGCCGGGCTCCAGAAGCTGCCCCCGCACGCTTTGCACCTTGATGATGGCCCGCGTGATGGAAACCTCGAAAGGCTCCTCAACATCCTTGCGGGAAACGGTCAGGGCAATTGGGGTTCCGGGCTTGCCGCGCATGATCTGTACGGCATCATGCAGCGAGAGGTCGTGCACCGGCTCCCCATCCAATTCCAGGATCAGGTCGCCGCTGAGGATCCCCGCCCGCTTGGCCGGAGTGTCGTCGATCGGCGAAACAACCTTGATCGCGCTGTCGTCCCCATCCTTGCTAACCACGATGCCAAGCCCGCCGAATTCTCCCGACGTCGTGACTTCCCAGTCGTCCAGCTCTTCCCGATCCAGATAAGTCGTGTAGGGGTCCAGCTTGGAGGCCATTCCGCGCATGGCGTTGCGCATCAGTGTGCTGTCGTCAACTTCGTCGACGTACTGGCGTTTGATCAGGGCGAAGGCCTCGGAAAAGTTGCGCAGCTCCTGCAGCGAGACGGATGCCTGGCCGTCCGTTTTCGCGATGACCGCATGGCCCAGTGCACCTACGGCCAGCAACAGGGCCGGGATCAGTAGGCGAGAAACGGGAATTTTAGGCATAATTCCTGAAAAAATAGAGGAAAAAGCATTGTAGAGCAATCTCTGGATGCGTCAAACTTCCACTTATCGGCGGGTGTACGACATAAAAGTGTAAATCTTGCCCGTTGGGGCGATTTCCGGCATAATCTGTAGATGTTTCATTACAGAGGAAGTCGGCCATGACTCAGACCGAAGCCCTATCCCAACGTCGGGACCAGCTCTTGCAGAAGCTGGCGGCCCTTCAGCCTTTCCGCCACGGTTCCCTCAACGAGATGTTCCGAAAGTGCGGGAAGTCCAACTGCCACTGCGCCCGCGACGACCACCCGGGGCATGGCCCGACCTGGGTCTGGTCGCGCCATCTGGACCGGCGGACCCGCAGCGTGACGCTGCCGGAATCGGAGATTCCGCAAGTGCGCCGCGAGATTGCCGAATACCAGCATTTCCGGGAGTTATGCCGGGAGCTGGCGGAGGTGAACACCCAGTGGTGCGAGGTGAGACGGAAAGAAAGAGAGCCGGGCGAACCGGAAAAGGGGGGGGTCTTGAGCAAGCGCTCGAAGCCGAGACGCAGTCGGAACTGAGCCGTCTGCTGGAGGCCGGCGGGCTTCAGGGGCTCGACTTCGAGGCCTTGGAGCACCAATGCCGGGAAGTGGCGCTGAAGACGGCGGCGGCCTTCGTCGAAGCCCGGCTGAACGCCGATCATTCGGATCATGATGGGGCCACGCGGGCGTGCGCCTGTGGCGGGGTGGCGCACTACCGGGGACGGCGGGAGAAGCGGTTCACCAGCATCCTCGGGCGCCTGCGCCTGAATCGGGCCTACTACCACTGTCCGGACTGCGGGC
>MKWU01002252.1_pt1 | contig 29731 bp, 32 predicted proteins | sample 809101 | NCBI WGS metagenome assembly MKWU01 (sample SAMN05860141, study PRJNA318959) | sponge metagenome | host: Aplysina aerophoba | place: Slovenia: Piran, Adriatic Sea, Gulf of Piran | collected 2013-05-07
CACGACCTCGACGCCCCCGCAGACCTCGCCACGCTGTTCGAGGGCATCGAGGAGATCGAGGGCGTGGAGCGCGTGCGCTTCCTGACCTCGTACCCGAAGGACATGACCGACCGCATCATCGACGCCGTCGCGGACCTGCCGAAGGTCTGCGAGCACTTCAACATCCCCGTGCAGTCCGGCGACGACCGCATGCTCGAGCGCATGCGCCGCGGCTACACGGTCGCCGAGTACGAGGAGCGCCTGGAGCGCATCCGCTTCCGCATGCCGGAGGCGACGATCGCGACCGACGTGATTGTGGGCTGCCCCGGAGAGACCGAGGACGAGTTCCAGAGCACTGTCGACCTGCTCGAACGGCTGCAATTCGACGTGATCCACGTCGCAGCCTACTCGCCGCGTCCGGGTACGTACGCATACCGCAAGCTTGAGGACGACGTGCCGCGCGAGGTGAAGAAGCAGCGCCTCAAGGTCGTCGAGGAGATCCACTCGCGCAGCGCTGCGGCGAAGCACGACCGCCTCATCGGCCGCACCCTTGACGTGCTCGTGGAGCGCGAGCAGGACCGCGACGGGACCATGGTCGCCACCGGCCGCGCACGCGGCGGCCAACTCGTGCACTTCGAGGGGCAGGACCTCGTCGGCTCGCTCGTCGACGTCGCCATCGCCGAGGCCACGCCGTGGTCGCTGCGCGGCAGCCGAGCCGCCGCGCACCGCTTCGGCGACGTGCCGCTCACCGTCCTGTAGCGGGAGCCCTGCCCGTGCCGCGGAAGACCACGCGATGACTTCCGACACGCCGGCCGTCGCCACCATCGTCGTGATCTTCGCAATCATCGAGGAGCGCCTGCAGGTGCTCCTCGTGCACCGCGACGCCGAGCCGGAGGCCGGCACGTGGGCGCTGCCGGGGGGCGTGTGGGACGGCAGCCAGTCGCTCGACGCGGCCGCCGCCGCGAAGCTCGTCGAGGAGACCGGCGCGGGCGATGTGTACCTCGAGCAGCTCTTCACGCAGTCGGGGCTCGACCACACGCAGCCGAGCGTCGCCATCGCGTACTTCGCCCTAGTCGACGCGGGCGCCGTGCGGCTGCGCTCGGAGCCCGGCGACGCGTGGCGCCCGGCGTGGTTGCCGGTCGGCGAGCTGCCGCGACTCGCGTTCGCGAACAACGAGGTGATCGGGCAGGCGGTCGAGCGCGTCCGCGCGAAGCTCGACTACACGAACATCGCCTACGGACTGCTGCCCGAGCGCTTCACGCTGCGCGAGCTGCAGTCGACCTACCAGGCGATCCTCGGCGGTGAGTCCCTCGACCGCCGCAACTTCCGCAAGCGCATGCTCGGCAACGCGGTGATCGAGCCGACGGACGAGGTGCGCCGCGAGGGCGCCCACCGCCCGGCGCGCCTCTACCGCTTCACGACGCGGGAGCCGGTGTTCCTGTAGCGGTGTACGCTTGACGTACATCGTCAAGACTTGTTAGGTACGATCGGCATGATCCTCGGGTACCGGGACCGGCGAACAGAGTTGTTCGCAGCTGGTTCGTTCGTCGCGGCATTCGGGGGATTCGAGGCTCAGGCAGAGCGGCGCATGTCCATCCTGAACGCGGCCACCTCGCTGGACACGCTGCGGAGGCTACCGAGCAACCGTCTCGAAGCTCTGCGAGGTGCCCGGGCAGGACAGTACTCGATCCGGATCAACCGGCAGTGGCGCATCTGCTTCACGTGGGCCGATGGGGAGCCATGGCCATCCGAGGTCGAGATCGTCGACTACTATTAGCGGAAAGGAGCGCACCGGTGTTCAGGAGAGCCGTACACCCGGGCGAGGTGTTGAAGGGGGAGCTCGCGGAGTTCGACGTGACCCCCACGGAGTTCGCACGCCAGATCGATGTGCCTCCCAACCGCATCAGCCAGATCATCGCGGGCAAGCGCAACGTCACCAGCGACACCGCCCTGCGCTTCGGGCACTGGTTTGGCGTCGATCCCCAGTTCTGGCTGAACCTCCAGACGCAGTTCGACCTTGCAACTGCCGAGGCGTCGGTGGGCGCGGCCGTGCGCACATTACCCACGGCCGGCGAGCGCGCGTAGCGGTGGCGCGGGTTGCGGTTAGTCTTGCGGAGCCCAGCTGGCCCGAGCGATCAGCGCTCGGGCTGTCGTCCCTCGAACATGGCCTGGATTTCGTGGGCAGCCATCCGGTCGAAGTCGTCCGGGATGGTGTAGCCACGCAGGAACCCCGTGCGGCCCGGTGATCCGGTGGGAGGAGTGCCCGTCCGGATCGGCCCGCCCCGCCTGAGGGCACGCAAGAGCAGAACCCCTGCCCTGGCAGACGCAGCCCGCACCGCGTTCGACACCCGCGACTTCAGACCGTCCATGTTCGCCTCACCTGTCACCCGGCCCGGCAAGACTCCGAACCCGACCTAACGAGTCTACCCGCAGGCTGTGCGGTGGCGGCGCACGAAACCGTTGACGCTCTCGCGTGAGTAGGCGTACGATGTACGCGAAGTCTTAGCGTACTTAGTACACGAAGTATGCCGGACGGCTGAGCGCACCCCGGTCGCGCCTCCGTCTCGGCGATAGGACCGTCGTTATGGTGACCACCATCGCCCCCGTCCCCGGGCTCATCCCGCAGCTCCAGTGCGAGTCCGATGTCGGCATCGACACGATCCCGCTGACCAGCGAGGTCTCGTTCGGCTCCTGGCAGCGCGACATCCCCGACGCCTACCACGCACTCGGCTCCGACGAGCTCGTCGAACGCATCGAGGCTGCCCGTGCGGCGCTCGCCGACCGTGCGGTCGTGCTCGGACACCACTACCAGCGTGAGGACATCATCCGGTTCGCCGATGAGCGCGGCGACTCGTTCATGCTGGCGCAGTACGCGGCGGAGCGGCCGGAGTCGGAGTTCATCGTCTTCTGCGGCGTCCACTTCATGGCCGAGGCCGCCGACATCCTTTCGGCGCCCCACCAGCAGGTTGTGCTGCCCAACATGGAGGCCGGCTGCTCGATGGCCGACATGGCGGCGCCCGGCGACGTGCGCGCGGCCTGGCGGGAGCTCGAAGACCTCTTCGGCAGCGGCGACGACATCATCCCCGTCACCTACATGAATTCAGCCGCCTCGCTGAAGGCGTTCTGCGGCGAGCACGGCGGCGTCGTCTGCACCTCATCGAACGCCGTCGAGGTGCTTGAGTGGGCGTTCACGCAGGGCAAGCGCGTCTTCTTCTTCCCCGACCAGCACCTCGGCCGCAACACGGGCCACGCGATGGGCGTGCCGCTCGAGGAGATGACGCTGTGGAACTGGCGGCTGCCCGCCGGGAACCTCGGCGGCGCCACCGAGGAGGCCATCGAACGCTCGCGCATCATCCTCTGGCAGGGCCACTGCTCCGTGCACCAGCGCTTCAGCACCACGCAGATCGACGCTGCGCGCGAGCAGTACCCGGACGCGAAGATCGTCGTCCACCCCGAGTGCCGTTACGAGGTCGTCGAGGCCGCCGACGCGACCGGCTCGACGGCGTACATCGCGCGCTACGTCGCCGAAGCGCCCGCGGGCGCGGTGATCGGCGTGGGGACGGAGATCAACCTCGTCTCACGGCTGGCGAAGGAGCACCCCGACAAGACGGTGTTCTGCCTCGACCCCGTGGTCTGTCCGTGCAGCACGATGTACCGCGTGCACCCGGCGTACCTCGCGTGGGTGATGGAGTCGCTGGCCGAGGGGCGAGTAGTGAACCAGCTCGTGGTGCCCGAGGAGGACAGCGCGCTCGCGCGCGTCGCCCTCGAGCGCATGCTGGCGCTGCGCCGGGCCGGTGCCTGACCCCGAGTACCGCTTCGAGACGCGCCTGCCGCTGCGGCACACCGACAGCTTCGGCGGGACGCCGTTCGTCCACGGCGGCGTGCTCCTCGCACTCACCGAGATAGCCCTCGAGGCCTACGACCGTGAGACCGGCATCCCGAGCCACCGCGACGTGCTGCGCTTCCAGGCGAGCAGCGAGGTCCGCTACCTCGCCCCCCTGCGCTGGGACGACGCCGCTATCGTCCGGCTGCGCTGCGCCGAGCTCAGGCCCGGCCGCCTGACCTTCGACTGCGAGGTGGCCGCCGAGTCAGGCGGGCAGGCCGTAGCGCGGATGCGGCACCGCTACGCTTACGTGAACGCCCAGAGCGGCCGTGCTGAGACGCCGCCCGACTGGCCGGCGATCGTCGACGCGATCCGCGCCTACGAGCCCTCGGTCGAGGTCGAGGAGTAGCCGCATGGCCGAGCAGGAGCCGACTGCGCGCACGCTGAGCGCCGACGTGCTTGTCGTCGGCTCGGGGATCGCCGGGCTGTTCGTCGCGCTGCAGGCGAGCGAGCGGGGCGCGAGCGCGGTGATCGTCACCAAGGGCGCGATCGACGAGGCGAACACGCGCTACGCCCAGGGCGGCATCGCCGCCGCCATCGACGAGCACGACTCGCCCGAGCAGCACCTCCTCGACACCGTCGAGGCGGGCGCGGGCCTCGTCGACGAGGAGGCGGCGCGCGTGCTCTGCAGCGAGGCGCCCGGCCGCGTCGCCGACCTCGTGCGCTACGGCGTGCGCTTCGACACCGACGGTGGGGCCATCTCGCTCGGCCGCGAGGGCGCCCACGCCGGGCGTCGCGTGCTGCGCGCGCGCGGCGACCAGACAGGTCTGGAGATCGAGCTGTCGCTGTCCTCGCTCGTGCAGCGCCACGGCATCACCGTGATCGAGCACGCGCCCGTCGAGCGCATCCTCGTCGAGGATGGCCGCGCTGTCGGCGTCGAGGCGATGCTCGGCGACGGCGCGACGCTGCTCTGCGAGTCGCCGAACGTGGTGCTGGCGACAGGCGGCGCGGGGCGGCTCTACCGCTTCACGACGAACATCGAGTCCGCCACCGGCGACGGCGTCGCCCTCGCGTTCCGCGCGGGCGCCGAGGTGCGCGACATGGAGTTCACGCAGTTCCACCCCACGGCGATGCACCGCCCGGACGCGCCCGTGTTCCTGATCTCCGAGGCCGTCCGCGGAGAGGGCGCGCTGCTCCTCGATACCAATGGCGAGCGGTTCATGCCCGACGTGCATCGGCTGGCCGAGCTCGCGCCCCGCGACGTCGTCGCGCGCGCGATGGTGACGCGGATGCGCGAGACCGGCGCGGACCACGTCTACCTCGATGTCTCACAGCACGACGCCGACTGGTTGGCGGCGCGTTTCCCGAACATCTACCGCACATGCCTCGAGTCGGGCATCGACATGGCGCGCGACCCGATCCCGGTCTCTCCCGCCGCGCACTACACGATGGGCGGCGTGCGCACGAACACGTGGGCCGAGACCACGCTGCCCGGCCTGTACGCCGTAGGCGAGGTGACCTCGACTGGCGTCCACGGCGCGAACCGCCTCGCGAGCAACTCCCTGCTCGAGTCGGTCGTGTTCGCGCGCCGCCTCTCCGAGCTCCTGTTTGGCGACGAGGTCGGCGACGGGCCGCCGGAGCCGTTGCGCGACGCCCACACACTGCCCCAGGCGACGGGCGCCTCGGCCGAGCCGCCGACGCGCGACGCGGTGCAGCGGCTGATGTGGGAGCAGGTCGGCATCGAGCGCGACGCCGGCGGTCTCGCCGACGCCGCGGAACGCCTCGCCGCATTCGAGGCAGCGCTACCCCCGACCGGGACGCACGAGGACCATGAGTTGCGGTCGATCATCACGTCCGGGAGGCTCGCGGCGACTGCCGCGCTGCTGCGCGAAGAGTCGCGCGGCGCGCACTACCGTCGCGACTTCCCCGATCCCCGCGAGGAGTGGCGTCGCCACCTCGTGTTCCGCGCGGGCGAGTAGAACGAGTAGCGAGGGCGAGACATGGAACAGCACATCGCACCCCCGGACCCGGACGCCGTGCTGCGCGTCGTGCAGTCGGCGCTCGCGGAGGACCGCGCCCGCCAGGACGTGACGACGCGCATCACCGTCGCGCCCGGGCAGCTTGGGCGCGGCACGTTCCTCGCCAAGCAGCGCGGCGTGGTCTGCGGCCTCGACGTTGTGCGCGAGGTGTTCGGGCAGATGAGCGCCGACCTCGCCCTCACCGTGCACACACCCGACGGCGTCGCGGTCGACGCAGGCGACGTAGTCGCCGAGGTGGACGGGCCGCTCGCGGCGATGCTGTCAGGAGAGCGCGTGGCGTTGAACCTGCTGCAACGGATGAGCGGCACGGCGACGATGGCGCGTGCGTTCGTCGAGCGGGCCGCCGAGGGCGGCGCGGCGGAGATCACCGACACGCGCAAGACCACGCCCGGCCTGCGCGAGCTCGAGCGCTACGCCGTGCGCGTGGGCGGCGCGCGCAACCACCGCGACACCCTCGCGGACGGCATCCTGATCAAGGACAACCACCTCGAGGCGGGCGCGCAGCGCGGCCTCAGCCTCACAGAACTCGTCACCGAGGCGCGTCGCGCAGCCCCGCACACCCAGCGCATCGAGGTCGAGGTCCCGGACGCCGCGATGGCGCGCGCGGCCCTCGACGCTGGCGTGGACGCGATCCTGCTCGACAACATGACGCCGGCTGAGATGGCCGCCGTCGCGGCCGAGATCGGCGACCGGGTCATCCTCGAGGCCTCGGGCGGGATCACGCTCGACACGGTGCGCGAGGTGGCCGCCACGGGTGTGCATCTCATCTCCGTCGGGGCGCTCACGCATTCGGCGCCCGCACTCGACATCTCGCTGCGCATCGAGCCCGTGGAGGGCGAGGCGTGAACCAGGTCTTGCTCATCAACGGGCCGCCCGGCGCGGGCAAGACCTCGCTCACCTTCGCCGTCGCCGAGCGTTACGACCGCATGCTGCGCATCGAGGTGGACACGCTGCGCCAGTGGGTCTGCGCGGGCTACCGCCACCCGTGGGCGGGCGACGCCCAGTGGGACGAGCAGCGCCTGCTCGCGACGCGCAACGCCGCAGCCGTCACGCGCGAGACCATCGCCGCCCGCTACGCCGTCGTGATCGATGACGTGGCGTTCGCCGACGACCTCGCCGCCTACCGCGACGCCCTCGATGGCATCGACGCGCTGGTGCAGGTCGTGACGCTGCTCCCGGATGTCGAGACCACGCTCACACGCGACGCGAGCCGTAACGAGCCCGCCCGCGTGCGCGAGGTGCACGCCCGATTCGCCGCCGAGGCCGAGGCCGGCGCTTTGCCCGGCGCGGTCCTCGACACGTCAGGCGACGCGAGCGCGTACGAGACGGCGGAACGGCTGATGGACCTGCTGGCGACGGGCGCGGCGGTGTTGCTGGAACCGCCCGACTGAGCCCTCGGGTGTACCTCGATTGGTATCGGTGGTTCGCTCGCGTACGCTGGTTGCATGGGCGACGAGCACACCACCGACGAGGCAGAGGAGTCGCCACCCGCGCGCACGATCGAGGATCGTCTCGACGAACTCGAGCGGCGGGGTGAACTCGTGCGCGCCGAGGGCCCGCGAAAGCCGCTTCGCCCAATCGCGACGATTCCTGGAGCCCTCGAGCGGTTCCTCGCCGAACGCGGCCGAAGCTGGGAGCGGCCTTACTGCGAGGAAGAGCCTTCGGAAACTGGATCAGACTAGTCTGACTAGTTACAATCTGTTCATGGCACTCACCTACTCCACTTACGAAGCCAAAGCCCGGTTCTCCGAGGTGCTCCGCCAGGTACGCGAGGGGGCGACGGTTACCGTGACGTACCGCGGAGAGCCGGTCGCCGAGATCCACCCGATCCGGAGCAATCAAGATTCTGCTGAAGCGCATCTTGACGAACTCGAGCGCCGCGGCGCCCTGGTGCGTCCCACGGAGCCTTGGCGTCCGCCCGATCCGGCCGAGCCTCTTCCCGGGGCGCTCGACCGCTTCCTGGCCGACCGCAACGAGTGAGCGTCGGGTACGTCGACACCTCCGCGCTGCTCGCGGTCGCGTTTAGTGAACCGACTAGGCCGGCGGTCGAGCGACGGCTAAGTCAACTTACCTCGGTCGCCTCGTCGAATCTCCTCGAAGCTGAGCTCCGAGCCGGACTGAGCCGCGAGGGCCGCGCATTCGATCCCCAGCTCACGAGGGGGATCACGTGGGTGCTACCCGTGCGTCCTCTGACTCCGGAACTCGTCACTGTGCTCGGTGTCGGTTACCTGCGTGGTGCTGACCTCTGGCATGTCGCAGCGGCCCTCTACGCCGCACCAGATCCGCAAGGGGTCACCTTCGTGACACTCGACCGCCGCCAGGGCGAGGTGGCGGCCGCGCTCGGCTTCCAGACCTGAGCCGACCCTACCCTCGCCGCGGCCGCTCCCGGTCCGTGCTGTCGAGCACTATGGTCACCGGGCCGTCGTTCGTGCTCTCGACCTGCATCATCGCGCCGAAACGGCCCGTCGCCACCTCGACGCCCTGCCCACGCAACGCCTCGACGACGGCGTCGACGAGCGGCTCGGCGACCGCGGGCGCGGCTGCGCCCGTGAACGAGGGGCGGCGGCCGCGGCGCGTGTCGGCGAGGAGCGTGAACTGCGAGACGACGAGCGCTGCCCCGCCCACGTCGAGGAGCGAGCGGTCGATGGGCCGCTCATCGCTGGGGAAGACGCGCAGGCCGGCGATCTTGTCGGCGAGCCACTCAGCCTCGGCGGTCGTGTCCCCCTCGGCGACACCGACGTAGGCGAGCACGCCGCGCTCGATCGCGCCGACGACCTCGCCGTCGACGAGCACGCGCGCTGAGCGCACGCGTTGCAACACGGCGCGCACGGAGAGGGACCCCTAGGTGCTGCTCTTGGAGGGGGTGGAGGAGTCAGCGGTCGAGGAGCTCGACGAGCCGGAGCCGTTCGAGGAGGAAGAGGAAGACGACGAGGACGAAGATGGCGACGACTTGTTGTCGCGCTCCTGCTTCGCGGCGGCGGCCTCCTTCTGCACCTCGGAGGCCTGGTCGCGCTCCTCGGGCTGAGCCTTGCCGCGGCTCTCGGTCTTGTACCAACCGGAGCCCTTGAACACGATGGGCGGCGCGCTGAACTGGCGGCGGGCGACCTCGCCACACTCCTCGCATGGTTGCTGCGGAGGCGAGCCGAAGGGCTCGCGCTTCTCGTATTGGTGTCCGGCTTCACACTGGTAGTCGTACGTGGGCACGAACGGCGGACCTCCGTCGCGGGCGACAGTGCCGCAGGTCCGGCTGCGGTGCCGGTCAGTGTAGGCGCGAGGGCACGCGCGCGCCAATCCGACGCTGCCCGCGCCAGGCACCCAGCGCTCTCATTCGCTTGACGGTACACCGTCGACTCACCTAGTAAGACTTAGTATCGATAACGCGCGCCATGCGCACGGCGCGGACGAGGGGAGCTCGCACCCGATGACCCAGCCCGCACACCGCCACGCGCCGGATCCGGAGCGGATGCGGCGAGCGCTGCGCCTCAACAACCGTGTCTTCAGCGAGGTGGACAGCGAGGTGGGAGCATGGCTCGATGTCGACCGTGGCGCCCGCGTGCTGGACGCCGGTTGCGGCGTCGGCGGCATGGCGACCGTCCTCGCGGGCCTCAGCGCCGCCCTCGTGGCCGTCGACATCGACGCCGAGAACGTGCGCGAGACCGGGGAGCGCCTCCGCGACGCGGGGTTCGCGGCATCCGCGGATGCGCATGTGGCGGACATCACCGCGCTCGAGGACCCCGAAGCGTCGTTCGACCTGGTGTGGTGCAGCCGCGTGGTGCACCACCTGCCGGACATGCTCGCCGGCGTCCGCGAACTCGCGCGGGTCACGAAGCCTGGCGGCACCGTCGCGATCCGCGAGGGCGGATTCGGGTTCCGCGTACTCCCGGACGAGATCGGCGTCGGGGGCCGGTGGTTCGAGGATCGCCTGGCCGCAGCCGGCGTCGCACGGTTCGCGCCGCCACGCAACGCCGAAGATGGCGAGACGCCGTACCCGTTCGGGTGGTCCCACCTCCTCGCCGATGCCGGTCTCACGGACCTCCGCGCGAAGACCTTCGCCTTCGACTCCCTCAGCCCGCTCTCAGACGACGAGCAGGCGTGGATCGAGTTTCACTGGCGACGCTGGCTCACGCACGATGAGTCCCGGGCAGCCCTGGACGACGACGACGCCGAGGTGATCGAGACGCTGCTCGATCCGGAGTCCGAACACTACATATTCGCGCGCTCAGACCTCCATCTGCGCTCGGCCACAACGGTGTACACGGGCGTGAAGCCCTGACCCTGCCGGCTCCCTCCTCGGCGGGCCATTGAGCCGTGGACGCCTCGCGTCCCGGCGAGTAGCCACGCCAATCGTGTTGGCGCGGTAACTCGGGCCGGGGCTATACTCCTTGACCGTGCGCGGCACGGGCGCCGGCCACCTTCCCACGGCCGCGAGGAGCCCGTTGCACCAAGCCGCGCCGCAGCGAGGAGGCCCTCTTGGCAGCCGGCGTAACGATGAAGCAGATGCTGGAAGCGGGCGTCCATTTCGGGCATCAAACCCGGCGATGGAACCCGCGCATGCGCGGCTTCATCTTCACTGAGCGCCACGGGATTCACATCCTCGACCTCGCCCAGACCGTGCGACGCCTCGATGTGGCGCTTCAGTCCGTACGCGACACCGTGTCGGCGGGCCGCACCGTGCTCTTCGTCGCGACCAAGAAGCAGGCCCGCGACGTCATCCGCACGCAGGCCGACCGCTGCGGCATGCCGTACGTCACCAACCGCTGGCTGGGCGGCACCCTCACCAACTGGTCCACCATCTCCCGTCGCATCGAGTACCTGCGGGACCTCGAGGCGCGCATGGCGGCCGGGGAGCACGAGGCGCTGACGAAGCGTGAGCGTCTGCGCATGGTCAAGCAGTACAACCGCATGCAGCGCGCCTTCGGCGGACTCGCCCAGATGGACCGCCCGCCCGGCATGATCTTCGTCATCGACCCGCGGCTCGAGGACATCGCCGTGCGCGAGGCGAACCGCACCAAGACGCCGATCGTCGCGCTCTGCGACACCGACGCCGACCCGGACCTCATCGACTTCCCGGTACCGGCCAACGACGACGCGATCCGCTCGATCCAGCTGCTCACCGCCCGCATCGCGGACGCGGTGCTGGAGGGCGTGGCGTACGGCGAGGTCGAGCAGGAGGCAGCAGCGGCAGGCTCCGTCGTGGATCCGGCCGCCGAGGCCGTGGCCGCAGTCGAGGCCGCCGAAGCGGCGCCCGCGGTGGCCGCAGCAGCGCCTGCGGTAGCTGAGGCGGCGCCTCCGGTCGCCGAAGCAGCGCCCGCAGTGGCCGAGCCCGCGACCGAGGAGAACCCCGCGACCTAGCCCTGCCACCCGGCAGGCTCGAACCGAACCATCGGGCGCACGCGCGCCACACCTGGAGTAAGGGACAAGGGAACGACGTGGTCACTGTTGACGATGTGAGACGCCTGCGCGACGAGACCGGCGCGGGCGTCATGGACTCCAAGCGCGCCCTCGATGACGCCGAGGGCGACTTCGAACGCGCCCGCGAACTGCTGCGCGAACGCGGCATCGCGGCCGCCGCCAGGCGATCCGACCGCGCGACGTCGCAGGGCGTCGTCGAGTCCTACATCCACGGCGAGGGGCGCATCGGCGTCCTGGTCGAGATCAACTGCGAGACGGACTTCGTCGCGCGCACGGATGACTTCCGCGCGCTCGCGCGAGACGTCGCGATGCAGGTGGCGGCGATGAATCCGGCCGCGCTCGCCCCGGAGGACGTCGGCGACGACGTGCTCGAGAGCGAACGCGAGCAGTCGGCGCTGCTCACCCAGACGTTCGTGAAGGACGCCTCCCAGACGGTCCAGCAACGCATCGAGGAGACCATCGCCTCGACGGGCGAGAACATTCGCGTGACGCGCTTCGCGCGCTTCGAGTTGGGCGACCAGCCCGAGGAGTAGCGCGGAGCACGGCACGGGACGGAGGGCGCACCCCGGCGCGCCCGGAACGGGAGAGCGGCGTGGAGGTCGAAGAAGTCCTCCTGGACGCCGAGGACCGGATGGACAAGGCGGTCGCCTCGCTCCGTCAGGCGCTCGCCACCGTGCGCACGGGCCGCGCGAACACCGCGCTGGTCGAGCACATGCAGGTCTCGCACTACGACCAGATGATGCCGCTCAACCAGCTCGCGACGCTGGCCGCCCCGGACCCGACCCTGATCACGGTGCAGCCGTGGGACAAGTCCGCGATGCAGCCGATCATGCGCGCCATCCAGGCGAGCGACCTCGGCATCACGCCGAGCAACGACGGCACCGTCATCCGCCTGCCGATCCCGCCCCTCACCGAGGAGCGCCGCCGCGACCTCGTCCGGCAGGTCCACTCTCGCTCCGAGGAGGGCAAGGTCGCGGTGCGCAATATCCGCCGCAGCGCCATCGACGAGCTGCGCAAGTCGCTGCGCGCGGGCGAGCTGTCCGAGGACAACGAGCGCCGGGCGCAGTCGGATGTCGACGAACTGACACAGCTCCACACCGAGCTCATCGACGAGGTGAGCGGGCAGAAGGAGCAGGAACTCCTCGAGATCTAGCGCGATTGAGCCGTTGGGGCCCGATTGCGCATGCGCGTAAGCGCTGAGGCGGCAAGACTGCCAGCAGGGCCGCCGGGACGCCTTGAAGACCCCCGACGACGCTCGCACGGAAAGAGCACGCGCGATGGTGACGCCGCATGGTCGTTGAACCGGCCGCGCCAGCCCTGCCGCGCCCCCACGTCGCAAACCGGCCTCAGCACGTCGCGATCATCATGGACGGCAACGGCCGCTGGGCGAACGAGCGCGGGCTGAGCCGGCAGCAGGGCCACCGCGCCGGCGCCGAGCGCATCCGCGGTGTGCTCGAGCGCTTCGCCGAGCACGAGATTCCGGTGCTTACGCTGTTCGCCTTCTCGACCGAGAACTGGGGCCGCCCGCGCACCGAGACCGACTACCTGCTGCGGCTCGCCGGGGGCACGATCGACCGCGAGCTCGACGCGCTGCACGACTCGCAGATCCGCCTCCAGCACATCGGCGACCTGTCCGCAGTACCCGATACGCTGCGCCGCAAGGTCGAGGCGGCAGTGAAGCTCACGGCCGGCAACAACCGCATGACGGTGAACCTCGCCTTCAACTACGGCGGGCGCGCCGACGTGGTGCAGGCAGTGCGGCAGCTGGTGGCCGAGGGCGTGGAGCCGGCCGACGTGACCGAGGAGGCCATCGCGTGTCGCCTCGCCACGGCCGACATGCCGAGCCCGGACCTGCTGGTGCGCACCGGCGGCGAGCACCGCATCTCGAACTTCCTCGTCTGGCAGGCCGCCTACGCCGAGTACTACTTCACACCCACGCTCTGGCCGGACTTTGGCCCGGCCGACGTGGACGCCGCGCTCGTCGAGTTCAGCCGCCGCCGCCGTCGCTTCGGCCTCGTCCCCGGCAACGGCGCGGACGGCGGCTCGTAGCCCCGGCAGCGGACGACTCGCGGGCTGCGCGCCCCGCGGGCCGGGCGGGGCCCGCGGGTGCCGGCCCCGCGGCTGGCCGTCGCGGCCATCGGGTTGCCGCTCCTCGCCCTGCTGGTCGTCGCGCCCGCCACCGTCTTCGCCGCCGCCGTCACCGTCCTGCTCGCCGCCGCGACGTACGAGCTCGTGCGCGCCGCGAACATCGAGTGGCCGCGCTACGTCCCGCTCAGCGCCGCCGTGGCGACCGCGCTGCTCGTGGCCTGGACGCGGCAGCTCGACGACTTCCCGGTGTGGGCGCTGCTCCTGCTGCCGGCCATCGCGCTCTACGGACTGCTGCGCCCCGGGCCCGGCCCGCGGCACTTCCGCGAGGCGTGGTGGCTCGGTTCGGTCATGTACGTCGCGGTGCTGGGCACGCACTGGGTGCTGCTCCGCGACGTCGATGACGGGCGGCTGTGGGTGCTCGTGCTGCTGGGCGTGACCTTCGCGACGGACACCGGTGCCTACGCGGTCGGACGGCTCCTCGGCTCGCACCTGATGGCGCCGGGCATCTCACCGGGCAAGACGTGGGAGGGCTTCGTCGGCGGCTACGCCGCGGGCATCGCCGCCGCGATCGGCATCCCGCTCGCGCTCGACCTTGACCCGAGCCCCGTGGTGCTCGCCCTCACCGCCGCGGCGCTGCCCGCGGCGGCGGTGCTGGGCGACCTCGCCGAGTCGGCGTTGAAGCGCCGGATCGGGGTGAAGGACACGTCGGCGCTCCTTCCCGGCCACGGCGGGCTGCTCGACCGCATGGACTCCTTACTGTTCGTCGGGCCGTGCCTATACTGGATCGTGCAATGGGTGTAGCTCCCGCCGCCCAGGGATCGGCTCGACTGTGATCGGCCTCGCCGTACTCGGCTCCACCGGATCGATCGGCACGCAGACGCTCGACGTCGTGCGCGGCCTCTCCGACCGCTTCCGCGTGGTCGCGCTCGCCGCCGGCGGCAACGTCTCGCTGCTCCGCCATCAGATCGAGGAGTTCCGGCCCGACGCCGCGTGGGCGCGGCCGAGCCCCGAAGCCGACGCCCTCGCCTCCGAGTTCGGCCGCGACCACTGGCAACCCCTCGACGTACTCGCGGCCCGGCCCGACGTCGATGTCGTCGTCGTCGCCACCTCCGGGCGGCACGGACTGGAGCCGACGCTGCGCGGGCTCGAAGCCGGCAAGGTGGTCGCGCTCGCCAACAAGGAGGTGCTCGTCGTGGGCGGGCACGTCGTGCGCGCCGCGCTCGAGGCCAACACCCACCGCGGCGCCGAGCTGCGGCCAATCGACTCGGAGCACTCGGCCATCTGGCAGTGCCTGTGGGGCGAGCCGATGGAGACCGTCGACCGGCTCACGCTCACCGCCTCCGGCGGCGCGTTCCGCGACTACGACCTCGACGCACTCACGCAGGTCACGCCGGAACAGGCGCTGCGGCATCCGACGTGGGAGATGGGCCCCAAGGTCACCATCGACAGCGCCACGCTGTTCAACAAGGGCCTCGAGGCGATCGAGGCGCGCTGGCTGTTCGACATCGGCATCGACCGCATCGACATCGTCCAGCACCGCGAGAGCGTCATTCACTCCCTCGTCACGTACGCCGACGGCTCCATCAAGGCGCAGCTCGGCGAGCCCGACATGCGGCTCCCGATCCAGTGCGCCCTCACCTACCCCGAGCGAGCGCACCAGCAGCCCGCGCCGCCTCTGGACCTCGCCGCGCGCGGCGCGCTCCACTTCGGCGCGATCGACGAGGAGCGATTCCCCGCGCTGCCGCTCGTGCTGGAAGCCGGACGCCGCGACGACACCTCGGCGGCTGCGCTCTCCGGCGCCGACGACGCGGCCGTAGAGCACTTCCTCGCCGACCGCTGCCGTTTCACGGACATCGCGCGGCTGCTCGGTGAAGCACTCGAGGCGCACCCTGCGACAGCCGACCCGGACCTCGACGCGCTGATCGCCGCCGAGGCATGGGGCCGCCACTTCGTCGACGGGCGCATCGCCGCGGGCCTGTCATGAGCTTCCACGATCCGCCGCCGGAACCCGCCGAGGAGCCCGAGGGCAAGCCGCCGACCTCCAACCTGCGCCGACTGAGCCTCGCCTCGACGGTGATCGTCGCGATCGTGCTCGCGTTCATGCTGAAGCGCGACGCGACCAGCGCCGCGCTGCTGTTCGGCGGGATCCTCATCTTCCTTGTCGTCGCGCACGAGTTCGCACACTTCGTGACGGCGAAGCTGTTCGGGATCAAGGTGCTCGAGTTCGGCGTCGGGTTCCCGCCGCGCATGGCCGGCTTCCGCTACGGCGAGACCGAGTACACCGTCAACTGGCTTCCCCTCGGCGGCTTCGTGCGGCTGCTCGGCGAGGAAGACCCCAACGACCCGCGCTCGCTGGCCGCCGCGCCGCGCATGCATCGATTCATCGTGCTCGTCTCGGGGTCGCTGATGAACCTCGCGCTGCCGGTCGTGCTATTCGCCGCCGCGTTCAGCGTCCCCCACGACGAGCCGATCGGGCGCGCGGTGATCATGACCGTCGTCCCGGGCGCACCAGCCGAGGCGGCAGGCTTCCAGATCGATGACGTGATCTACGAGATCGACGGCCGCGAAGCGCGCAGCGCCAACGACGCCCGACGGCTGATCCGTCTGAACCTCGGCAACGAGATCGACGTGCGCGTGCGGCGAGGCCAGGAGTTCGTCAACCTCTCGGTCGTGCCGCGCTGGTCGCCGCCAGAGGGGCAAGGCCCCACCGGCATCACGATCCGGCCGCAGTGCACCCTCGTGGGCGGCTACGGCTGCGTGCCATTCACGGAGCGGGTCGCCGACCCGCCATGGGTGTCCATCCCGCGCGGCTTCCAGGCGACGGTCGACACGATGATCCTCGCGCGCAACGAGGTCCTCTCCTGGTTCCGCGGCGGGTCGAGCCCCGAGGTGACAGGGCCGGTCGGCCTCGCGCAGACGACGGGCGAGGTAGCCCGGGAGGGCGGGTTTACCACCGTCCTGCAGCTCGCCGCGATCCTCTCGATCAACCTCGGCGTGCTGAACCTGCTCCCGCTGCCGATGCTCGACGGCGGGCGCGTGATGTTCCTGCTGATCGAGGTGGTGCGGGGCGGACGGCGGATCGCGCCGGAGAAGGAGGCGATGGTCCACCTCGTGGGCTTCGTGCTGTTCATCGCGCTCGCGGCGATCGTGACGTTCTTCGACATCACCCGCATCGCCAACGGGGAGTCAATCTTCCGCTAACGGCTCTCGCAGCCCTGTCTTGCGCTTCTTGTCGTGCGCGGAGGATCAGACCGGCTGGTACCGCTCGACACTGATCTCGTCGGCCTGTGCGCGCATCCGGGCCGTGTCGTACCAGGCCTGCATCCGGAGCAGCATGTCCATACTCACATCGAACGCCTTCTCGATACGCAGGGCCATCTCTGGTGAGAGCGCGGCCTTCCCGTGCAGCAGGTCCGACACCGTAGCTCGGCGCACTCCGAGGATCTCAGCGGTCTTAGTCACGCTCAGCCCATACTCCTCGACGATCTCCGTTCGGATGAACTCCCCTGGATGCGGAGGGGTCATGTTCACCCGGACCGCGTTGGAAGCCATGGTTTCCTAGCCTTCTAGCTAATGTCTTATCTCCAAGACAAGAATTGCCGCGAGAACGGCGGTTCATCTTAACGAGCAATATCACCATCAATGGTAGTCCTCGAGATGGAGGTGAACGACGTCCTCGCCTTCCACTTCGAACGTCATCCGCCAGTTCGCGGATACCCGCAAGCTCCAGGTGCCATGGCGATCGCCCGAGAGCGGGTGGACCCTCCAGCCAGGCGGGGCGGAGGCGATAAGGCTCTCGATGTCACTGGCCAGACGAAGGACCGCAAGCCTGCCACGAACCCGTACTACGAGATCGGGAGCCACGCGGCTCTCGTCGTCATCCTCGATCAGGCGGCGCAGGCCGGGATGACGGATCGAGCGGAAGTCCATTATCTTATCGTACGGTATAGCCGTACATGTGTCACGAGCCGGGCCGTTGGTAGCGGCGAACTCGTCCAACGTGGCAAGATCGAGACGTGGCATCAGGAGGACGGCCGATGGCTCGCAATCCCACCCGCGCGGTACGCATCGGACCCATCACCGTCGGCGACGGCTCACCCATCGCCGTGCAGTCGATGGCCGCGACCAGGACCCAGGACATCGAGGCGACCGTGCGCCAGGTCCAACTGCTCGAGGCCGCCGGCGCCGACATCGTTCGCATCGCCGTCGACTCCCGTAAGGACGTCGAGGCGCTCGCGGAGGTGCGAGGCCGCACTAGCGCAACGCTCTCCGTCGACCTGCAGGAGAACTACCGCCTCGCCGAGATCGTCGCGCCGCACGTAGACAAGGTGCGCTACAACCCCGGCCACCTCTGGCACCACGAGCGTGACAAGCCCACCCGCGACAAGGTCGCCTTCCTCGCCGAGATCGCCGAGCGCAACGACTGCGCTATCCGCGTCGGCGTGAACTGCGGCTCGGTCGACCCCGTCATGATCGAGCGCTTCGGCGACGACGATGTGGGCGCGATGGTCGAGAGCGCGCTGGAACACTGCGCGATGCTCGACGACCTTGGCTTCACCCGTTACGTCGTCTCCCTCAAGGACTCCGACTGGCTCAAGGTCGTCGCGGGCAATCGCCGCTTCTCGACCCAGCGCCCGGACGTACCGCTGCACCTCGGTGTGACCGAGGCAGGCATGCTGCCGGAGGGCGAGATCAAGACGCGGCTCGCGTTCGAGCAGCTCATCCCCGAGGGCATCGGCGACACGTTGCGCGTCTCGCTCACCCTGCCGTTCGAGGAGAAGGGCACGGAGATCGACACCGGCCGACGCATCCTCGACGACATCGAGTCCGGCCGTTTCCGCGGCATCCCGACGATCCTGCCCGAGGGCCTGAACATCATTTCCTGCCCCTCGTGCTCGAGGGTCGAGAACGAGGCCTTTATCGACCTCGCGCACGACGTGCGTGAGATGACCGAGTACGCGCGCGAGCACGACCTGACCATCGCGGTCATGGGCTGCCGCGTGAACGGCCCCGGCGAGACCGACGACGCCGACCTCGGGCTGTGGTGCGGCCCTGCCGCCGTGAACCTCAAGCGCGGCTCGGAGACCGTCGGCGCGTTCCCGTACGACGAGGTGCTCGGCCAGCTCCGCATCGAGCTGGACGCGCTCATCGCACAGCGCGGTTGAGCGCCGCCGAACCCTCGGGCGCGATGCCCGTCGCGCTCAGCACCATGTGGGCCGTGCAGCCGCGCTTCGAGCGTGACCTGCGCGCGTTCATGGAGCGCGCCACCGAACTCGGCTACGACGCGATCGAGGTCAACCACTCAATGGACGCCGCGCAGATCGGCGCGATCCTCGCCGCCGACGTGCTCCCGGTCACGGCCGTGCACGCCCCGGCGCCCCTCGAGCGCGACGCAGCTCGCGGCTGGAACCGCAACCTCAACCTCGCCTCCACCGACGAGGGCGAGCGCGAGGCAGCGGTGCGCTACACGCTCCGCTCGGTCGACGCCGCGGCCGAGGCAGGCGCGAGCGCGGTGGTTGTGCACCTCGGCGCGGCTGGGAGCCGTGGCATCACCGCCGACCGACGGCTGCGCGACGCCTACAACCGCGGCGACACCGACCTCGAGGCGCGCGCTGCGCTGGTCGCGGAGGCGCACCGTGAGCGGGCCGAGCGAGCCCCGGAGCACCTCGAGCAGGCGCGCCGCTCGCTGGCCGAGTTGGTGGAGTACGCGGAACCGAAGGGCATCGCGATCGGCCTTGAGTGCCGCCTGTGGTTCCACGAGATCCCGCTGCCGGAGGACGCCGTGGACCTGCTCGCCCCCTACCCGCCACACGTCGCCGGATACTGGCACGACGTCGGTCACGCCGAGGTGCTGCACCGGCTCGGGCTCGTGGACCTCGGGGCGTGGTTCGACCTCCTCGGCGACCGGTTGATCGGCACGCACCTGCACGACGTGGCAGGCATCCGCGACCACCGCGCACCCGGCAACGGCGACGTGGACTTCGCCTGGCTCGCCGAGCGCATTCCACCCTCGGCCGCGCGCACGCTGGAGATCGACCAGCGGGAGCCGGACGAGGCAGTGGGCGGCGCGCTGGAGGTGCTGCGGGCGGCGAGAGCCATCGAGGCCCGGTCGTAGGGCGTCGCGATTCGGATCGCGTATTGCGGGGTCACGGCCCATCCCGGTACGATCGGGGCACGCTTCGGGCTCGCCCGACGTCTTCGCAAGGGCCAGTGACAAGAGCCCCCGGGCTCTTCCGGTTGACCCGGATAGCTGGTCCACTGCACACCATCACTTTACTTGTGATTCGCAGTGCGTATTGCCAGAGCGGGGTTCGGATCGCTACGATTCCGACAAGGCGTTGGGCATCGTCCCGCGCCCCTAACCAGGCCAGTGACAAGAGCCCCTGGGCTCTTCCGGTGAGAGTCGGATAGCTGGCCGACCCTCTTCAATAGAAGCTTTGCCGGCCGCGCCGGAACAGATCTTGTTCGAGCACAACACGATTCTGAATCAGGCTGTACGCTCGATTGTCTCCACGCTCCCACTTTCGCTGGATGGCCCAAGCGCAGTAGTCGGCAGCCTGCAGGCACGCATCCGCAGCCGCTGGCCAGAATGCGATTCGGGCAGTCGAGGTCGTCGCGGCCCTGACAGCGCTTCCAAGTGCCGTCAGAAAAGCACCGCGCTGGCGGCCCGTCCCGACAGAAGCAGCGATGAGGTGAAGCTCATCTCCGGCATCTCGTTGGACGCTCGGCACTACATGCCTGAGGTGCAGGAACCATGCAGTCTCATAGAACTGCTGATCTGAACTCCGGATCGCGGGCCGCGCCTTGGGCTTCTCCAGGATCGTCGCGTCGACGCGGAAGTCGTGGGCCGCGAGGACGTCGAAGACGCGGTCGCGGACGGCCTGCGTGTCGTCTGTCGCGTGGAACTCGCGCCGGAAGTCGGTGCCCTCCCACGCCAGCTCGAAGCGCAGCGCGCGCAGCGATGTGGCGAGGGCGTCGTGACCCGACGGGAACGCGACGGTCGTCAGGATGAAGAACCGGCTCGCGCCCGCCTTGCGACTGAAGTCGAAATTGCCCGCCTCGTCGGCGAACAGGTGAACGCGCGCCACGGCCATCCCGTGCGGCGATGGGAGCGGGCCGCCGGGCGTGCCGGCAGCGAGGCGCACTGTAGCATCAGCGTCCCGTCTGGGGCGCGACCGCCTCGCTGCTTTGCCCACTCACCCCCGCCTGCGTACCCTCGATGCATGCGTATGTCGAGGCTGTTTGGACACACCCTGCGCGAGGCGCCCGCCGATGCGGAGACCACGAGTCACCGCTTGCTGCTGCGTGCGGGCTTCATCGACCAGCTCATGGCCGGGGTCTACAGCTACATGCCCCTCGGTCGTCGCACGAAGCTCAAGGTCGAGCGGGTCGTGCGCGAGGAGATGGACGCCGCCGGCGGCCAGGAGGTGCTCCTGCCCGCCATCCACCCGGCCGAGCTGTGGGAGCAGAGCGGCCGCGACGAGTCGATGGGGTCGGTGCTGTTCACGCTCCGCGACAAGCGCGACCGCCCGCTCGTCCTCGGGCCGACGCACGAGGAGGTGATCACGCGGCTCTTCGCCGACCACACGAGTTCCTACCGCGACGTGCCGGTGACGCTCTACCAGATCCAGACCAAGTTCCGCGACGAGGCGCGCCCGCGCGGCGGCCTGGTGCGCGTCCGCGAGTTCACGATGAAGGACGCGTACTCCTTCGACCTCGACGAGTCCGGCCTCGACGCGTCGTACCAGGCGATGTTCGAGGCGTACGGGCGCATCTTCGCGCGTTGTGGCGTACCGACCGTCCCCGTCGAGGCCGACTCGGGCGCCATCGGCGGGAAGGGCTCGCAGGAGTTCATCTTCCTCACCGAGACCGGCGAGGACCTGATCGCGCTCTGCGACGGGTGCGGCTACGCCGCCAACACCGAGAAGGCCGCGTTCGTCCGTCCACCCGCCATCGCGGCAGAGCCCGCACCGATGGAGGAGGTCGCGACGCCCGGCGCGACGACGATCGACGAGCTCGCGACGTTCCTCGACATTGCCGAGGCGCAGACCGCCAAGGCCGTCTTCTACATGGCCGAGGGTGGCAGCGAGCCGGACGAGCCGGTCTTCGCTGTCGTCCGCGGCGACCTCCAGATCAACGAGGTCAAGCTCGCGAACGCCCTGGACGGCCGCTCGCTGCGCGCGATGACCGACGCCGAGGTCGAGGACTTCGGCCTGGTCGCGGGCTCCGCGTCGCCCGTCGGCCTCGGCGACCGCATGCAGGTCATCGCCGACGTGTCGATCGAGGACTCACCGAACCTCGTAGCCGGCGCGAACCGGCCCGACTTCCACCTGGTCAACGTCAACCACGGGCGCGACTGGACGGCGACCGCGGTCGCCGACATCGCGCTCGTCGAGGAAGGGCACGCCTGCGGGGCCTGCGAGGACGGCACGATCGGCCTGCATCGCGGCATCGAGATGGGGCACGTCTTCCGCCTCGGCCAGATCTACTCGGAGGCGTTCAACGTCGACGTGCTCAGCGCGGACGGCGCGCCCGTGGTCCCGACGATGGGCTGCTACGGCATCGGCATCGAGCGCATCGTCGCCGCGGCGGTCGAGGCCGGGAACGACGACGACGGCATCCGCTGGCCCGCCTCGATCGCCCCGTTCGACGTCGCCATTGTGGCGCTGCGCCTCGACCGCGACGAGGAGGTCGCGGCGGACGCGGATGCGCTGTACGGCGAGCTCCAGGCGGCAGGCCTCGAGGTGCTGTTCGACGACCGGCTCGAGTCGCCCGGCGTGAAGTTCAAGGACGCCGACCTCATCGGGCTGCCGCTCCGGCTCACCGTCTCCGAGCGCAACCACCGCCAGGACGCCGTCGAGCTGCGGCGACGCGACAGCGGCGAGACCGAGCTCGTCCCACGCGGCGAGGTGGTCGCGCGCGTGCAGGCGTTGCGGGCCGAGGCGCTCGCGGCGCTTGCCAAGGCGGCCGACCGGGTGAACGAGGGGCGGTAGCCGTCCCCTCGGCCATTGAGGGCCGATCCGCCCGCGTGGTACCATTCACGAGACCTCGGCGTCCTGTCATCGACAGACGTGGGCCAGCCCTACGTCTTTTTGTTGGCCCACCCCAGCAGATCGATCGAGGTTCCGAACCGGCTGTCATCCAAAGGCGCACGGCCCCATGAAGAACGACTTCGTACTCGCAATCTCCCAACTCTCCGCCGAGAAGAACCTCGACCAGACCAAGGTCTTCGAAGCCGTCGAGGCGGCCATGGCGTCGGCGTACAAGAAGGACGAACTGCTCTACGCCGAGGTCGAGGTCAAGATCGACATCGCCACCGGCGACATCGATGCCTGGCGTCTGTGGGAGGTCCGCGAAGACGAGGAGATCGAGGATGACGAGCTCCAGGTAACACCGGTGCGCGCGTCCGAGATGGGCTGGCCGGGCCAGGAGCCCGGCGCGATGCTGCGCGAGCCCCTCGACGCCTCCATGGACGCGGGCCGCATCGCCGCCCAGACCGCGAAGCAGGTCGTCCTGCAGCGCCTCCGGGAGGCCGAGCGCGAGGCCGTCTACGGCGAGTTCACCACCAAGCAGGGCGAGCTGGTCTCCGGCACCGTCCTGCGCGTCGAGCCCGGCCGCCGGCAGGTCATCCTCGACCTCGGCCGCGCCGAGGCCGTGCTGCCTGCCTCCGAGCAGGTACGGCCCGAGCACTACCGCGTCGGCCAGCGGCTGCGCGTCTACATCAAGGAGGTCTACCGCGCCTCGAAGGGGCCGCAGGTGGTCGCCTCACGTGCGCACCCGGAGTTGCTGCGCCGCCTCCTCGAACTCGAGGTGCCCGAGATCGCCAAGGGCGTCGTCGAGATCATGGGGATGTCGCGCGAGCCGGGATTCCGCAGCAAGATCGCCGTCATCTCGCGCCAGCATGGCGTCGACCCCATCGGCGCGGTCGTCGGCATGCGCGGGGCGCGCATCCAGAACGTCGTCAACGAGCTCGGCGGTGAGCGCGTCGACATCATCCGCTGGGACCCGAACCAGACCGCCTTCGTCGCGAACGCGCTCAGCCCCGCCGAGGTGGTCTCGATCCGCCTCGACGAGGACGAGAACACCGCCTACGTGGCGGTGCCGGACAAGCAACTCAGCCTCGCCATCGGCAAGGAAGGGCAGAACGCCCGCCTCGCCGCGAAGCTCACCGGCCGCCGCATCGAGATCACGGCCGAAGGCGTGCTCATCCACAACGGCGAGGACCTCTACCCGCCGCCCGAACCGAACATGGAGGCGCTCCCGGTGGCCGAGCCCGTCGGCCTCCCGGCCGTCGAGATCACCCCGGCCGGGCCGGACTACGTCCAGCCGGGCCTGCCCGGCGAGCGCGTCGAGCCGGTGGTGCCCGCCGCCGTCGAGGAGCCTGCTCCACTCACTCCCGAGCAGGAGGTGATCGCGGAGTTCGCCGAGCCCGCCGCCGAGGTGGAGGAGCCGGCCGTCGCCGAGGCGGCGCCGGTGGCCGAGCCCGAGGTGGTCGAGGCGGAGGCGGCGCCGGAGCCCGAACCGGAGCCCGTGGCGGCTTCCACGCGTCGCTCGGCGCCCGGCGGTCTGCGCTTCGCCGAGGAGATCGGCGACCTGCGCGACATCGATGAAGAAGAAGAGCAGCGCCGCCAGCCCGCGCGCCGCGCACGCGGCCGCCGTCGCGGACCGGCGCAGCCGGATCGCCCGGCGCGGCCGGCGCGTCGTGGCTCACGCCGCTTCGAGGTCGACGAGGAAGACATCGAGGAAGGCCTGGGCGACATCTTCGACTACGACGACGATGATGAAGACGAGGAACATGACGACTTCAGCTAGCCCGCCCGCACGTCGCACGCGTCGGCAGCCGCAGCGCAGCTGTGTTGCCTGCGGCGCGCAGCGCGACAAGCGTGACCTGGTTCGCCTCGCGCGCATAGCCCACGACGGCGGCAAGGCACGCCTGGTCGTTGACGAGCAGGCGCGCGCGGGCGGCCGCGGCGCGTACCTGTGCGCCGAGCCGGACTGCTGGTCGCGCGCCGGCGAGGCTCCCGCGCTCGCGCGCACGCTGCGCGGCGCATTGACCGCAGACGAGCGCGAGACGCTGCACGCCTTCGCGGAACGGCGCTTCGCCGGGGAGAACGCACGATGACGCAGATGACCACGGAGGGCGCACCTCGCGTCACCATCCCGCCGGCGGTCGTCGTCAACGACCTCGCCGACCTCCTCGACGTGACCGCCGTCGACGTCATCAAGGAGCTGATGAAGAACGGCGTGATGGCGACGATCAACCAGGTCGTCGACTTCGACACGGCCGCCGTCGTCGCGGCCGACCTCGGGTACACGCCGGAGGAGGAGGGCTCCGAGGAGCCCGGTGCGGGCGGCGATGACGACCGTCCCGTTTCCATCTCGCTGCGCATCGTCGAGGAGGGCGAGAACCTCGCGCCGCGCCCGCCGGTGGTGACCGTGCTCGGCCACGTCGACCATGGCAAGACGACGCTCCTCGACACGATCCGGCGCGAGAGCGTCGTGGAGTCCGAGGCTGGCGGCATCACGCAGCACATCGGCGCGTACCAGGCCAGCGGACCCGACGGCCGCGCGCTGACCTTCGTCGACACGCCGGGCCACGAGGCCTTCTCCGAGATGCGGGCGCGCGGCGCGCAGATCACCGACGTCGCGATCATCGTGGTGGCCGCGGACGACGGGGTGATGCCGCAGACGCGCGAGGCGATCGACCACGCGCGGGCGGCCGAGGTGCCGATCGTCGTCGCGCTCAACAAGACCGACCTGCCCAACGCGAACCCGGACCGCGCGAAGCAGCAGCTCATGGAAGTGCAGGTCGTGCCGGAGGAGTACGGCGGCGAGACACCCGTCGTCGCGATCTCCGCGCTCCAGGGCGAGGGCATCGACGACCTGCTCGAGAACGTGCTGCTCGTCGCCGACCTCGACGACCCTCGAGCCAACCCGGACCGCGACGCCGTCGGTGTCGTGATCGAGGCCTCGACGGACCCCCGGCGCGGCATCGCGACCACGATCCTCGTCCAGACCGGCACGCTGCACACGGGCGACGTGATCCGGGCCGGTCTCGCCTACGGCAAGATCAAGGCGATGACCGACCACACCGGCCAACGCGTGAAGCAGGCCGGCCCCTCGACGCCCGTCACCGTCCTCGGACTCAACGAGGTGCCGCCGGCGGGTGAGCGCGTGGTGACGGTCAAGAACGAGAAGACCGCGCGCGCCGAGGTCACCGCGGACCGCCGCGCCATGGAGAGCACGGGCACGCCGCAGCAAGGCGTCACCCTCGACTCGCTGTTCGGCGAGATCCACCGCGGGGCGGTCAAGGACTTCAACATCGTCCTCAAGACCGACGTGCAGGGCTCGATCGAGCCGCTCGTGCGGGCCATCGAGAGTCTCGCGATGGACGAGATCAGCGTGAAGGTGATCCACGCCGCCGCGGGCACCGTGAACGAGTCCGACGTGAACCTCGCGGTCGCATCGCAGGGCGTGATCGTCGCCTTCAACACCAAGACCGAGACCGGCGCACAGCGCCTCGCCGACTCCGAGCACGTGGAGGTCCGCGACTACCGCGTGATCTACGACGTGGTCTCGGACGTCGAGCAGGCCGTGCAGGGGCTCCTCGAGCCCATCTTCGAGGAGCGCCAGGACGCATTCATCGAGGTACGAGCGGTGTTCCGGCGCGGCCGGCGCAACTCGATCGCCGGTTGCATCGTCCGCGACGGCGCCGTCAACAGCCGCTCGCTCGTGCGGGTGCGCCGCAACGGCGAGGTCATCCACGAGTCGCGCATCGACTCCCTCCAGCGCTTCCAGGACCGCGTGAACGAAGTGACCGCGGGCCAGGAGTGCGGCATCACCGTCGACGGGTACGAGGACTTCCAGGAGGGCGACGAGATCATCGCCTACCACATGGAGCAGGTGCGCTAGCGCCTCCGGGCGTCACACCCTCCCCCACCGCGCTGCGAGGACCGCCCGATGTCACGTCGCATGGAGAAAGTGGCGGACCTCCTGCAGGTGGAGATCGCAGACCTGCTGCAGCGCCGCGTCCGCGACCCCAGCCTCGAAGGCGTCCTGATCTCCGTCACGCGCATCGACGTCACCCCCGACCTCGCCCATGCGCGCGTCCACGTGAGCGTGATGGCCGACGACCTGGAGCAGCGCGCGGTTATGGACGCCCTGGGGCGTAGCTCCTCGTTCCTCCACCGCGAGCTCGTGCGCCGCATCCACATCCGGCGCGTGCCGCGGCTGCACTTCGAGCTCGACGACTCGATCGCCGAGAGCCAGCGCATGGCGTCGCTGCTGCGAGAGGCCAGGGCCACCGAGGGCGTGGAGCCGGACGCCACGCCGTGAGCGCCACCGAGCCGCCGCTCGTCGGCTTCATCAACATCGACAAGCCCGCCGATACAGGGTCGTTCGACGTGGTGCGCGCGATCCGGCGCGCCTCGGGCATCCGCAAGGTCGGCCACGCCGGCACCCTCGACCGCCCCGCCACGGGCGTGCTGCCGGTCGCGATCGGCAACGCCACGCGCCTCATCGACTCGCTGATGGAGGCGCGCAAGCGCTACCGAGCCACCGTCACGCTGGGCGCCGAGACCGACACCTACGACGCGGCTGGCGAGGTGCGCGAGACCCGTGACCCAGGCGGCGTGACCCTCGACGACATCGAGGCGGCGCTCCCGGCGTTCCGCGGCGAGTTCATGCAGGTCCCGCCGGCCTTCAGCGCCGTCAAGCTCGACGGCGAGCGCGCTCACCGCGCCGCCCGCCGCGGCGAGCAACCACAGCTTGAGCCGCGCCCCGCGCACGTCTATGCCCTCGACCTGCTCGAGGTGTCACTGCCGAATCTCGAGATCGAGGTGGAGTGCGCCAAGGGCTTCTACATGCGCTCGCTCGCGCACGACCTCGGGCAGGCGCTCGGCGTGGGGGCGCACCTCGCGGAGCTGCGGCGCACGGCCGTCGGCCCGTTCGCCATCGCCGACGCCACACCGCTCGACGACGCGGTACGGCTGCTCGAAGCGACCGCCATCGAGGACCTCGTGCACGCCCCCGACGCGGTGCTGTCGGACTGGCCGGCGGTGATCCTCAACAAGCGGTCGGTCGCGCTGGCACGGCAGGGCCGCGACACGCGCCCACCGCATCTACCGGGCGCGCCGCCGGCGCGAGTCGGCGTGAAGGCGCGTGGCTACGGTCCCGACGGCCGCCTCGTCGCGCTGATGGAGTGCGGCCCGATCCCGAGCGTCTGGCACCCGTACCGCGTCTTCCCGGTGTAGCGGCACGCACCATGCGTCAGACGGCGTTCGGGCTGGCTGCGGTCGGGCTCGCATGCGCTGCGGTGTTGGCCAGCGCCTGCTTCAAGGCCGCCGAGCTGGTGCTCCCCGACGACGACTGCAAGGCGTCGGCGACGGAGATCCGCGGTCCGGCGCCGGAACTCACGTCCCCGGCCGACGACTGGCCGAGCGCGAACCGCGACCTCCATGGCACACGCTCAGCGTCCGGCAGCGCCATCGACGCGGGGAGCGTCGGACGGCTGGAGGTCGCGTGGTCGTACGAGTTGGAGCCGACAGAGAGCCCGAACGGCGCTCTCGCGACGAACCCCGTCGTTGTCGGCGACACCGTGTACGTCGCCGACCTCGACAGCAACATCCACGCCATCGACCTGCAATCGGGCGAGCGTCGCTGGCTCATCGAGCACGAGAACCCGGTGTTCGGACCGAACGGTGTGGCCGTCGGATGGGGACGCGTCTTCGCCTCCGTCGGCGGCTCACGGATCGTGGCGTACGACGCCGCGTGCCGCGATGAGCTGTGGGCCACGAAGCTCTCTGACAACGGCCGAGGCGTGATCAACATCCAGCCCGCCGTGGCCGGCGAGTTCGTGCTGGCCGCCACCTCGTCGCTCTCGATCCCCGGCAGCCGAGGGTTCCTCCACGCCCTCGACGCCGCAACGGGTGACGTGGTCTGGGAGTTCGACACGATCGAGTCACCCAACCTGTGGGGGCGGCCAGACATCAACAGCGGCGGCGGCGCGTGGTACCCGCCCGCCGTTGACGTCGAGTCAGGGCTCACGTTCTGGGGCACGTCGAGCCCCTACCCGTTCCCCGGCGCCGAGGGCTTCCCGAATGCCGGCAGCAGGCCGGGCGACAACCGCTGGACCAACTCGATCCTCGCGCTCGACCTCGATACCGGCGCACTCCGCTGGGGACACCAGCTCGTGCCCCATGACCTGTTCGACCGCGACAGCATCCTGACCGCGATCGCGACGGTGGAGGGGCCCGAGGGCCCGTGGCCGATCGTGATCAACACGGGCAAGCATGGCCGCGTCGTGGCCTTCGACCCCATCGAGGGCACCCTGTTATGGGACACCCCCGTGGGCGTACACAAGAACGACGACGTGACAGCCTTCGAGGGCGAGCTGTGGGTGCTGCCGGGCGCGCTCGGCGGCGTGATCACCCCGATCGCGACAGCGGATGGCGTGGTGTACGTCGTCGTCGTGAACGCCGCGACGTACTACAGCTCGCCCGAGGAAAGCTCGGCTGGCTTCGCCACGGCCCTCGGCGAGATTCCCTCGCAGGTCGTCGCCCTGGACGCGGCGAGCGGCGAGGTGCTGTGGGACGTCGAGCTGCGGGGCGACTCGTTCGGGGGCGTCACCATCGTCAACGACCTCGTGTTCGTCTCGCTCATCCAGGGCGGCGTCATGGCGCTCGACCGCGCCACCGGCGACGAGGTGTGGTCGATGCGGGTCGCGGGCGGCATCAACGGGTGGCCGGCCGTCGCGGGCGACATGATCGTCGTGCCGCTCGGCTGGGCGAGCAGCCCGCGGTTGTCGGGCTGCGACTCGAGTGACGAGTCACGGCGCCTGCTACGCAGTCCCCTCGACGTCCATGACGAGGCGCAGGAACGCGCCGGCGCGGGTGTCCGGCGGGGACTGGGAGCGTCGGGCCGCGAGCAGCGTGCGCTCCGCGATCTGCTCGCGCCGCGAGGCCGCCAGCTCCGGCGCGACCCCCTCCACGACGCCCTCGGGCAGCACGCTCCAGCCGAGGCCCAGCGCAACCATCTGACCGAGGACCGCGGGGTTGTCGCTTTCGAGTGAGATGCGCGGCCAGATGCCGCGAGCGGCGAGCCCGGCGTCGATGATGCGCCGCGTCTGGCGGCCCGGCGGGTACAGCACCCACTCGCCTGCCGCGGGGTCCTCGATGGCGCCGGGCGGCGCGTAGAGGTAGAGCGGCTCGCTGAGCACCTCGGTCGCGTCGAACTCCGGTGGCGCCGGGCCGACAACGAACGCGAGGTCGAGCTCGAAACGGGCGAGCCGTTCGAGCAGCAACCCCGTTCGGTCGACGACGAGTTCGAGCTGCACCTCTGGGTGGGTGTCGCGGAAGGCGCGGATCGCCGAGGGCAGCGCGTAGAGGCTCGC
>MKWU01002258.1_pt1 | contig 29711 bp, 23 predicted proteins | sample 809101 | NCBI WGS metagenome assembly MKWU01 (sample SAMN05860141, study PRJNA318959) | sponge metagenome | host: Aplysina aerophoba | place: Slovenia: Piran, Adriatic Sea, Gulf of Piran | collected 2013-05-07
TCATGCAGCGAGGCCGAGGTCAGCAGGCAACTCACCGGCAGGCCCCCGTCAATCGCGTCAATGTGCAACTTGTACCCCTGCCAGTTCTCCTGATGCCCCTTGGCGTTGCGCTTCACGCCGACGTCGCTGGCCGTCGGCAGATCGGCCAGCATTTGCTCCAGCGTCAGCGACCTCTGGCGCTCCAGCCGACGCACCTCCGGCGCTGGCCGCTGTTCGCCCTTGCGCGGCCGCCCGCGCTTACGTGTTCGCCTTGATTTGCTTGGGCTTACGGGCCGCCTGCTCGCGCTCCCCGATGGCCGTCGAGTCGCGCGAGACGTGCCCCGCCAAGTGGCCCTGCAAGCTCCGCTCGACTAAGGCCTCGTGCAACCGCCCGGGCAACTCGCTGGCGGCGAATTCGGCGAATGCCCGCGAGAAGGTCGCCTCGCTAGGCAGCGCCCCGGCCCGCTCCCAGCCGCCGCAGTTGCCGGTCGTGCCCCAGCCGCTCCACCAACGCCCGCGTGGTCAGCACGTCGAACACCGCCTTGGCCAGCAAGCCCTGCGCCAGCGCGGCCCGCTGCTGCTGTGGCCGCCCCCGCCCGCCCGCACACGGACCCGGCAGCCAGTCCTCCACGCGCACGATTTCCAACACCTGCACCAAGCGCTTGTGGCGAGCGCTCAGCGGGCCGAGTTCCTCGGCCAGCCACGGGAACAGCTCGCGCTGGAACGTCAGCCAATACTGTGATACGGTTGCTCGGGACAAGTTCGCTCTCCGTTGCCTAGATGGCTTGTTGTGGAACTTCCATCATCCAACAGAGAGTGAGCTTGTTTCCACCCGGCCAGCGCCCCTACCCCCTCGACCCCAAAAACGGCTATCTCGCTAATCTTGCAAGAGGCTCGTCTATTTGATTTCCAGGCCATGAAGCCAGAATTCGATAGTCGCCAACCTTGGTGAAGCGTGCTGACTAGGATCGACTCGCCGGTGCCGCGCTGTGAGGCTCGTCGCCTGCTTGAGTAGTGGGAGATCATCGCGGCGGATATCCATCGCGGCGATGTTCGATCTTGGGCCGGGTTGCGCCGGCCGCAGCGAACGATTGAGCGTTCCGATATCAACCACTCACACAGCTCACCGGACACTCCCGAACCATTCGGGGCGGACCGTTGTCCGCTTCTCATGCAAGACCTCCCGACAGTCGCTGTGACGTTCGCGTTCACCTTGCAAGTTATTGATAGATATATCTTTCTACTCTACCTGTCGATCACAATACCCCCGTTGTACCCTTCTTTCTGAACTAGGGCTGCTGGCCTCCCGAAGCCTTCTACTGACCCGTCGAGTGGCTTGACACTCCGCTCACCGAGGCATTCTACGTGCGTTTGAGGGCGCTGTCCGACGAGCCCAGCCGCTGACGCTCGGGACAACGGCTAAACGTCAGCAACTCGGGCAACAGCAGTGCTCGTGGGCTACGGTGGTTCCTGCTGATTAGCGCCTTCAGTTCCTTGCGGGATTTGAAGTGGGCGACTTGGACAAGCCGCGTCCACGCGGAGGGCACGCTGTCGCGAGCGGCGGGAATGGTATGATCCAGAAGGTTTCTGCAGGGTGCCGGAGCGCATTCGTCATTTGCGTCCACTCGATCCTCCTAGGTATGGCCATCGAGCCGACTTCAACGACGACAGGGGCATGAGCGGGAGACCTTCGGACTACGAACGCCAGGCACTCGAACGAATTCACGAGTGGAAGGACCCTGAGCGAGGTTGGTTCGGCCAGACCATGCGCCAGATTGGTTGGCCCATCGACCGCTTGGGCGGTCTACTGGGTAGCGCTGCCGATGCGGTCGGTCTATCCGACGTGGTTACTCAGGCGTTAGAGGGGATTGTCGGGGTCCTGGCCGACGCTGCGGCTTGGTCGGTGAGTCAGGACGCTACTTGCAAACTGTTCCGCAAGGCCGGATACGATGTCCGCCAGCACGCTGATCTCTTCGCTCTCGATCTGGAACAGGTAGACAAGGTGGTCGGTTGGCTTGATGCCAAGTACAAGAGCGCGGCGTTCACGGAGGGTGCGGCTACTGGTGCCATCGGTGTTCCCGGCTTAATCGCTGACATCCCCGCGCTGGTGACCCTGAACCTCCGCGCAATCGTTGAGTACGCGACGTACTACGGATTCGATGTTGCCTCCCAACGCGAACGCCTGTTCGCGATGCAAGTGCTGGGTTTGGCGTCAAGCCCCAGTGCCACGGCGAAGGTGCCTGTAATGGCTCAGTTGGCCAGAATCGCTGCGGAGGCTGCCAAGGGGAAGGCGTGGAAGCATATCGAGAAGGCAGCGCTTGCGAGCGTCATCCGCCAGATCGCGAAGGCGCTAGGCATACGCCTCACCAAGGCCAAGCTTGCGCAAGCTGTTCCGATCGTGGGCGCAGCCGTGGGTGGCGGGTTCAACGCCTACTACACAGCAAGGGTCTGCGATGCTGCCTATCACCTTTACAGGGAGCGCTTCTTGGCCGAGAAGTACGGGCCGGGTGTCATCGACCTGACTGCGGAGCGAGTAGAGGGAGAGGGGTTCGAACCTCGCTACTATCAGGAGGCGTTCGAGGAGATACCGTCGCACTTGCCGTGACGTGCGCGGTGTATAGGAGAGAACGCGGTGGACTTCCGGGGGACATGTCTATGGCTTTCGCAGCAAGGGCCTGGCCCTGAGTAAGGGGAGAGGAGCCCACTTGAGGCGGCACTTGGCGAAGCCGCAAGAACCGTTCCAGCGGACCACAATCCCAACGGCCCTACTCAACCAGAATTCCAAGATGGACAGCAGGGACGCAGGCGACTACATTTGGAGTGGACGGACAGTTGCCCCGGCTTCCTTACGAGATGGCAACGAACCCGCTCTTGGAGTTCGGCTCTACCCGCAGTTGGCGCGAATCTGATTACGATATAATTGCGTATTACGAAGATTCGCTCTCGCAAGGATGAGGTCGCAAGTGCTGGTTTGGTGTGTACCAGCACGGAATCTGCCTGCGTTTCAATCGATATGGACGCGGTACCGAACAGGGCTCGTGGTGAAGGCACGATGGGTCCCAGACGAGTCCACCAAGTACCGATGCTAGTCATTGAGAATCGGCAGCAACGCGCTGAGCCGATTGCTCGTCCGGAGCACTATAGTCTCCGATATCGAGCGAAGGCTCATGAGGGACTGCCGCATGTGATGAAGTTCTCAGGGGGGCGCTCCAGTGGCATGCTCTTGTTTGCCTTGCTGGAGAACCGGCTCCTCGATCCAGACCGGGGCGATGTGATCGTCTTCAACAACACCGCCTCCGAGCACCCCGGAACGTATCGGTTTGCAAGGGATTGCAAGGAAGCCTCAAACCGCTATGGAGTTCCGTTCTTCTGGGTCGAGTTCCAGACATACGAGGATTCCCGAAACGGGGAGTGGACGCGACTGCCTTCGTACCGCTTGGTCAATGACAGACCGAAATCGGCGGAGAACCGGGATGGGTTTCACTGGCGTGGCGAAGTCTTCGAGGAACTCCTGTCCTGGTCAGGATACGTTCCCAACCAATTCAGTCGGATCTGCACCAAGAACATGAAGCTCGAGGTGACTCGCATGTTCCTGAAGGACTGGTTGGCGTGTAAGGATGGGATTTCGCGACTGGGTCATTTCGGGGAGCAATCCCGGATGGACCTGAACGCAATGTACCGGCGGCATCGTCGGGGCCAAGGTGCGGTTCCCAAAGAGATCTTCACGCAGAAGAAATCCTATGCTTTGTCCCGCCCCCATATTCGGCCCGAACAGAAGTACAGCGACTTCTCATCTGCGTGGAAGAAGTTTCGCAACTCCGCCTTGGAGGGGCGGATATTCGGCGATCAGGCCTCGTTCGGAAAGGGCGGTGTCGAGTATGTTGCGTTTGTCGGGCTACGGGGGGATGAGCAGGTCCGTGTGGAACGGGTCCAGGCCAGAAACGCCGGACCTGGTTCGGCTGGCTACGATGGGGAACACGTGTACATGCCCCTCGCCGATATGAGCGTGACGAGAGACGAAGTCAACGCATTCTGGGAACAGCAGGAGTGGGATCTGACGTTGCCCAAGGAAGGAAGCTTATCGAACTGCGTTTATTGCTTTCTCAAGGGAGCCGCGAATCTCCGGACAGTTCGGAACAGAATGGATGAGGAGAAGCATTTCGACGAGCCAGGCTTCGGAACTCTCCTTGATACTCCATCAGACATCGCATGGTGGATCCGCATGGAGAATACCTACGCGAGAGACTTGGTGGCCGAGGGCCGAAGGATCACGGGCAATCCTGCGAGCAAGACGATTGGCTTCTTTGGGACCAAGACCGATTTCTCGTACAAGCTGCTGGCAAAGGCCGGTGAGACCGATCTATCTCGCTATTCGGCCGCCCTTCTTCCGTGTGACTGCACGGAATGATCCGACGCATGGACTCGCGACAAGCGTACTTGGACTACCAGGCGACCACTCCGTTGGACCCGTCGGTCCTAGAGGCGATGCTGCCCTATCTCGGGGATAACTTTGGGAATCCTCACTCGATCAACCATTCGTTCGGCTGGAAGGCCGCCGGTGCGGTACGGGCCGCACGGGGCCAAGTGGCTGAATTGATCGGAGCGGACGACCAAGAGATTGTGTTCGCATCGGGTGCCACAGAGTCATGCAATCTGGCAATTCGCGGGACAGTCAAGGCATCTGGACCATACCGGAACAAAATCATCACCGTAGCTACAGAACATCCTGCTGTGCTCGAGACAGTTCTGGATCTTGGACGCACTGGTTATGAAGCGATCGTCCTGCCCGTAGATGCGCGTGGCGTCTTGGACCTCGTGGATCTTGAAGGAGCGTTGGATGACCGTACCGTACTGGTATCGGTGATGGCGGCCAACAACGAAATCGGGGTTCTCCATCCCCTACCTGAGATCGCCGCGCTGTGCCGGGCCCAGGGGGCACTGCTTCACACCGACGCCACACAAGCCTCGGGACGAATCGATATTGACGTCGACAGGTGGGGTGTCGACTTGCTCAGCCTCTCGGCACACAAAGTGTATGGACCGAAGGGCATCGGAGCTCTGTACGTGCGGACGGGCGTGCCGATCGAGCCGACAGCAACCGGAGGTGGACAAGAGCATGGGTTGAGACCCGGAACGGTGGCCGCCCCGCTGGCAGTAGGATTTGGTACTGCCTGCCAACTCGCCTGGGAGAGATGGCAGGAAGACGCCATCCGGATGTCGAGACTTGCCTTGCATCTCCGAGAAAGCGTTCAGCGAGACTGTCCTGACGTACGATTCTTTGGCGACTTCCAGAACCGCCTGCCGGGAAGTCTTTGCATGGGATTTCCCGGGATCACCGCAGACGAAGTAATTGAAATCGTCTCAGACCGTATCGCGATCTCGACTGGCTCCGCGTGCTCATCTGGAACGGCCGAGCCTTCGAGAGTGCTTGTAGCCCTCGGTCTGGATCGTGAGACAGCGTCGACGGGCATTCGGGTCAGCTTAGGACGGTTCACAACCGACGACGAAGTCGCTATCGCGGCTGGCGCGCTCGCTAAGGTGGGAGCCATCGCCGCCACGACGTAATGCCATGCAGGAAGACCTCCTTGATTTGCGATTCGGGCCGGGTTCTCCCAGTGGATTCACTCCAGCTGGAATCGCGAGCTTCAGTGATCTACGGCCCGCCGCAGTTGTCCGGGAGCTGATCCAGAATTCCTTGGACGCAGCGGTTGAAGCCAAGCTGCCAACTGCGAACGTTCTATTCCGCCTTACACAACACAAGACGCGCGATATTCCCGGCATAAAGTCTTATCGCAAGGCATTCTTCGCCGCCGCCAAGACTCAAGAAGACATGGGTGGGGGACAACTGCCGAGTCAAGCAGAGAGAGTTTATCAGGTGATTCTCGCTGCCGTGAACGGAAACGAGCAGGACGTGCTGTCGGTAATCGACAACGGCATTGGCCTTGACCCAACCAAGATGACAGCGTTGCTTAGTGATGGCGTCAGCGTGAAGGGCGGAACTGCGACAGGCACCTTCGGCAACGGTCACACGGTCGCAATCCCGGCATCCAATCTCCGCTATGTCCTTTACGGCGGTGTAACCGCGGATGGATCGCGCATTGGTGCAGGCCACGCAGTGCTCGCCTCGTCGATCGATCGCACCCAAGAGCACCAGACATCCGGTGACGGCTTCTTGGTGAATGGGTTCCGGGCTGGATCCTATGAATACGCGATGGGAACGTCCTTGCCCGATCTGATCACGGAGAATCTGGACGATATCGAACAGACTGCTAGGCATGGGACGGCGGTCATAATCGTCGGATTCAACAACTTCCGGGAAAGCGATCCACTATGGGACATGGTGTCCAAGGCGGCTGCATGCAATTTCTTCCAAGCAATCGACGAAGGCCGGCTTGTCGTGCAGGTTGAGGATCAGCGGCCAGGCACCACTGGGAACCTGAAGTCCCTTGATCAAATGACACTAAGGTCTGTTCTCGATGCGAATCGTGACGAGAAGCGGTCTCAGGCGTTCCTCAGCGGAAACCGGGCCTTCGATGCGTATGACGCGTTCCAATTCGGACAACGATACATCTTCAAGACCAAGCTCGGTGAAGTAGGGGTCCGGATTCGGGATCGCTCCTCGGGAATGCCCCGCGTCGATCTGTGCAGGAACGGCATGTGGATCACCGACAGCAAGAACATTCCCGGGTTCTACAATGCATTCCAAGATCGCAAGCCCTTCCACGCCCTTTTGCTCATCGACTCCCACTCCGGGGGACGACTGCACGAGTTAGTGCGAAACGCGGAGGGACCGCTGCACGACAAGCTCGATGTCAGACAGCGCCTGGCTAAGCAAGAGGCCGGCCAGTTGCGAGCGGCGTTTAAAGAGATTCGGGACTGGATCAAGTCCCAAGTGCCAGAGGTCGGCAGCGACGCGTACAGCCCGGACGACTTCCTAGCACTCGATTTCGGGGGTGGCGGCACGCAAGGCAATGCGCGAAGGTCCTTCTGGGGAAGCCCCGTGGCGGTCACTCGACGGGATCCCGGCTATGCCTATGGCGAGCGCCTACCTGGTCCCGGATCGGGCAATGGCGGCAGAACTAAGGCTGAACAGTCGCTTCCGCCCAAGACCCAACGGCCTCGACCGGTGCTGCGGTCACTGTTTCAAGCAGCATCCATCCCAGTAGGCAGTAACCGCCGACGCATCCGGTTGGAGTGCAAGCAAGGGTGCAAGGACGCGGAGTTGCGACTGTGTGTAGACGAGAACGTCGACGCAACCTGCGACAACCTGCGGCGGGACGAAATCGAAACGGTTTACCTCACCCAAGTATCCGTTAGCGGCCGAGATCTCAACGGCCGAGACCTAGTTAGGCATGACGGAAGGATTGTAGGAGTTCGCTTGGGAGATGTGCCAGCCAATTCCTCGCTTGACATCGAGGTTCGTTACGAACTGCCCGATGACCTGCTGTTTCTCCCTGGCCGGGAGCCAGCGTTGCGGGTAGAAGTATTCCGTTCGCCGACGGTTGCAGATGGAGGGCAGGAACGTGAGTGAGATCTTGACTGAAGCAAGTTCGCCCTCTAACGCCATCCGATCGCACGAATTCCCAGTATTGGAAGCTGGCAACATTTCGTTTCCCAATGGCCGCTATGGCGTACACTTCGAGCCAGGTAGCGACCGGACGTCATTCGTCCTACGCCATCGGATCGAGGGTGCTCCACTGATCTCCCGCCTGCTCAGCGAGGGCAAGGCACGCTACGTCTGCGCTATCTCCTCTCCCGTCTCCTCGTATCGCCGCACCCATGTGTCGGAGGCAGAGGCACACTCGATCCGGTGGGACGAGAACGACCTCGGTGAGCCGCCTCTGTTCACTCCGATGATCGTCAGCGTTGCCACTTGCAATCTGTTGCTGACCAGGGAACGAGATGGCGTCCACGGGATTTGGGACCAACAAACCGTCTCCATCGAAAGGGGAAGCCGTCTCGCACTGGGACATGTCGTTCAGCTTCGGTCCTCGATTCTCCAGCTGCTGTCTCTACAACTGGAGAAGGCGTTGGGGGATGGAGAGTTCAAAGTCGACCCCTTGACCGAGGGAGGATTCCAGTTCCTGGTCAACCTCAGTCCAGACCTCCACCGATTTCTTCAGTTCCCAAGCAAGGATGGGATCCGTGCGCATGTGATGACGCACATTGTCAGCGCATGCCTTGCTCTGCTCAAGAGCGAATATAGCGGCGACAACGAAGACGAGGGTGGATGGAAGTCTTATCGCAACCTTCGAGCCCTCGGTGACCACCTCAAGAGCAAGGGCCTGCCCCACTGGAGTGACGACGACTTTCGACCGGAGTGGGTTGCCACCAAGTTGCACCCTCACATGCTTCCCAAGGAATCGGAGGGCGCGGGATCGTGAACCGCGAGAAGTGTCGGGAGTTCGACGACGCTGGCTTCAGCCGTTTCCGGCGGAAATTATTGCGGACTAGGGGCGGCCCTGAGCAACGAGAGTTCTTGAGCGTGCTCAGAGACGACGGGGAATTCCTTCGTGCCGTGCGCAGCGAAGTAATCACGCAGGGTTCGGAGGATCCCGTGCTCTACCCCGAGGCCCTGACCGAGAGCGAATTCAAGCAACCGCCCGTAACCACAGAGGCGGGCCTTTATGGTGCTTGGTCGAACCTAGCGCCGCGGATTGCCTGTCGCACGACATTCTGGGCGAATCTCACCTGCCGCCACATCGAGAGCGGTCGGATCCACGCCACATACCTTGCTGCTAACGGCGGGCCTGGTGCGGGAGGCGCAGAGAGAATCGACCGAGTGCTACAGGAGAAAGGCGCCACTGCAGCTAATCAGATCGACCGTTGTGTTCGCACCGTGCTTCGTCGGCTTGGCGGTTTACCCGAAGCCCGAGGCAACAAGTCCGTCTATGTCGACTGTCCTTTGGCTCGCGCTTGGTGGCGCGAGCGATTGGTCCGTGAAGTCTCCAGAGGAGAGCCGGACTGCGCGGAGGACGTTCGAGACGTTACACGAGTAAACCAGACCTATTGGGAGGAGCTCGTGGTGCTCGTCGTTTCGCGCAATTCAGTCCTCGGATCCCAAGAAGTCCGCGACGAATTCATTCGCAGTCTGGCCGACCTAATGGTCAAGGAGCCAGAGACTCCGATGAGAATCGCAACAAACCTCCGGGCCGCCTGCCGCATGGTAGGTGCGATCCAGGCATCTAGGGAGCTAAGCGTGCTAGAGGAAGGCGAACTGCGAACACTCATGGATGAGGTGGTTCAGTTGCAACATCGCCGAGCGGGCAGTAACGATGGCGATGGTTGAGGACTGTTGTAGATTCTGCCGATGCCAATATCGACTCTTTGAGGGTTTGGAATCTGCAGAGTGCATGCAAGGCTTACCTGTCTACATGTTGGCACCAGACCGGTCGGGGTCACGCAGGAGATTCTAAGGCCGAGACTGGCTTACGCGTCTCGATTCTTGGCGGAGTGGCGAATCTTGGAACTGCCGGCTCGAAGGTAAGGTGGCACGGCAGTGGAACGGATCCCCCAAGGGGGTCTGTTCATGAAGCGCGTAGTGCGAGTAGATGCGTTTCGAGGGGTGTGGGATGCTGGGGGTCTCGCTCCAACTACTTGGCTTGCGAAACGTTGCCTAGTCGCCTGCTCCTGTACACCTGCCATGGCGCGATCCCAACCCCCTTGGCGTCGGCCATCGAGTGAGATTCTCGGTGGCCGCGCTGGTCTACGCGTCGAGGCTACGGAGTTCTCATGGCCCAAAGTGGGACTTGGGGTCACTCGCCCGGACGTTCTTTCTGCTGCAGCAGCATTGCCAGGTCAATGGCGCGATCCAGTGGAGTAGTCCGCAAGTCAGTCGCCGACAGCTTCTGCAATACCTCTGGACAGCCTGAGCCAGCGAGGCGATTCGCGAGATCGATAATGCGTCCGGGGTCGCCCAAGTCTTGATCATCGTGTCCTCGCTTGGCAACTGCAACCACTGCAAGTAGGGCACAGAGATCATCGTCCATGATTCCTTGCGCCGTGTAGATGAAGTTCTTTCCCCAGCCCCCTAAGGGGCCTTCCCGGGGTTCGAGCTCCCATGCCAATGCGGCCGCGATGCTAAATGCCCAGAAATCGACTTGTCTCCGAAACGGTCGGCGTTCTGCGTTGTCCCGCTCACTTGAATGCATCGCCACGTAGCGGTTGATCTGGTCCTCGTCGGCTCTAGGAAGTACCAAGGCATGGCTCTTAGCTTTGAAGAGGTCTGCAAAGTCGTTAATCATCAGCTTTCTCCATCTTGGCGTCGGGTCCATCCGGCACTCTCGGCTTGCCCATGGCGCTCACAGACATTGCAGAACTCACGTGGTCCGCACCTGCACAGAAGTGATACCTGCTCAGCGATGGACTGGTTCACGACGTCACCGCCATACGCCGAGTGCTGCCACTGTCCTGTCAGCGTATAGGTTGCGCCGGCGTACTTCTCCACCAAGTCCACCTCATTCATCGACTCGAGGTCAGATCCAGTGAGCAGTAAGATTGGCTGGCTCGAAGTTTCGGCGGTAATGCGCAGCGTGTTCGTGCGAACTGAGCCCGACATGAAGTTCAGAAGCGAGTCCGCCACGAGCGGTGCCAAGGTGCGGCTCACGCGACACGTCCCTAGGACGAATGACAAGGCTAGGATCCTCCGGGATGCGCCGTTGATCTCCGTTGGGGGCATCGATCTGTCGCGACTGTTGTATGCGAAGATCTCAAATCGCCCCGGGGAGCCTTCCAGAGGTCGTAGCCCCACCTTCGCGATCATTCGGAGAGTCGCCTTGTGGCGATCACCTTCGATCTCCGCATCGTCCACAACATTCGCTGCCATCCTAGCGAATAGATCGTTCATTTCGTCGCTGAGCTCGCGTACCTGATTGTCGCGGATGCGTGCATAGGCCCGCTCAAGGATCGAGACCACGGCGTCCGCCGTCTCTTGGTAGGTCTCCAGGTCTCGGGCCTGCTGCCGTAGTCTTTGCTTGGCGCGGATCGTTGCCTCAAGCCGATGGATGCTCTTTTGGGTGTCTTCGAGGCTAGCTTGGTCACTTGCCAATTCGCGCTCGATGAGACTTAACGTCTTGTCGAGCATATCGATCTCGCTGCGGGTTATCTCAACGTCTTCGTTGTCGATCGCACTAAGCTTGGCGTCAAGATCGCGCTTCACCTGCACTAGATCGCTGAGTTGACCATCGAGATCAGCAATGGCTCTCACGTACTTGCTAGATCGGGTCTCCCACTCTCGGCCGTCCTTGTGTCGGTGCAGTGCCTCTGCTGTGTGCAGCACTTGGGCCAAGTAATTCGCCTTCTCTTCCTTTCCGCGCGACTGCTCGACGATTCGCTGGACATGCAGCCTGTGCTCACTCTCTGCGGTCAATTCTTGACCGCAGACGCAGACCCCCCTTTCTAGCAAGCTTTGCACGTACATCAAGTGCCGAATCGGGATCGAGCCGTCGTCATAGAGCGGTCGTAGCAGGTTGCCGACATCGGCGATCTCTCGGGCGGCTAACGACGCCAGCAGATCGATCGCCGTGAGTTCGCCAGAGAGGGCCCGGACAGCTTCGCGTCGCTCGTTGTCGGCTCGACGGCGTTGCACCTCGTATTCCTTCAACCGCTCCTTCAGCTGATCGTGGACTGCCAAGCTTCCGACGAGTCCCTCCAGCTTTCCCCGCGCCCGGGTCAGGCGATCTTGGATGTCTGCTTTGTCACGACGATTGTTCTCCAACTTAGCTTCTAGCTCTGCCGCCCTAGCGCGTTTCTCGTCCAACTCGGCCTGCATGTCGCCCAGCTCTTTGTTGCCCGTCGCCTTCGTAGCGGCCCGTCCGAAATCGTTGGAAATCGCTTGTATTCGTGTCTTCGCCTTCTCGAAGACGTCCAGCCCCAACAGCGCTCCCACCGCGAAGGACGTTTTCGCAATCACGTCCATGCGGTCCATGACCTTGTTCTCACTTCCGCCGACGAAGTCGGCCGCCTCGTCTGCATCCATTACGAAGAAATCTTGCAATGCCAACGGCAACAGTTCTTCGACCACCCGGTCGACGCCTGCCTCGTACGGGATCCACGATCCATCCGGCTCTTGCCTCAAAAGCTGCGCCTCTTCGCTGATGCGACGAAAATCCGGCTCTCCCCGCCTATTTGGTTTCCTCCCAACCGTCTTCACTGACCGACGCAATTCGTAGCTGGTGTTTGTTGGCCTGCCTTCCGGGCGGTTCCTAGAGGAGCCATCGGTCTCGAATAGGATTGAGACGCTCGTTTCGACGCCGTTTGCATCCGGGCGCCACTGAGCCGGATGCAAGGAGAAGTGGCTCGCTGTTCCAGGGAGACCCTTCTCGCCGTACATTCCCCAGCGAATCGCTCGCAGCAGTGTCGTTTTGCCTGAGCCGTTCTCGGCCCTGATCACGGTCAGAGGCTTCTCGCGGCTTGTCGATGGCTCGATTTCGATGTGGTCGAAGCAGACAAAGTTGGTGATCTCGATTCGTCGAATGAATAACATCTACAGATCCTCTCTTGAACCTGCACTTTGAGCGGCATTCTCGATCAATCCCTTGACCTGCTGATTGATTCCGGCTACGGCCTTCACGCGGTTCCTGTCCTCCAGATCGACGATATCCATGATCAGGTCCACGGCAGTCTGCGGTTCAAGTCCGTAGGTGCCTGCTATCTGGTGGGCCTCTTTCTTGATTTCGTCAAGAATCCGGTAGTAGTTGCTTACCATGGGTCTCCTCGTGGCGTCGCGCTGGCGACGACATGCTCGTTTGCGGTGTTCAGGATACCTGCTTCGACTCCACTTTCCGGCCAGTATGCGGAGGTGAGTCGCTTCAGATTGGCATGCACTCCGTCTGTGCCGGCGACGTTCCGGGCATGCCTGCCGAATGCATGGGTACGATTCAGCTCGGTTTCGATGATCTTCTTCAGCCCCCTCGTGCCGTCGCCACGGACCAGCTCGACCGGAGGAAGGGCGAGGAAGTCGTGGACGATTGCCCATTGTTTTCCGGCATCAATCCGCAGAACACGTCCACGCCGCTGCACCCATTCGCGCTCGACTGTTGATGAGGCGATGATGAACGCCTCTCGGATGCTTGGGATGTCAACCCCCTCGTCGAGCACTTTCTTCGCTAGGAGCACCCGAATGTTGCCCTTGGTGAACGCTTCCAAGATTTCCGCGAGTAGCTTCGGCTTCCTAGTCGTCTCTTGTGTGATCGAAGCCCACTTGACCCCGAGAGTCGTCAGCAACTTTCCAATCTCCTCGAATTGCTCCGGGTTTTTCGCTGATGCGTAGATGAGAGCGTGCTTGAGCTTCCTCGGTCCCCTTTGGGTGAGCACCTGTTGCAGAAGACCAATCTTGCTGTGGCCGGTCTCGACGATCCGTCGGCGCGCGATCAGCAGTCCCTGGAGTCCGGTGTCCTCTTCAGTCGCTCCGGCACCTATCGCAATGCCGATGCGTCTTGAGAGCTGTTCAAATTCGTCGACTTCGTCTCCGTTCAACGTGCATGCGTGGAGGTAGTAGCTGTACGGCACTAAGCAGAACCCGATGGCTCGATCAAGACCAAACTCGTAGACAGTCGGGCCAAAGAACTTGAAGATCTCTTCGGTCCCGTCCGGGTCGTACTGACGCTCGGGGGTTGCCGACAGAGCGAGCCGCTTTTGAAAGAACTCGGGCTTGTTGCTGATGAAAGACCTCGCGCCAAGTGTATGAGCTTCGTCTGCGATCAGCATCGTCGAAATTGGACCCAAGTGGGACCGGAGTTTCGCCGCAATCGTCGCTTGAAAGCTCCTAGCGCACAGAAGGTGATTCGTGACGATTGCGACATGAGTTCCGCCGCCTCGAAGGCCACGAAAGAGCCGAGTGAGCGCTTCGTCCGTGTTCGTCTCCATACTCGGGAGTACGGGAGTCACGCCGAACTTATTCACCTCCTTACTCCACTGCATGATGAGTGGGATGGATGGCGCAGCTACTACGATTAGGAACGGCTGACCGTCTAAGCGGTCTTGGCTTCGGGTCGCGCATATGAGCGCAGTTAGAGTCTTTCCAGCGCCCGTAGCCATCGCGATGACCCCAGTCTCTGGTGCGTCAGCTGTCTCCCAAGCCTCGACGGCCTCGCCTTGGTGAGCGTACGGACCCTCGGCCCACTCTAGATGGGCGGGGATCTGAAGCCGCCGTTCATGACGCATGGCGATCTGTACGTGTTTGGAATCTGCTCGGGCGATCTGCTCGTATTCGCAGGGTTTGGGCGGATCGGCAGGTGCGGTTCGAATGATGTCTCGTTCCAGCGCTTTGGGCAGTTCAACGACCTGTTCGATCCCGCGACTATTGCCGTGCGACCAGTCGTCGAGCATAGCGATACCACTCACGACACGGGCTCGGCTCTCTCGGACCCACGACACATCCACATCGATGTGTTCGACGCCAGCAGCAACCCCCCGGCCGGTTGCGTTGCCTGAGCCTCGGGCGATGACCTGGTTGTTGCCATCGTCAAAGAGCCAGATCTTTGGATGGTAGTTCGAATCGGATGTTGGCACCGCGATGCGAAGCCGAAGAGTCTCTGTTGCAATCATCCATGCGAGGCAGTCAAGAGTGTGTCGGGCGAGCGCCGATGCGTCGGCACGTCCCTTAACGAATACATCAGCGACGAGCTGTGTCGCTTCTTGGGCTGTCATCTGAGTGCCTTGCTCGATGGCGCTACGTTCCCTAGGGAAGAGTGCCGGCGCGACCGTAAAATCGATTGGGCTTCGTTCGTCTCGGTTCAGGTACACCGCGAGCCCGGGTGCCAGTCGTCCGATCCACCCCGCCGTGAACCAGCCGAAGGCACCACGAACCCTCGTGGCCGCTCGGAATCCGGGAATGAGAATCCTCTGCGCCACCGGCTCATCCGGGAGTTTGAAAAGTCCTGGCTGAAGGGTGCGTTCGTCATTGAGCATGCCTATAGCACCTTTCGCCGCTGCATCATGCGGTCAAGGATTTCATCAGCCCTTCTCATTCGAGGTTCTTCGCTGCCGTCGCGGTCGTTTGCGCTCAGGTCGACAAGGGCTGCCCCTTTGAGGGTCACCCGTGCGCGTTTGCCTGCCTGAAGTCCAAGTTCATGGAGTGGCTCGGCCAAGTATCCGATCGATGCGCCGTTCGTCGAGCTGAGCGACCACCGCATGGACAGATCCGGGCACTCAGGGAGATTCTCGATTCGGACTCGTATGTTACTATCGGGCTCGCACCCTAGCGCTTTCGCGAGCTCAGGCGGAACACCGGGGAGGCTGTATCCGGAAAGGAACCGAGACTCCACGGCGAAAGTCCAATAGGGGGCACCGCTTTGGTCTCGTCCATCGATGACATCGTCCAAGGATTGCAACTTGACCGATGATCTGCCCGCGAGACTGATCCATCCATCTTCGACCGCGAACTTTGGTGTCTGCATGTAAGCCTTCACGCTAATCGGGCTTACGCCGAATTTCGCGGGCAGCTCGGTCAACAACCTTTCGGTCGTTGTGGCTCCACCGTCTTCTTTGATCCGCTGGATGATTTCGCCGACGATGCCTTCATACTCGTCATCTACCCACTCTTTCAGTCCCCATCTGTTTCTATCCGCTCTGACGACGCTTTGGATGACCGACAGATGCGAGCGCATTCTCGTTGCTCCGAAACCGCACAAGCGGTCAATTTCCTCGGCTGTCGATGGCCGCCCGATGGATATGAGTGCCGCTTTGGCTCGTGCCTTCTTGGTGTCACGAATGCAGATCGAGCCATGAAATGTGCAGAGTCCGCATTGCTTACGCAACCACGGCCAGAATCGGCGCCATTCGTCGCTCGGGAGGCCTGCAATGATCCGATGCGCATTTACGAGGCCAACATCATCGGCACCCTCAAGGATTGCGGCCCGGATTTCCCTAAGCTGTTGCTGTGCCCGCGCGTCGAGGTAGATACCATCGTTCAGAGTTAGGTCCAGCCCGTCGATCAACGCACGTCGGAGGACCCTAGTTGCGAGGTCCTGATCGGCTCCCAACAATTCCTCGAGTCGGCAATCCACTTCCTTCGACTCGACCACTGAGCCGATCTGCCCCTTCAACGTCGACGTGATAATCTGCACACCGTCTCCGAGCGCGTATTGGAGCTTCTGCTCGATCTTGATCTGAAGCTGTCGGACCCATTCACGGGTAACCCCAACCGAGGAAGCAATGTCTCCAAGAGATGCTTCCGGCACATCCAATAGTCGGCGCTCTATGACGGTGCGCTCCGTCGCCGAAGCAGCATCGAGAGTCTGTGAGAGACGACTCAAAGTGGCGGATACAAGGCCTGGCGTTTCTCCGATTACATCGTCGATCGTGATCGCGGCGATCCTGCTCGCAGTCCTCATTTGGCCTGCCAGATGCATGAACTCGGGGTTTAGCGCATCGGCAAGTGTTTTGGCTCCGTGTATCTCGGCCGCAGAGGCGAGTAGCGGACTCAGGATTTGGCCGGCACTCTCCCACGGAGTTTGCAGTGGCTCCGATCCATGAACGGCGGAGCCTGTCGAATCTGTTGCTGTTGGTTGAGATGACTCGCCTGATTCTCGTGGTTGAGCGTCCCCCTTAACGATGCACTCCTTGAGGAAGTCTTCGACGGCGCACACCAGATCTCTCAGGGATGTCTGGCCGAAACTCCTGAGCCGAACGAGTTGAGAAACTGTCAAACCACTGTCACCCTCCATCAGTCTCGCTGTGACTAGGCAGTTTCGAGTTCGTACGTGAAGCGGCAGTCGCTCCAAGATTCGACGGTCGAGTCCAGCCGGCCACGCTACGCACTCCAAAGTCGGCCGTCGATTGCGGTGGATGGCCGCGAGAGCGTCGTGAAGGTCGAGGAGGTGACGCTGCGCTGCGTCGCGAGATGGCGGCTGAGGGGCCTCAATAGGGATGCACCCTCTGAGAAAGACTTCGACGGTGCGCAAGAGATCTCTCAGGGATGTCTGGCCAAAATTCTTGAGCCGAAGCAGTTGAGAGACAGTAAGGCGACTGTCGCCCTCCATTAGTCCTGCCGTCATCAGGCAGTTTCGGGTGCGGACGCGAAGGGGCAGTCCCTCAAGGATGCTGCGGTCGAGTCCGGCTGGCCACGCTACGCACTCCGGAGTTGGCGATTGATAGCAACGTATTGCGGCGAGAGCGCCCAGAAGGTCGAGAAGGTACCGCTTCGCAGCGTCGGGAGATGGTCGTAGAGATCGAGTCATGTCCCGAATCGGTGACGTTTCCTTCAGAACCGCCATTGCGGGAGAACTCTGAAATAATTCGGATAGACGATCATGGTAGGGCTTGGCGCTCTATGCACACTGTAACCGCACCTTACCGCGGTCCTTCCAGCACACTTGCGACCATTCTAGATCATTCAACAGGCTGCTGAAGTTCCTCTGCACTTCGCGTTTATGTGGGGGCAACATGAGAGTTCTATTGGTCGAGCCATCGGCTTCTTGGGAGAGAGCCGCCAAACTCCGTAGTCTGAGCTACGAGGGCTACAGGCTCCTCGCGCTCGAAAACTTGCAAAAATCGTAGGGTACGCTGCGCCCTAGGATGTCCAGTGTGAGGGGTTCGTCCACCCAGATGATCGAAGCCAATCTTCACCTCGGAACTGGCCGCGCGCGCACCGCGATAAGTCGGACTGACCTCTCTCGACCGCTCAAGTGTGCTATCGCCGACGGCCTAATCACTGACAACACCTCCATCTTTGATTACGGGTGCGGTCGCGGGGACGACCTTAGAAGGCTTGCTGCGATGGGTTACCAAGCAAGCGGCTGGGACCCGGTTCACCGGCCTGAAACTCCAAGGACTCGATCAGCAGTCGTCAATCTCGGTTATGTGGTCAATGTAATTGAGGATGTCTCAGAACGGCGCGATGCGCTCCGAGGGGCCTGGGCTCTCACAGATCAGGCCCTGATCGTCAGCGCGCGCCTGACTGTTGACGGCAGGGCGCTTCAGGAGAGCCTTTCGTTTGCAGACGGGTGTGTCACGAGCCGGGGCACGTTTCAAAAATTCTACGAGCAGCACGAGTTGCGTAATTGGATCGACAGCACCTTGGAGGCTAATGCTGTTCCGGTAGCGCCAGGCGTCTTCTATGTGTTTCGGGACGAGCAAGTCCGTTCTAATTTCGTCGCCGCCCGGTACCGTCGACGGAGCGTCGCACCGCGCCTTGGTAGGTCCGCCGAGCTATTTGCTGCCAATAAGGATCTGCTGAGCCCCTTAACGCGGTTCGTCACTGATCGGGGTCGTCTCCCGGTAGATGACGAGCTTGCGGCGGTTTCCTCCATCGTCGAAGTGTTTGGGTCCATTCGAAAAGCCTTTAGAGTGGTCCTGACTGTCACGGACAAGGAACGATGGGAGCAAATCAAAAGGGAGCGCAGGCAGGATCTCTTGGTCTATCTGGCGCTTTCCCATTTCGAAGGACGTACGCCGTTCGGACGGTTGCCGCTATTGTTGCAGCGAGACGTCAAGGCATTCTTCGGGGCCTACAAGAGGGCTTGCACGGAAGCGGACGAATTACTCTTCTCTCTTGGTCGGCCGGGTTTCCTCGAAACGGCTTGCAGGCAGTCCTCTGTCGGTAAGCTCACGCCTAGTGCGCTATATGTGCACGAGAGTGTGCTTCCGACACTCTCTCCGGTGCTGCGTCTCTATGAAGGGTGCGCACAGAGCTACTGGGGCCGGATCGAAGGTGCGAATATCGTAAAGCTTCACTTGATCGAGCCTAAGGTCTCGTATCTTAGTTATCCGGAATTTGATAAAGACCCACACCCCGCGCTTGCTTGGTCGCTAAGCATTCACCTTCAGACATTCCGGGTCAGGACGAGGGATTACCAGGCCAGTTCCAACCGCCCGATCCTGCACCGCAAGGAGTTGTTCGTCGCAAGTGACTACCCTGGCCGTGAGAAGTTCGCCCGCTTGACGCACATTGAAGAGAGCAAGGGACTCTACGATGACACGAGCCGCATTGGATTCAAGAAAGGATGGAATGGACTGCTGTCCCAGAAAGGTCTCTGCCTCAAGGGCCACCGTCTGCTCATTGCTGACGGCCAGCACGCTGACAGAAGATAACTGGACCGGTGCAATCGGACTTTACAGCTGAGAACGAGCTGCGGTGGGAGCCAGCACGGTATGGTCAGGGCAGCATTACCTTGACAGCACTCTATCAGGCAATGAGTTTGTGCACGACATCGCCGTTGACATCGGTCAGGCGGGATTTCGAGATGTTCCTCGGACATGAGGGGGATCGGACGTTGCCAGCAAGACTCAGGCAGTCGTACAGATCTAGCTAGTCTGAGCGGTTCGGCAAGCCCTAAGTGCGGGTGGTCGAGCTATGGCTATTGGATGCTCTCGAGCCTAAGAAATAGTGCAATCGGTACTGACTCAATGTAATTACTTCGCCCAGAAGTGACGAGCAGCCGATGGACGCTATTCATATTGAATCCGGCACTCGGCGCAGAAAATGAAATCTGCGCCGAGAGTGGTGAGAGCGAATCCTTAGTCATGCCACACCTATCCCACTCGGCCACCGCCTTGTTGCTTGCGTTCTCCAGGCCGCATGCTAGCCGATTTGCAATTTGATCTACCTCGGCATCTTCGTCCTTCGTCAGGACCGAATTCCAAATAGACCGGAAGACACGTCTCATGCGGGCAAGCTTTCCGGCGATTCTAGCCTCCAGGTTGATCATGGGATCAGTTGCGATAGACAGACTTATTGTTTCGAATGTTTTCACGAGTGGCCCCCAATGAGTGACCTGACTTTGATCCGATCCTGCACTAGTGTGTTCGTGCAGTTGCCTCCAATACACTGGTTCATCGGTGTAGATCGCAGATCCGGTCAAATGAGCAAAGAACAATGCCAACTCGAGATTCAGGCTACGATATATTTGGAGATCTCCAGTATTCTCTCCAACCCCCAAAGGTTGGAGAAGAGTTAGGGGATCGCTTGCCTTTTTTCTTTTGCAGTACTCTATGATTCTGTTAAGAGAATCCGACTCTAGATCTGGTTGCACTTCGCGAATTGTCCGTCGTAATTCATCCTCCTTAAGACGTAACATCTGCCTCTCACGGTCTTCCTTCAGTAATGTGGTCATTCGTTGAATCTCATGTCTCAGTGGCTTCCACGTTGCCGTTCTTTTCTCAGCCATTCCCATTATATTCTGACATGTATCGGCATTATAGTCCGTCGGATCTGGAACCAAATGGACGATTCCCAACTCGATAAATGGTTGGAGCTCCACCAAGATCTTCACATTCTTCAGCATCTGTGACTTGTACTTTTCAGGTGACTGAGTCGGACTGTATTCGGGTTTCTTGTCTACGGGATTGGTAAATGGGTTCACAATTACAACTTCATCGAAGTACATAAGAGGTCCGATCACACTCGCTGCTATCGTCCGCGGGTCCACTAGTCCCATGTATACGGCCCGAAATGTCCTCTTATCTGGTCTGGGAAGCAAGTCAGCGATGTTGGTGTCTCGGGGCCACAACATTTCTAGTATGCCGTGGATTTGTTTCACTTGATCACTGCTCAACTCCCTTCGCACGTCGTCCCACGTCTTCCCTTTGGTCAGTCCGAGAATGTCCACGACTGCATTGAAAAAGATCTGGTTGCGGGCGCGGACACTATAGATGTTCCACGGTGCCCGATCCCCCGTCTTCACACCGCTACAGCATTTCTTGTACGTGCGGCCACTTCCGCAGCCGCATGGATCGCTTGGCGAGAGATTGTTTGGTGTGTTCCTCTTCCTCAGGAACTCGTGACTCGAATCGAGGCGTCCGAATTCATCTTGATGGTGCGTCGAACCGTCCTTGTGACCCCAATAGACCTCTCCTCCAATGTTCCAGGGCGTATCACTGGGAGGCTGCAAGACTGCCGCGATAGACTCCCACGCTGGAGATCGGGTTCTTTCGGGGAAGAGCCACTCCTTTTCGTACGCTGCTATGTGTCGGCATGCCCGCGACTTCAAGAGAGAATTGATGGAAACTACCTCTTCTGGCGTTAGAGTACGCGACCGAATCATCGTGTCCGTACGAGTTAACGCCCGGCCAAAATAACGAGCATTCTGTCGCGGAGCCAGAAGATTCGCTCCAGTTGGATCCCGAGCATACTCAAGATTGGTGAGGATGAGACAATGATTAGCGTCTAGAGCGAACACGGTCTGGGTGCCCGTTAGGTCAATCGACGGATCCTCTGGGTACCGACAGGAAGATGAGTTGGGTAGGCAGGCGGAGTTGAAGGTGGTCACTGGATGGTCGGTGACGATGAATTTCAGATCCGACTTTTCCGCCGACACGATCTCCTTCACGCACTCGAACCACATCGTACAGTGCATGTTCCGCAGATGCTGCATTTCTATCATCAGGTCAGCCTGAGTTAGATTTGGGTACTTGCTGTTGATCCAGTCAAGACCCTTTGGGGTTCGCAGCTTCTGTGCACTCATGTATTGGAAAAACTGCTGGAACGTCGTATGCATTACTTGCGGTTCATTCTTGCAATAACCGCGTACAGATATGGCACCGATCGTATCAATGCCTCCAAAGAGAAACTTTTCGATGTCGTCATTCGTTGTTCGACCGAATCTTGTAGAATATAGGTCCTTTTTCCGAAAACACAGCTTTGGGGAACGGATCAAGAGTTCTGTTCTTGTAATCGTTTCTCCATTAGGAAGCTTCTTCCTTGAAGGATCCAGATCCAGATAGTGAAGCGTCTTCCCGGATCCGAGAATGAATCCTTTTTGGTACCATCTAGGCACGTAGTGGTTGCGACGAGAGGGTTGGGACTTGTCCATAGCAATGCGTGGTCGTACCGTTCCTATCGTAACTTGCGTTATCGATCTGGTCGTTTCGGCAAGCATTAAGTCTTAGTAGTGCTCTCAGTTTCGCAAGTAGCGGTGTAGGAGCAACGTCCCGATAACGAACTAGGGCCCCTCGGAGGGAGGACCCTAACGGAGTTGGCGGAACGTGCAGTCGTCGGGCTCGCAACAGGGTGAGCATAAGGATGGGAGGCTAGGAGATTGGCCATTGTAGTTGTTGGCAGGCATGTGAGACTGCACAGTTGTGGGCATCGAATGGGGCGCACTGTTCCGTAAGCTGCGGAGGTGTCGCCAAGATTAGTGTTGGAGGGTTCGCCTAGCGCTGCCTCCACGAACCCAAGAAGGCTAGTGCCGCTAGCTTTCCCGGAAATTGCGATGATTCAGTGCGTACGGCCTGGGCCACGGACATGAAGTGGGAGAATTATTCAGGATGGGTTCGCATCCTAACTATTGCCTTGAGGCACTTCGGGGTGACCGACGAGGCCTGCACAGCATTCGCATCAAAGAGCAGCGGCGGATCTCATCAATCCGCGACGCAATCGATACGGACCTGAGCGGGTGTCGCTTGACTGGACGGGCCGGAGGCAATTCGCGAAAGAACCTACCTCGAGACCTCCAGTTCGCGAGGACGCACATGTACCTGTGGCTCGCTTGACACTGCCTAGGCGCCGGTCGTGGAGGAAGCCACGAGCCAATGGCGCTGTCCTGTACATGGACCCTTAACGAGCAGCGACGCCCATACGTTTTGGGATAGGGACGCAGAATCTAAGATCTGCCAGGAATGGGGCCAATCCCAGACCTAGGTGGTTCGCAGCCAGCTTTCGATCACACTGATGCACACGAAGCTGGCACATGGGAAACGGATTGCGCTGATGGCCGAGTCGGACGGGAAGCTGAACCAGCGGTAGGGGTTCACTGCTGTAGAATGGCGATCTCCAATCGAGTCGCCTAGGCGCACGTCACGATGCCCTTTATCGCCGCCGTCGTCCAAGACTGTCCCGTCGTCTTTGACCGGGACCGGACGCTCGACAAGATTGGCGATCTGGCGACGCAAGCCGCGAAGACAGGCGCTCGACTAGTGGTCTTCCCCGAGGCCTTCGTGTCGTGCTACCCGAAGGGCCTCGATTTTGGAGCGCGCGTGGGCGGGCGGACTAACCAGGGCCGCCGGTATTTCCAGCGCTACTATGACAGCGCGGTTGACATCCCGGGGCCTGGGATTGACCGGCTTGCCGAGATTTCCGGCGACAACGATATCTATTTGGTCGTGGGCGTCATCGAACGCGAGCGCGGCACGCTCTACTGCAGCGCCGTCTTCCTGAGCCCGGAAGGAATGTACTTGGGCAAGCATCGGAAGCTGATGCCGACCGGGATGGAGCGCATCATCTGGGGATTCGGTGACGGCTCGACACTTCCGGTCTATGACACGCCCATGGGACGGCTGGGAGCCGTGATCTGCTGGGAGAACTACATGCCGCTGCTCCGCACAGCCATGTATGGCAAGGGGATCCAGTTGTACTGCGCTCCGACTGCGGACGATCGGGACAACTGGCATTCCTCGATGACCCACGTGGCGCTAGAAGGCCGGTGCTTCGTGCTTTCCTGCTGCCAGTACCTGACGCGGGGAGACTGCCCGAGAGACTATCCCGCTATCCAAGGTGACGATCCGACGACAGTACTAATGCGGGGTGGCAGCGCGATCATCAGCCCGCTGGGGAACGTTCTGGCCGGTCCCCTGTACAACCAGAAAGGGATCCTCACCGCAGAGATCGACATCACTGAGATCACGCGTGGTAAGTACGATTTTGATGTCGTCGGACACTACGCACGACCCGACGTGTTCCGTCTGGAAGTGAACGAAGAGCCGAATTCCACTGTGGTGATCAAGTGAATCGCCGCCAGCGCGTGGACGGATTTGCTGGGTCGCCCTACTGTCGTATCACCCGAAGGCCGCAGTTGATTGGGACTATGGTCCAGGGCTAGGAGGCGAGAGTTGCAATCCGTCATTGGACCGCGCGAACATCCAATTTGAGCTCGGCAGACGCCGCGTCGCTGGCCGCAGACAGTCAGTCCGGACGGGCCCAGAGCGCTACGAATCGCAGGTGAGCGAAGCGGCTGCGGGGATCTTGCATGCGGTCCTGCCTCTTGCACTCGTCCTCGCGGTCTCTTCATTCCCGCCTGAGTCGAATGCGCAGGAGGCCGGCACAGCGCCTTCGGCACAGGCGGCGACCATTCCAGACGCGAGCCTTCGGGCAGCCCTCGAGAAGGCACTTGGCAAGGCAGAGGGCGAGACGATCACGGCAGCCGAGTTGCAGACGATGAGCGGCGTTCTGGACCTCGAGGCACGAGAAATCGCCGACCTGTCCGGACTCGAGCTGGTAACCGGGGTCACGGCCATCCACCTCGGTACGAACGCCATTGCGGACGTATCGCCACTTGGCGGCTTGTCGAGCCTCACGGTGCTTGACCTTGGCGAGAATGCGATCGCCGATGTCACTCCTCTGGCCAGCCTGTCGAACCTGAACCGCCTTGACCTCAGGGAGAATTCCGTCAGCGATCTCTCGCCGCTAGCCAGCCTGACGAATCTGACGATCCTCTACCTTGACGACAACGAGATCGACGACGTCTCGGCACTCTCCGAACTAACGAGCCTGCGAGAGCTGTTCCTCGGCCGGAACGCGATCGGGGATATCTCGGCACTGTCGCGCCTGAGCCACCTGACGACCCTGCGCCTGAACCGGAACTCCGTCAGGGACGTCTCGGCGCTCTCCGGCCTGTCCAACCTCACAAAGCTATACCTCGATGAGAACTCGGTCAGCGACGTCTCTGCACTCGAAGGCCTGTCCGGCCTAGTCGAGCTAGCTCTCAGTCAGAACTCGATCAGGGACGCCTCTCCGTTGGCGTCGATGTCAGGCCTGACTTTCCTGTCGCTCTGGAACAATGCGATCGGCGACGCTTCGGCGCTGTCCAGCCTCTCCAACCTCGAGATCCTGTTCTTGGACGGAAACAAGATCGCTGATTTTTCGCCACTGGCTGGCCTGACCAAACTAACCCGCTTAGGGCTGAGCCGGAGCGCAATCACCGAGATCGAGGTATTAGCCGACCTGACCGATCTGACCTGGCTCTACCTCTGGGGAAACGAGATCCAGGACGTCTCCGTTCTGTCTCGCCTGCCCCGCCTCGAGACGCTTTCGCTGAGCAGGAACGCCATAGCCGACATCTCGCCCCTGTCCGGTCTATCTGGATTGATGACTCTTTACCTCGACGAGAACCTGATCGAGGACGTTTCCGAGCTAGCTGGCCTCGCGAGCATGACGAATCTCCGTCTCGCTTGGAACCGTATATCGGACATCTCCTCTCTGGCTGACCTGACCAGCCTCACCGAACTGCGTCTCGCGGGAAATGAGATCGAGGACATCGCTGCGCTGGAGAAGCTGATCGCTCTCAGCCGATTGGACCTCAGCGGGAACCCAATCGACGCTCCTTCGCCCTTGCTGGCGAATGCGGGGCTGGGAGAAGGCGACACGCTCTACAGCCTGAGCAACCATGCAAGCTGGGAATCCGTCTACGAGTCCCTCCGCAGCCGGGGCGTCCGAGTCGATTCTCGCCTCACGATCACCGACACCGCCTTGGACGAGTTTCTAGGCTCGCATCTTTCGCAACTTCACAACGAGAGTGTCTTGGTGATGAATCTTTCCGAAGATCTCACCACGTCGTTCACTTCGCTTCCAACGATGTTTCTGACGCGTGACGTGTACAGGTCGTTTGACGACGTGTTTGACTACCTGGTGTTCCTTTCCAATCTCGACGAATATTCGGACAACACCGGTCGCGTTCCATACGGCCGCTACCGTCCCGTCATGAATGACACGAAAGGCACAGGCCGAGACCCCTACTTCAGGAGACGGTATGGCTCCTCGGGCAAGCTGAGGGGAATCGTCCAGTTCCCCTACAACAAGGGCTTGCGCCGCGGGCCTGCACTGCACGAGTTCCAGCATGCCTGGGCAAACTACAGTGTTCCGACAGCCTACTCCAGTCATTGGGGGTTCAGCAGCGCCAACGGTCAGCTCGGCGGATTTGACGGCTCCGATTTGGTCGACCTTGGCGGAGGCCAGTACAGTGCCGGTCGCTTCGGCACCGTCGCCAACGGTGGCAACTCGGTCCCGTATAGCCAGATCGAACTCTATCTGGCCGGCTTGGTTGGGGCGGAGGAAGTGCCGGACCTGTGGGTAGCAACTGACGGACAGTGGGTCGTGGTCGATCGGAGGAGAGTCGAGACCGAGGCCGGACATCCCGTGTTCTCTGCCAGTGAAGTGCGCGACGTCACGGTCGAGGAGATCATCGCTGAATTCGGGCCGCGAGTGCCCGGGCCGGATGCGTCCCAACGGGAGTTTCGGGCCGCGGTGATCTTGTTGGCCGATGCCGACCATCCGGCCACTCCCTCCCAGCTGGAAGAGCTCAGCCAGACTGTCTCGGCCTTCAGCACGAACGGTGATGACGGAAGCAGCAGGTACAACTATTTCGAGGCGACCGGCGGCCGGGCGTCCATCGCTATGGGCGAGCTATCGCAAGTTCGCAAGAGCGCTGCTGGACTGCCGTTCGCCCCTGCGTCGTTCGGCGAACCGCCACCTGACTCCTTCTGCTGGACAGAGGGCGTCGGGGACCCGCAATTCGGGCACCGCGAGCCACACGCTCGTGCCGCCAGAACTCACGGTAACGGCGTCACCGTAGATGTCGAGGGAGTCGCAGGGGCCCTGCACGAAACCACCGCCCGGGACTCGCGGGGCGGTGCTGCGAACTGGCCGGAACCGCCGGGCTACCCTCTTGGAAGCTACCTCGCTGGTGCTACTCGATGATTTCAAGAGGATGGGCAGCACGGTGCTCAGCACCGAACAACGTGACCGTGGAGCCTCTTGGTGCGGCCCGAATCAATGAGGATCGCAAGCACAGTTCAGATGAGGAGTTCCAGGCCCCTTTCGAGGTGTCCATTACCATCTCAGGGAACTCGAATGGAGAATTCCCTGACCTCGCCTGGTCGGACCAATGAGATGGCCTCGCGAATCTCGCGCGTGCGGAGGCGAACATCTGGCCGGGCGGTAGCGAGCAAGACTACGATTCCGATCTCTCACCCCGTCAGGTTCTGTTGGTGCCGAAGGTTCTGATCGGTCGTGACGAACACCTCGTAGCCTTCACGTTCCGCAAGGTCGAGCAACTCCCCGTTGTCCTTGTCCGACCAGCCTTTCTCAGCAAGCGTGTCTACAGTGTGCTCGTGAAGGTTGCCTCGCAGAGGTGCTCGAGTGCCTTGATCGAACAAGAGTTTCAACGCGCCACCGCCACACGTAGGGCCTTGGCCTCGTGTTCAAGGACGGTGCGGACTTGTTGCTCATCCACTCCGGGGAACCACTCGACAAACTCCTTGATCGTAGCGCCACGGGCCAGATTCTCGTACAGCGCCAAGAGTGGAATCCGCGTACCCGCAAACACCCACGCACCGCTCACTCTCCCTGGAATGCGTTCGACGGCGTCGCAAGTCTCCCAGTCAGTCATGTTCGTCACCTCGTCTTTTCGAACTCTGTTGATATTTTGATCCAGATTCAGCCCTCGACGCTGCCAAGGGGGGCTCGAAGCATTGTGGGCAGATCTCCTGACACGTCTCGAACATCCGCCTTCCCGGCGGTTCCATCGAGAACAAAACGGCTATCGTATTCGCTCGCCACCTCCACCTTGCATGGAGGTTTCCAATTGTGGCGTTTACGCTTCGCGCCGACGTGGTCAGTCTATCGAGCGATAACAAGTTGCCTCTGGTCGCGAGCGGATTCTGATTGAGACTTGGTTGGAGATTTGGGTCCAGAATTCACCAGCCTGAATCCGGAACTCCCGATCCCTCTGCCAATGACTTGGAATCCAGACGGGTTTCTAGTCATTGCTATTTCCGAACAGTGCATCGGGATTGTCATGCAGGAGCTTGTGGCCGAATTCCAGCGCCTCCTCGTTGGATCTTTTTCGGCCCCCTGCAAGAGGAGGCCGACGTATTGTGATTCCGGTCGACGATCCAGGGAGCCCGGCCTGTCCGGCTAGCGATTCGTAAGTGCGGTGACTGCTGCGGGAAGCGGCGAGCCGGAGACTGGCTATCGCCCCTGCGTCGGGCAAGTGCTGGAAATCGGCAGTCCCGCCGAGGTGCCCCAGAAGGGTTGCCAGTTTATGGGACGTGCCATGCCCCCACGCTAGGCCAGCAGGCTTGGGCCACCAAGTCCGCGCGAGACGAGTGCGATATGGACTAGTGCTGGCCCCTACGCACGCAGGGCCACCCCCGATCTCCGTCACTTGGGCTTTGTCAACTGCATGGGTGGAGGGGGCATCAGGTTAGTTGGGCCCTTGGATTTCAGATGCTTGCTCAGGGTGCCCAGCCGCTCTGAGAACGTCTCATCGAGCCTGACAATGTGCTGACACAGCCACTTGATCATCTCCGGCCAGCTCTCCTCGTTGAAGCCGTCGAAAGGATGAGAGTAGGAAATCCTGCTTGCCTTGCGATCATCTAGGCGTTGCCATAGGAGCTTATTGCCGAATTGCTTCTCAAGGCCCTCTCGTTCCCGTTCTAGCTGATCAAAAAGCCATTTGTTCTCGTCAGCAACAGACCGCTCGAAATACAGTTCCACGCGTGCCAATTTGTTCGAAAAGATCAGGACGTACCTACAGCCCGGCGCACCTGTGGCGCAGCCCAGCCAGTGATCGGTGGACGGGCTGATGTTTTCGAAGCGAGAGACGTTGCGGGCACGGAGCTCCTCCAACGCCTTCGTCCAAAACGCTTGTCGCAGCCTATGGCGACGCTTCTGGGCACCTTGCTCAGACTTCTGTTCGGAGTCTTTGGCCGCCAGTTCAATCATGTAATCCGCAGCCTCCGGCGTTGGTATGATTTGTTCCAGGTGGATAAAGAGCTGTTTATCGAGGCTGTACGGCACCACTCGGAAACACTGCGCTCGCACACCGTGTCCGAGTAGCCAGAGCACGGTCGCGGTGACTTCCTTGCGGAACTTTGCCGCGACGAGCACAAGCCGCTGCTCGTTACCCACGTTCAGCGAGATATCATCGAGGTCGCCTTCACCGAGGAATTCGCATAGATTGCTTGCCGCATCCGCGCCTTTGGACCAGCGGTCGAGATACTTTTGATAGATCTCAACGATCTCTGCCTTCTTCAAGCTGGAGCAGTACGCGACGTATTTAAGTGCTTGCCACACGACATCGCGGCCCGAGTCGTCGAGCTTGTTCTCAATGACCACCAGCCGCCCCTCCTTGTCGAGGGCCAGGAGATCGAGACGTTCGCGAGTGTCCGCGAAGCCGTCGAACTCCTTCTGAATGATCAGGAACTCCTCGCCTAGCGCATCTGGCATTCGCGCCAGCCATTCCTGAAGATGCTCGCGCTCTCGAAGATTCAGGTCGGCAAACTGTCCTTCTTCTAGGCGGACGAGCCGATTTTCCGAAAGGTTGACCTGGAACATCCGTCCTCTCCTGTTCGTCCGCACGCGAGCGGGACAGCCTCTCGGAACTCGATTCGATAGCCGCTAACTATCGAGCCAAGCCCGCGCGACCTCCCAAGCCTCGCGGCCAGTTGGAAGCCCCGAAGTAGCTCGATCAGACTTGTCCGTGTCTCCGTCGATTGTATATCGGACGACCGGCGGCAGAGCGTCCAGGGCTATGGGCGAGCTATCGCAAGTTCGCTAGAGCGCTGCGGGACTGCAGTTCGCCCCTGCGTCGTTTGGCGAACCGCCACCTAACTCCTTCTGCTGGACAGAGGGCGTCGGGGACTCACACATCGGGCATCGCGAGCCTCACGTTCGTGCCGCCAGAACTCACGGTAACGGCGTCACCGTAGATGTCGAGGGAGTCGCAGGGGCCCTGCACGAAACCACCGCCCGGGACTCGCGGGGCGGTGCTGCGAACTGGCCGGAACCGCCGGGCTAC
>MKWU01002259.1_pt1 | contig 29707 bp, 27 predicted proteins | sample 809101 | NCBI WGS metagenome assembly MKWU01 (sample SAMN05860141, study PRJNA318959) | sponge metagenome | host: Aplysina aerophoba | place: Slovenia: Piran, Adriatic Sea, Gulf of Piran | collected 2013-05-07
CTTCAAAGCCGGACTATGGTTTCGGCGTAGTCGTCTCGTCATGGTTCCTCCTCATTGCCGGCCATGATGCCGCTCGTGAGCAGCAATGTCACTTATCCCCCTTGTTCAGATTTCCCGAGCCACCTCTGATAAAATCGGAACAAATTTGTTGTCAATAATTCTATAGCCAACTTTCGAGTCCCCCAGGACTCTGTTAATTGCTGATGTGAGAGATTCTGCTTTTTCCTTGCTGTAAATTTCATCTAACTCCTCACATTCATAAACATAGGTACATTTATTCAGCAGGTATTCAACAAAATCGAAAACTCTATACCATGAGTCATCACTAAGCAGCATACTCCTAAGAAAAACCGCGCAATCGCTCATGCACGTATATTCATCTATAGGCCTTGAAAAAAATTCAGCCCAAAAATGATGCTGATGGACAAAATCCCATACCGAATCATAAAAAGTATCATCAGAAGACTCAAAACCAGGAGTATGTAAAAAGGCGTGAATCTGGTTGTAGATTTTATTTCTTGTTTCAGTATTCTTTATGTCAGCCTGATAAACTTTCATTGGCACAAAACCTTCTCTCTCCGAGAAAGGTTTGTAATCACTCATTTCCCCCACCTCATCTGTATTAATGCCGTAGTTGATACAGCTTTGAAAACTTTCCTTATACGATTACTACTCAAACCAAGCCTGAGACGTTATTGCTACCGAAGCATGCTTGGCAATTCGCCCATATTGGCAATACAGGGTATTGCGCCACCTTTTCCCGTTCCCTCTCGATCCAGAAGCACACCAGCCAGGTTGGCATTGGTGGCTCCCTCAAAGTCTTCCTTCGGGTCATCCCCCACGTGCAGGGCCTCTTCCGGCTCGACCACGTGTTGATCCAAGGCATGCCGAAAGATCTTCGGAGACGGCTTGGCCGACCCGGCGAGACTGGAAATCGTGATGGAATCAAAAAAGCGCTCCAACCCCAACGCCCGGACAACTTCAAAAAACCGCGTATCGAAATTGGAGATGACCCCAAGCTCATAGCCTTGCGAGCGCAATTGCTGAAGCACCTCCGGTACTTCGGAATAAATTTCCCACGCATCCGCCCTGCCGAAGGCTGCATAGACTTCATCGAAATAGTCGTCGAACCCCTCAAACATGCCAACGCGATAAAATACCGCGTGCACGATGTCAAACCACCAGAGTCTTTCGCATTGTTTGAGTTTTTCCGGCTGCTCCACGGCAAAGATCGGCGGGGGAGCTTGGCGAAAGGCGTCCTTGAACGCCTGGTTCACCTTGGTCACCATCTCCACCGAACGGGGTACGCCATATTTTTCAGCATACCGCAGATAGACATCCCCGACGGAACCCTTGACGTGAAACAGAGTTCCAACGGCATCGAAAAACACCACCTTTATGCGCGTCATCGGCATGTTGATCGAATTGGTCAATAAACCAAGGGCAGGCACGTCCCTGCCCAGATCAGGGATGGCGACTACAAGAGATAGAAAAGGAGGGGCTTATTTTTTGGCGCCGGCTTTGCGTTGTGCTTGCTCAAGAGCCTTCATGCGTCGTTGATTCTTTCGGTGTTTCCGACGAAGCTCTCGATCTTTTTCTCGTCCTCTGGGCATCAGAATGTCTCCCTGGTCCTGCTGGGCCGTAACTGTCGATAACTCAGTAGAATCCCTAGTGAAATCACAGGGCAGTTCTAGCACATTCGTTCTCGTGAAGACAAGCAGGCTTTGCTTGCGGGGGTCTACCCCCCATGCTAAGATTTTTGGCTTTGTCACTGCGAGTTTCATTCCCATGGCCTCCCGGCAACTCAATAAAACCTATGAACCTCAAGCCGTTGAAGCCCGGTGGGGCCGGTATTGGATCGACCGGGGATATTTCAGCGCCGCTGCCGGCTCCGCGGAGCAACCCTATACGATTGTCCTCCCGCCACCCAACGTCACGGGCTCTCTGCACATCGGACATGCACTCAACCATACCCTTCAGGATATTCTGATTCGCTGGCGCCGCATGCAAGGGCGCAACACCCTTTGGCTGCCGGGGACCGACCATGCCGGCATCGCCACGCAAAACGTGGTCGAGCGTCAGCTTGCGGAAGAGGGCACCAGGCGGGAGGAACTTGGGCGAGACGCGTTCATCGAGCGGGTCTGGTCCTGGAAACAGCAATCCGGCAATACGATCCTCGAACAACTGAAACAACTCGGGGCTTCCTGCGATTGGTCCCGCCTGCGCTTTACCATGGATGAGGGATTGTCGGAAGCCGTTCGGGCGGTTTTCGTTCGCCTGCACCGGGAAGGTCTCATTTACCGCGGGCACCGGCTGATCAATTGGTGCCCCCGCTGTCTCACCGCCCTTTCCGACGTTGAGGTCGAGCATGAGCCGGTTCACGGCGCCATGTACCATATTGCTTATCCGCTGGCCAATGACGCCGGTACATCATTTATCATCGCCACCACGAGACCGGAGACGTTACTCGGGGACACGGCCGTGGCCGTTCATCCCGCGGATTCCCGATACAACCGGCACATAGGCAAACGCATCAGGCTTCCTCTCACAAACCGGACCGTTCCGATCGTGGGCGATTCGATCCTGGTGGACCGGGAATTCGGGACCGGCGCGGTCAAGATTACCCCCGCCCATGACTTCAATGATTTCGAGGCGGGTGAACGGCACCTGCTCCCTCGTATTGCCCTGCTGACACATCAGGCCCTCCTGAATCCCGATGCGCTTCGGGACGCCGGAGTCGTGCAGGACGTTATCGACAGCATTGCCGACCTCCCGGCAATCAAGGCCCGTCCCATTGTCGTTGAAGCGCTGAAGCACCGGGGCCTCCTGGTCAAAGTCGAAGATCATCAAATGGCCTTGGGGAAATGCTACCGCTGTAAAACCGTTGTGGAGCCGTTCCTCTCCCCTCAATGGTTCGTCAAGATTCAACCACTGGCCGACCCGGCAATCGCGGCGGTGGAAGAGGGTCACGTCCGCATTATTCCAGAAGAATGGTCCAACAATTATCTGGGCTGGATGCGAGGAATCAAAGACTGGTGCATTTCCCGGCAAATCTGGTGGGGTCATCGCATCCCGGCCTGGTATTGCACCACGTGCTGTCCTGAAGCCCGCAGCATTCTCGAAGGCGGAGGCAGTCACCTGATTCCTACGCACGCCGTTCCCACGGTGTCCGTAACGGCTCCGGCCACCTGCGCCTCCTGCGGAGAGGGTCACTTCATTCAGGACCCCGACGTGCTCGACACGTGGTTTTCATCGGCCCTCTGGCCCTTTTCCACCTTGGGTTGGCCTGCACACACCAAGGATCTCGAGACCTATTACCCGACTTCGACGTTGGTCACGGGGTTGGACATCCTGTTCTTCTGGGTAGCACGCATGATCATGATGGGCCTCAAGTTTACCGGCAAGCCCCCCTTCCGTGACGTCTATATTCACGCCCTGGTGCGGGACGCCGAAGGCGAAAAGATGAGTAAATCCAAGGGCAACGTCATCGACCCCCTGACCAAGATGTCGGAATACGGGACCGACGCGTTGCGCTTTACCCTGGCCTCGATGGCTTCGCCGGGCCGCGACATCAAACTCTCCGAAAACCGGATCGAAGGCTATCGCAACTTCGCCAACAAGATCTGGAATGCCGCCCGTTTCATCCTCATGCACACGGATGGGCCGTCTGAATCGTGGGCACCGGCTGACAGACCATTCGTGGATCGATGGATATTGAGCCGACTCAACCACGTCACCAGGACCGTGACAACGCGTCTCGAAGAATACCGGTTCGATCAGGCCGCCGGGCAACTCTACCAGCACATCTGGCACGAATACTGCGATTGGTACCTGGAACTCATCAAGCCGGTGCTGCAAAACGAGGACTCGCCCGCTGCCCGGTCAACGCGCGCCACGCTGCTGCAAACCTTCGAACATCTCCAACGCCTGCTCCATCCTTTTATGCCGTTTTTGACCGAGGAAATCTGGCAAACCATGCCGCACCAGGGCGACAGCCTCGTGTGTCAAGCCTTTCCGGTCGCAACCAGGGAATGGGAAAACGCCGAGGCGGAACACCTCTTCACCCTCATCGAACACATCGTCACCACCGTCAGAACCGGGCGTGCGCTCCTGGATTACGCACCATCACAATCCCTGACGATCCTGGCGACGGCGAAAGATGCTGAAGAGATCGCACGATTGAACGAAATACGACACCACGTCGCGCATCTCTGTCGAGGAACGGTCTCCATTGCGGATCAGGATACATGGCCGGACGATCACGTCCTGCATCTCGCGGTGGGAAGTTTCATGGTCGGTATCACGATTGAGGGCGAGGTGGACCTCAAGAAGGCGTTGGCGCGAATCAAGAAACAATCCGAGACCAAACAAAAGGAAGCGGCGCGCCTTCAAGGACGACTGGCGTCCCCGGACTTTGCAGCCAAGGCCTCGCCCGACGTGATTCAAGAATCAAAAGATCGTCTGTCCCTGCTGACCGCCGAACTCTCGCTCTTTACCAGCAGCGAAAAGCAACTCCGGAAAATGGTGTCGTGAATTCCCATGTCATCGACGAAACCACTCCAATTGACTTCAGATTTTGTGGCACCTCAAACTATATTGGCATCCCTACGGTCGCGGACATCCTCGCTTCGAAAATGGGGAGCAGGCAATCTTCTCTATGTATATTTTCTTCGCAGGGCGTAAACCTTGAGAGATTTCTCAAGACCAATACCTCAAGCATTTCTGAATATCCAAGAGAAGACCCGCTCCAACCTTTTTGCGTGGCGAGGACAATTCTCCCCGCAGCTTATTGAATCCCTGCTCACAGCGTACTGTTCTCCAGGCTCAGTCGTTCTTGATCCATTTGCCGGGAGCGGCACAGTGCTCTACGAAGCAGCCACCTTGTCTCTTCCCGCGTTTGGATATGAGATCAACCCTTCCGCGTGGAGCTTCAGCAAACTTTACGAATTCGCCATGGCATCTTCTGAAAAAAGAGAAGAGGCATTATTGGAACTCCGAACGAGGATCAAGGACGAGTTTCCGACGGTGTTTTTTTCAGAAGAAATCGAACTGAAAGAAAACGAGTTTGAAGAAACGGTTGTCCGTATCGGGGAATCACTCGGCGATTCGGCAAAAATCATCTTTAACTCTCTGGTGGTGTTCCTGGACGTATACAACAAACGAATATCCTGCGATTTGATTCAAAGCAGATTCGGAACCTTGACTTCGCTGATTCGTCAACTTCCATATTCCGATAGTCCGATTAAGGCAGATCTACAAGACGCAAGGGCACTCCCGCTTCAAGATCAGTCTGTCGACTTTGTGGTAACGTCTCCGCCCTACCTTAACGTGTTCAATTATCATCAGAACTACCGGCGCTCAGTCGAAGTGCTGGGATGGGATCTGCTACGCGTAGCTCGATCCGAAATCGGTTCCAATCGCGCCAATCGAGGCAACCGATTTTACACGGTGATTCAATACTGCATCGATATGGGAAGCGTGATTCAGGAATTGGCCAGAGTTTTACGGACCGGCGGGCGTGCCGTGCTGATCCTTGGACATCAATCCAAGGTGTTAGGCACACCGTTTCTCAATGCCGATATTGTCGAACGACTCGCTTGCGAGTCGGGAATGTTCCGTCTTATCCTCCGGCAGCAGAGAAGTTTCAAGAACCGCTACGGCGAAGCGATCAGAGAAGACATTCTGAATCTTGAAAAAGAAACATACAGAGACGATAACAATTTGTCTGCTGACCTGGGACGAGACACAGCTCGATGCTTGCTAACTGCAGCAGAAAAAAACGTCCCCAAGAGGAATGAATCCCTTCTTTTAAATGCACTTTCTCGTATCGACCAGATTGTCGGCACACCGATCTTCAACAGTTCGTGCTACTCACAATATCAGACAAGAGATGACGTGATGATGGTAAGAGAGAGAAATTCAACATGAATGGCGATTCAAAGTTGCCGACACCGCATTTGGATAAACTCAATGCCCTCCGTGCCAATAAACGACTTCCCAAAGCCGACAAATGCAGAGTCGAGGAAGCAATACGGCACTATCATAACTGGATCGGTGAACTTGTACGTGTGAGAAGGGGGCAAAAAGATTCGGTTCAACGACTGGTAGAAGCGGCAGATCGATATAAGACTTATATTGAACTGGAGTTGATTTTCGACAGCCCAAGTGATTTTCTCTATCGACAGAAAGGTCAGCTAAAGCTTGACAATACAATCATTGAGGAATTTCTTCCACACCTGCTCTACCGAGGATTGAGATGGCCAAAAGACCATTTTGAGATGGGTCCGCGCAAGACGTTCGCTGGGTTGAGTTTTGCGTCGTCGCTTGCGAATCCTGGGACTGCAGGTTCTCCACGTCTCACGACAAAAGATCAGGACTTTATCCTTGGGAAACGCCTGTATATCAAGACGTCATTCGACGACAAATTTCACGATGCTGAACTCGTAGAGTCATACCTGGGGTATATCTGTGCAGAATGCAAGACAAATCTCGACAAGACTATGTTCCAGGAAGCTGTTGCTACAAGTCGCAACTTGAAGATCGCAGTCCCATATTCCCTTTATTTTCTTGTATGCGACTTCCTCGACATGACGCCGATTTCCACCACCTCGACACATATTGACGACATTTTGATCATCAGAAAGGCGAAGCGGATTTCGTCAAATATCCGTCAAGAGTACAGGACTGCAAAAGAAAGGCGAATCCGCAGAAATGAATATGTCGAATTTCTGGACAAGTCGAAGTACGCCGTGGATGTATTCCAACACATGATTGACAAGATTCAGCAGGCTATTGACGACAAGGCACCGGAAACCGATAAGGTGTTGCAGCAGGGCCACTTCTGAACAGGAAGCAGGACGGATGAGTTAACGCCGTCCATACCATGGAGAGGTTAATGTCTTTCACTCCTTTGCCTCCGTTTGAACTCGACGCGCTGGTCAAGACGGCCTTGCGAGAAGACGCACCCCAGGGTGACGTCACCACGCGTGCACTGCTTGACCCGGCGCTTCATGCGCAAGCCGACGTCGTGGCCAGGCAGAACCTGACCCTTGCCGGCGTTGCCCTTCTCCACGCCGTGTATCGGGTCCTGGATCCCGCCGTGACGGTGACCGCACGGTTCGAGGACGGGACGACGCTTGAAACCGGACAAACATTCGCGACCCTTCAAGGACCGTCCCATTCCATTTTGGGAGGAGAACGGGTGGCGCTGAACTTTTTGCAGCATCTTTCCGGCGTTGCCAGCCTGACGTCCCGATTCCGCGCCGAGATCCGCCACTATCCCACCCTGCTTGTCGATACCAGAAAAACCATTCCCGGCCTTCGACGGCTCGAAAAATGGGCGGTTGCACTGGGCGGTGGGACCAACCATCGCATGTCGCTGAGCGACGGGGTCCTCATCAAAGACAACCACCTGGCACTCTTGGAAGCCCAAGGCATCACCCTCGCGGAAGCATGCCGGAGAGCCAGGGAACGACTCTCCCGTCACTTCCGGACCTGCGTTGAAGTCGAAACCCTCGAGCACGTGGCCCAGGCCCTGGACGGCGGAGCCGACGTGCTGCTCCTGGACAACATGACTCCACCTCGCGTCAAGGAAGCCGTGGACCTTGTCAAAGGGCGGGCGCATACCGAGGTCTCGGGCGGCATCACGCTCCAAAACGTTCGCGAGTATGCCGCCACGGGCGTCGACTCTATTTCAATCGGAGCCCTCACCCATTCCGCACCGGCGGTCGATATCAGCATGGACGTGCGCCCGGTGTGCTCCCAATAGCCTGACTTGAGCATGGCGGATCCCATGCAATCCACACGACTGGAGGCCGCCGTCATTCGGCGCCGGCTGACCACGCGCAGGCTGGGTCGCTCGCTTCATCTGTTTGAGGAACTCGCGTCGACCAATGCCACGGCGTTCACACTCGCCGGCTCCGGGGCAGCCCATGGGACCGCGGTTCTCGCCGAGGCTCAGACAGCCGGGAAAGGACGACTGGGACGACAGTGGATCTCGCCGCCTCACCTCAATATCTATTGCTCCGTGATCCTCGACAATCCGAACATTTCGCATCACGTCTCCTGGATTCCTCTGGTCACGGGACTGGCCCTTGCCGAAGCAACCCGGCGTGCCTGCGGCATCGACATTTCGTTGAAATGGCCCAATGACCTGCTGTACGTAGACAAGAAAATCGGAGGCATCATCTGTGAAAGCGCGAGTCAAGGTTCTCAAATCTCGACGTGCGTCGTGGGATTCGGCGTGAACGTCAATTGCCGGGAAACGGATTTCCCTGATGAACTTCGAGCTCTCGCCACCTCGTGTTTTCAGGCAACCCGGCAATGCCATGATCGAAACGACCTGATCGTCGATATGTTCAACCGGTTGGAAAGTTGGTATGATTGCGTGGAAGCGGAACGATTCGACCACGTGCGACAATCGTATGCGGCATCGTGTGTGACGCTCGGACGAGAAGTACAGGTTGTCCGTGTCGAAGGAGAGACCATTCACGGTACGGCCGTCGACATTGGAAGAGATGGGGCATTACTGGTCTCCACCGTGCGCAAGGGACGGCCTCACACCCTGGAAATTCGAACAGGTGACGTTCAACATCTTCGGTAATCCATGCTCCTGACGATAGACATCGGCAATACCCAAATCGTTTTCGGTGTGTTCGACCGGCACATCCTGCGAAGCTCCTGGCGCCTGTCCACGGACCACACGAAAACGGCTGACGAATACGGCATCGTCTTCTCGTCGCTCACACGGGAATCCGGGATTCCTGACGGGAATATCCGGGGAACCATTATTTCCAGCGTGGTCCCTCCCCTGACCCCGACGATTGAATCCATGGTCGAAACTTTTTTTCACCATTCCCCGCTCATCGTCACCTCCGACTTTCCTTTCGGGTTAACCCTCGATTATGCCAACCCGCAGGAAATCGGGACCGACAGGCTGGTCAACGCCGCCGCGGCGTTCGCCAGGTATCGAACCAATCTCATCATCGTGGATTTCGGGACCGCCACAACGTTGTGTACGGTCACCAAAAACGGACGATATTTGGGAGGAGTCATCGCCCCCGGGGTCAAGAGCGCCGCTGTTGCGCTTCATAGCCATACAGCCAAATTACCCAACGTGGAATTGGCCCGTCCCAAGAGCGTCATCGGGACCGATACCACCAGCAGCATCCAGTCAGGATTGATGTTCGGGTATACGGGTCTGGTCGATGAACTGGTCACCCGAATCGAACAGGAAATCGGCTACTCGACCACAGTTGTCGCCACCGGCGGCCTCGCCCCGATTCTTGCCCCGATTTCCCGCACCATTCAAGACATTCAGCCGTCGTTGACTCTGGAGGGTCTGGAATTACTCTATCGCCGTCAAACCGGCCAGGACACCCCACCCCAATAAGGATTCCGGTGTAAGCCGGAACCGGGCCTTTCTTTTCAGCTTTTCCACCGTTTTTTCATTTTTTGGGGTTGACTTGGCCTGTCCCGATGGCTATCTGAGCAAGATACCCGGGACACGCCATGAACGAAAATTATCCACTTCCAGAAGAAGCACAGGGCGATGACGTCGCGCCCACACCACCTGCCGATCAGCCCGAAAACGCTTCCGCCGCTCTGGAATCTGAAGTAGCTGAAGAAAATTCTCAACAAAATGAAGAGGTTACAAACCTGACGAACCGACTCGTCGAAAAAAACGAGGAGCTGGACGCCCTCAATGATAAATATTTGCGGCTGGCAGCGGAATTCGACAACTACAAACGGCGGGTTCAACGCGACCAACGCGATACAATCAGGTTTGCGAACGAAAAGTTGTTCAAGGATTTACTGCCCACGTTGGATAACCTGGAGCGGGCTCTTCAATCCGGACGCGAGCAAGAACGGATCGAGGGGCTGCTGGAAGGGGTTGACCTCACGTATAAACATTTCCTCGATACCCTTCAAAAGATGGGGATCAAACAAGTCACCAGCGTGGGAGAAGTGTTTGATCCGGCCCAACATCAAGCCGTGGGACAAGTCGAATCAACGACGATCCCCGACAACGTCGTCGTCGATGAATATCAGAAAGGGTATTTTCTCCACGACCGGATCATACGGCCGGCCATGGTGACCGTTGCCAAGACCAAAGCGGAACCGGGCGATGGAGAAGGACAGGAATCGAAGGAAGGAGCCGAAGCATGAGCAAGATAATCGGAATTGATCTTGGAACGACCAACTCGTGTATCGCCGTCATGAGCGGTGCCGACCCGGAAGTCATCGCCAACTCGGAGGGTGGGCGAACCACGCCGTCCGTCGTGGCGGTGACGGATAAAGAGGAACGTCTGGTCGGCCAGATTGCCAAGCGTCAAGCCATTACGAACGCCGAAAACACTATTTTTTCCGTCAAACGCCTGATGGGACGCAAGTTCAATGCCAAGCAAGTCAAATCGGCCACCGAGCGCTTGCCCTATAAGATCCTCGACGCCTCGAACGGGGACGCTCACGTGGAAATTCGTGGCAAACAATACAGTCCCCCTGAAGTGTCGGCGATGATTCTTCAAAAAATCAAACAGACGGCTGAAGACTTCCTTGGGGAAAAAGTGACGGAGGCGGTGATTACCGTCCCCGCGTACTTTGACGACAGCCAGCGCCAAGCGACAAAAGACGCCGGCCAGATCGCGGGGCTGAACGTCCTTCGGATCATCAACGAGCCCACCGCGGCCTCATTGGCGTACGGCCTCGAGAAAAAGAAAGAGGAACGAATCGCCGTGTACGATCTCGGCGGTGGAACCTTCGACATCTCAATCCTCGAAATCGGGGACGGCGTGTTCGAAGTGAAATCCACCAACGGCGACACCTTCTTGGGCGGTGACGACTTCGACCTGCGCGTCATCGATTGGCTGGTGGACGAATTCAGGAAGGATCAGGGGATTGATTTGAAAAACGACCGCATGGCGCTTCAACGTCTGAAAGAAGCGGCGGAACGGGCCAAGATCGAATTGTCATCGGCGCAGGAGACGGAAATCAATCTTCCCTTTATCACCGCCGACGCCAGCGGGCCCAAGCATCTGGTCCTCAAACTCTCCCGGTCCAAATTGGAACAACTCGTCGACGATCTGATCACCCGCTCCATCGAACCCTGCAAAAAAGCATTGGCCGACGCCGGTGTGTCCGCCGGCGACATCAATGAAGTCGTGCTCGTCGGGGGCATGACGCGGATGCCCAAAGTCATTGAACGGGTGAAAGCCTTTTTCGGCAAAGAGCCCCACAAGGGCGTGAATCCCGACGAGGTGGTGGCGATTGGAGCCGCCATCCAGGGCGGAGTCCTCAGAGGTGACGTCAAAGACGTGCTGCTCCTGGACGTGACACCTTTGTCCCTGGGCATTGAAACGCTGGGCGGCGTCTTTACGCGACTTATCGACCGCAATACCACGATTCCGACCAAGAAGAGCCAGATTTTCTCCACCGCTTCCGACAGTCAGACCGCCGTCACCATTCGGGTCTTCCAGGGCGAACGGGAAATGGCCGATAACAACAAACTGCTCGGCCAGTTCGATCTGGTGGGCATCCCCCCTGCTCCCAGAGGGATGCCGCAAATTGAAGTCACGTTTGACATCGACGCGAACGGGATCGTCCACGTGTCGGCCAAAGACATGGCCACACAAAAGGAGCAGTCCATCAAGATCACGGCGTCGAGCGGTCTGAGCAAGGAAGAAGTCGATCAATTGGTGAAGGATGCCGAGGCGCATTCCGAAGAGGATAAGAAACACCGCGAAACCGTGGAAATCCGAAACCAGGCCGATTCCCTGATCTATGGAACGGAGAAAAATCTCCAGGAGCACGGAGACAAAATTCCCGAGGAAGAAAAGACCAATATTCAAGAAGCGATTAACGGCATGAAACAGGCCATGGAAGGAGACGACGTCGAAGCCATGAAAGCGGCCATGCAGACCCTGACGACCGCTTCACACAAGCTCGCGGAAGAAATGTACAAAAAGACGTCGGCTGAAACCGGTGACCCCGGTGACGGCGCAGGCTCCGACGGTGGGGCGACCAACGGCAAGGGAGATGACGAACAAGTCGTCGATGCCGAATTTGAAGAGGTTGATAAGGAGAAATGATTTTCTCCTCAGATTGTGTTCCTGGCAGACAGTCAAGGACACACACTGAGGTTCACGTAGAACGGAAAAGATGGTGAGCGTGACCAAACGAGACTATTATGAAGTCCTCGGAGTGAATCGAGATGCCTCTGATGACGACATCAAGAAGGCCTTTCGGCGGCTCGCCCGTCAACACCACCCTGATTTGCAGAGTGACCCTCAACACAAGACAAAAGCCGAAGAAAAATTCAAGGAAGCCAACGAAGCCTATGAAGTCCTGAGCAATACGGAATCGCGACAACGGTACGATACGTTCGGGCATTCCGGGGGGCCGCAAGGATTCGGAGGAGCAGAAGGATTTGATTTCAATCGTGGATTCGGTGACGTGTTCGGCGACATTTTCGAAGACTTCTTCGGAGGAGGGAGAGGAGGCCGCAGTCGCCCTGAGCAGGGCAATGACCTGCAATATAATTTGGAACTGTCCTTTGAAGATGCGATCGAGGGAAAAGAAGCCAAGCTCAAGATCCCGAGATGGGAAGGCTGCGATTCCTGCAAAGGCACGGGAGCCAAATCGGATGATGCCGTCCAGCAATGTCGCGGCTGCCAGGGCACCGGGCAAATTCGCCTGCAGCAAGGATTCTTCACGATCAACCGGACCTGCGGGCAGTGTCAGGGAGCCGGGCAAATTATAACGGATCCCTGTCCCGCGTGCCGCGGGCAAAGACGGATATACCGGGAACGCGCTTTATCAGTGACCATCCCCGCGGGAATCGAAACGGGCATGCGTTTTCGCTTGGCTCGCGAAGGCGAACACGGCGTGAACGGCGGACCTCCCGGTGATCTCTACGTGGCGGTCACGGTCAGACCCCATCCGGTCTTTACCCGAAAGGGCAATGACATTGTCGTTGATTTGTCGCTCGACATGGTCACGGCAGCCTTGGGCGGCAAGGTCGACGTGCCGACCCTCAAGGGAAAAACCAGCGTCAAAATTCCGGAAGGCACCCAACACGATCATGTGCTTCGACTCAAGGGACTGGGCGCACCTGCCTTGAAAGGCCGGACCACCGGCGATCAACTCGTTCGGGTCAACGTCACCATTCCCACCAAACTGTCGGCAAAACAACGGGAACTGCTGGCCGCTTTTGCCGAAGAGGGTGGGGCCTCATCAAAAGGCCAGGAGGACGGCCTGTTTGACAAGGTCAAGAACATATTCGAGTAAACGCGACGGTCTTTCGCCTTCCCACCCTCTCTACGTCTTTCCGTCACATGCCGGTCTTTTTCATTCAGTCAAACCGGATTTCCAACCGCACCGTCACGATTGACGGTCCACTCCTCTCACACCTTTCGAAGAGCCTCCGCATTCGCGAAGGCGAGCAAATTTGGGTCGGAGACGAGCATCGGGTTCGACACCATGTTCGGGTCGACCACCTGGATACGAACGCCCTTCAGGCCTCCATCATTGAAACGGTGGCAGGGCCTCCGGCGCCGGCGGCCCCGGTTGTCCTGGCCCAAGCCGTGCTGAAAGGGGATCGCATGAATTGGGTGATCCAAAAAGCCACGGAGCTTGGAGTCACCGCCATTATTCCATTACTCACCTCGAGGGTAATCGCCCGGGCACCGGCCGGCCGGACCCGAACGGCACGGGAGCGGTGGCAACGGATCGCCATCGACGCAGCTCAGCAATCGGAGCAATGGGAATTCCCCGGCGTCAGTTCACCCATGACCTTACCAGAATTGTTCCAGCACGTTCCTGACGCGGCACTCCGGTGTGCGCTATTCGAACGTGAGACCGGGCGAAACAGCCTCGGGGCCCTTTCCATCGATCACACGTTCCACGGGACCATCATATTGACCGTCGGCCCGGAAGGCGGATGGACGCCGGAAGAAATGCAGGAACTCCTCACCCAGCAATTTCAAGCCGTCTCATTGGGCAAGAGCATCCTTCGAAGCGAAACCGCTCCTTTGGTGGCGCTGAGCATTCTGCAGCATCGCTTGGGACACATCTGAAATATGAGTAGGAACGCCACGCATTGTAAAGGGGATGTCTCGCACCCATCTTTCATTCCCGACATTTTCAATCGGGAATCCAGTAGCTTTTTGTTCTAGACAAGTCCTCAGGAATGGAAGGGCAGGAGAGAAAGACACTGGATCCCCGATCAAGTCGGGGATGACAGAGAAAAAAGCAGATTCCTCGCTACACTCGGAATGACAGCTTCAGGCTATTTGCGCATCAAATCAGGGGAGAGAAAAACAGGGATGGGAAAAATCAGGAGGAAGCGGGGGCGATTTTCAGGATTATACCGCCATCGCCCACGGCCCATCCGACGTTGGGATCGGGAAAGGATAATCCGTAAAAGCTGAACGGTTCCGGGAGTTCCGGCTCGTCCCACGTGAAACCGGCATCCGTGGTTGTGAGGAACGCGCCACGCTCTCCAATGATCCAACCCACGCGAAAACCGGCAAACTGGACTTTCAAAAAATCCGGTGGTCTGATACAGGGAGACCCGCAGGGCAGGGTACGGTCAACCCATTTTTCCCCACCGGTAATCGTTTGAAAAATCGCACCCTGAGACCCGACGACCCACCCGCCCTGGGGATCCGTAAAGTACAGATCGAAGAACGTCGTGGCACTGCCCGTCGTTTGCTGAATCCAGTTTTGCCCTCCATCCCGCGTGAAGAGGATCGTCCCGATCGCGCCGACCGCCCACCCGTTTTGTGCATCGACGAACTGCACGCCGAACAGATCCACGGCCGTCGAACTGCTTTGATCCTCCCAGGTCATGCCGCCGTCCATGGTTCGCAGAATCGTTCCCCGGCCTCCAACGACCCATCCCTGCGAGGGATTCAGGAAATACACGTCATACAGAGCGGCCCCCACCCCGGAAATCTGCCGGCGCCATTTCTTCCCGTGATCGTTCGTATGCAGAATGGTCCCGTTCTGCCCGACGATCCAACCGTGCTGCGCATCCGTAAAATAGATGCTCGTCAGCAAGGCCGCCGTGCGACGAGTCACCCCCTGCCACGTCTTCCCCGCATCCTCCGTTTTCAAGACCGTTCCCCCGGCGCCCACGGCCCAGCCGTGGTGCGCGCTCACGAAAAACGTCCCGAGAAGCGTGGACTTGGTCCCGCTGTGCTGAATGGTCGAGGCCACGTTCTCTCCGGCGTTGACCTGACCGGCCAAGCCCGGGAGACAGACCAGCCCCACGACCATCAACCGAAGGAGAGAATAGAAAGAGGAAAAAACAGCTTTCACGGTGTCTGGTCAGTTCTCCAGTTCTCTTGCGTGTAATCGTAGAAAAATTCCTTGTGCGGTAATCCTCGTGCCAGAATCTTGAATTCACCCGCCACGGCACTCTGCCAGTGCTTCCGGGAGCAACACCGGCCGTTCTTGAGTAAGTCCCATGATCCGCGACGCACGACGATTTCCCCTTTGGTGGGATCCACGTAAAACCCTTCGGGGTGCCCGAACCCGAACACGTGGCGCCTGGGCACCTGAATCTTGATTTCCGTATCCTTCCAGGAAACCACGACGGCCGCGACCCCATTCACCAACACTTCCGTTCGTGAAACGTCTGGCCCCAGTCGATAGTTCTTCCAATCATGAGCTTCGGTATTCAATTCCAGACGCGTCGCCTCCGCGATTTTCAGGAACTCGCCGAACCCCTCGCCTTTCAGCGTCACGATTTCATCGATCCCCGCTTCTTTTGGCGAATAGGACGTCACCTTCGGCGTCTGCACGGTAAACGAGCCCACTTCCAATTCCACCACGCCCTCCTTGGCACAACAGGTCCCATCGGGATTGGGAATCGTGGCGCCCCGCTTCACGACCACGGGACCGGACTTGGCGCTATAGGGCACCCACACATTGATTTCATCATCCTGCCACCGGTGGATAATGGCCGGCACGCCACCGATTTCCACCCGGTTCTGACCCGGATCGAAATCGAACGCGTATGCCGTACTCCCCGCTTCGGAAAACACCCCAAAATTTTTCCCCTTAATATAGATCAGAGTGCCGATGGGTCCTTGAGTCGGAAACAACCGTTCGAACCCGGATTCGACCAACTCGAATTGTCCCAGGGTCCTCGTACGCCCATCCTGTTGAAACGTGACAGGCCCGCTGACGGCGTTCAACGGCACGTGGACGACGATGGTACGCGGAGACCATTTGGCGATCGTGACCACCTTGCCGCCGATAGTAATCGCATCGTTCGGCCCTTTGGCATCGCCGAACTGTTGACCGCTTAACACGATCTTGGTCCCGACGGGCCCCCTGTTCGGCGAGAACGAAATACTGGGAATCAGGGAAATCGGCACGGGGTTACTCTCGGCATATGCAACCGGCGCGCAGCAGGACCCATCCGGCAGCGGGTCGGAGGAAGCCAGATGCACGACCACGTCACCGGACTTGGCATTGGCGGGAATCTTGACCTCGATTTTCCCTGGCCGCCATTTCAGGATCTCCGAGAGAATGCCGTTGATCAACACCCGGTTTACGCCGAACATGGTGTTGGGGTCACGCGACCCTGCCGTATTGCCGAAATGCTCACCCTCGATCGTGAGCACCGATCCGGGCTCCGCCTCCGGTGGCACCAACTTGGCAATCTTCACCCGTTGAATGGCAAACCGGCCTGCGACCGTGGTTCCCTGCGGTCCCGCTACCGTGACGTCGCCGCTCTTGGCACCAAGCGGCACCTTGACCATCACCAGATCCGGCTCCCAGAGCTGAATCAGCGCGGGTACGCCGTTAAAGTCCACTCGATTCTCCGCAGTCGAAACAAAATCCCCGAACGCGGCCCCGCCGATCGTCACCGTGGCTCCCGGAGGGCCGGAATCCGGAAACAATTCAGCCTGGGCAAACGAAGCCGTTCCACAAACAATCAGTAAAGCAAGAAACACGTGTCTCATACCGCAATGACCCTTTCCATCATCAAAACTGATATTTCATATCCGGACGCATTGTCCCGTCCCTAGACTTGAAACAGAAAGTGGCCGCGCCACAGTAGATGACGCGGCCACTGTACACTTTATAACGAGGCGCTTTTTGCCGTCAACCAACGGCAAGGCTCAAACAAAAATTGCAGCAGTTGCGGATTCGCCTTAACGAATTCCTGGACAAGTTCAATTGACAATCAACAAGAAAGTGAATTTCTCCTGTCAACTTAAAAGGATAATCCCCAAATAATTTTATAATATGGCCTGCTGTCCGTCAATAGATACTAAATAGATACCAACTAGATATTTAATTGATATTTATAGGCCGGCTCGACCAAGAATTACCCCGTAACAGGGTTGTGACCCTCGCTCGATGGCGGGATATGACTCATGACGCTTTCTTCTCCCTCTGTTGAAGCTGCGCCATCTAATGGTGCTGTCTTCCAGGCAGCATCTCTCGGCGGCATGAGATACCGCCGCTACAAATGCGAAGAGGCCGTTGAGCCTCATGAGCCTCTCCCAGTCTGGAAACTGGTGTAGAAACCGGCGAATACTTATGGCGAGGTTCCGGTCAAACGGATGATCGTCGCGTTCGCGGCCTTTCTGACTTCGACTTCTTTCGCGTTTTTTTCGAGGTCCCGCAACAGGGGAAGGGCCTCCGTGACGCCGAAATCGCCGAAGGCCTGGACACTGCGCACCTTCACGTACACGTCGGGATGGTTCAGCAAATCCGGTAAGATGTCGACGATTCTATCATCCTTCGCCTGTACGAACTCCCCGATCGTCCGCCTGGCGGCCACTGGTTCATAGAGGGTGTGGGCTTGTTGCATGCTATGAATACCTTCGGGCATCCACTCAGAGTTGTCGGATGCTCCTGGAGCAGCATCCTGAGTCACGTGAGTAAGCAACTCTTCCAGGAACACCCGATGGGCGTTCTGATGCCGATGAATCTGTCCGTCTACGATTTCCCCGAGATAATGATAATAGGGATTGGTCAAAAAATTATGCAGGGAGTCGAGGTAGGGCAAGGTTCCCGAAGGCGTGAGTTCGGCTTTTTCCTGAATCGTAATTTCAAACAACGGGCCTTTCTCGTGATGTTCGATCCTGAACGTTCCCGAGAGCACCGTGCCGTATTGATTGATGCCGAACTGCCGGCCCCTGGTTTCATCATACGAGCCGGTCAAGGCCAACGCGTGCGGTTGAGTCTTCTCCCGCACGATCTCGAAACCCACCGCAATCAATTTGGTTCGAATATCCGCCGGGGCATCCCACAACAATCTGCCGCGCGTTTTCCAGGTCGAGACCTGCACGTCCACGTATATCGTGTTGGCCGTTCGAATGGGTAAAACGTCCAACTCGGCCAAATACTCCACGTTCGCCTGGACACGGTCCGACGCGAGCATCCAGACCATGAACATCATGACGACCGCGAGCCACCATCGTGTTTGCGCTCGTGTTTGCGTGTTCATCCTGAGGTTGCCTTATCCCGGGAACCAATGGCCTACGAGTCATCGGGCAACAGTTGGACGATCAATTCGAGTTCGACGGGAACTCCCAGAGGCAATTCGGCCACGCCCACGGCCGCACGAGCGTGCCGTCCGGCTTCTCCGAAGATCGCGACCAGCAAGTCCGAGGCCCCGTTGATCACGTAGGGCTGCTCCCTGAATCCTTCGTGAGAAGCCACGTATCCCGTCATTTTGACGATGCGTTTCACCTGGTCGAGAGACCCCGCAGCCTGGCGGACATTCGCCAGAGCATTGAGCAACGAGACCTTGGCCGCTTCATAGCCTTCTTCCTTGGAGAGATCGCGCCCGACCTTTCCCTGAAACACGATCTGCCCGTCACGGCTGGGCACGACGCCGCTAACAAAGAGCAGGTCGCCGACTTGAACGGAGGGCACGTACGTGGCCACGGGTTGAGGAGGCGCAGGCAAGGTCAGGCCGAGGGACGTGACGCGTTGTTCAAAAGACATGGTTCGGGAAGGTTACGAGGAACGACGCCGTTGACGCAACTGATATTTCCTCACGGCCCGGTTATGTTCGGCCAGCGTCGTCGAGAACTCATGGCTCCCGTCGTTGCGGGACACGAAATACAGATACTCGCTCGGCTCAGGATAGAGGGCCGCATGGATCGCGGCACTGCCCGGATTGGCAATCGGACCGGGGGGCAACCCGACGACCCGGTAGGTGTTGTACGGACTCTCGATCGACAGGTCCTTTTTGCGAAGATTGCCGTCGAATGCATTCAAGGCGTAGATGACCGTCGGATCGCTTTGCAGCGGGATTTTTTTTCGCAGGCGATTATGAAACACTCCGGAAATCAAGGTGCGTTCATCCGGCCGGGCCGTTTCTTTTTCAATCACCGAGGCCAACGTGACCGCCTGGTGCATGGACAGACCCAATTCCGCGGCCCGTTGCCGGTCTTCCTCCGTCACGGTTTGCTTGAAACGGGACACCATCGCGGCAATCAACCGTTCCGGTTTCACGTGACGGGCAAATTGGTAGGTATCGGGGAACAGATACCCTTCCAGGGTTTCGACGCGGTTCTCGACGGATAGCGACAGGGTTTGAATGAAGACCGGGTCCCTGATGCATTGGAGAAACTCCTCACGATCGGCCAAGCGTTCTTCGTGCAACAAATCGGCAATCTGGCTGACCGAAAAGCCTTCGGGGACCGTGACCGTATACTGGATGACCTCACCCTTGACGAGCTTCTCCAGAATGGTCGAGGGGTCCATGCCTCCATGAAATTCATATTCCCCCGGAATGATTCTCCGGTCCGAGCCGGCGAGTCGACCCATCCAGACAAACGCCCAATCGCTCTTGATCAGACTCTGCCGGCGAAGCCGTTCCGCCACTTCGGACAACGACGCTCCTTCGGCAATATCCAAAACCGTCACCTGCGACGTATTGCCAATAGGTTGGAGTTGGCTCAGCACCGCGAATCCGCAGCCGATCCCCAGGAGGAGAAAGCACGAGACGATGATAAGGCTTTTTTTGAGCATCAATGATTCAACGGGAAGACGCAGGTTGTCTGTAGACCATTCTTCATGGACGGTTGCTTCTACCCCACCTAGCCTCCCCTTACAAAGGGGAGGGACTTTCTTGATTCCCCTCCTTTGTAAGGAGGGGTGAGGGGAGGTAGAGCCGGACTCACGATGGGGCCGAAACCTGTGCTTCCACCAAGTGAAATACTTTTTCCAGGGCCTGACTCAACTTTTCAGGATGCTTCCCGCCGGCTTGAGCCATTTCGGGTCGCCCTCCACCAGATCCGCCGATCTCGCGAGCCATTTCCTTGATTAATTGCCCGGCCTGCAACGTGTGGGTCAGGTCGGAAGACACGATCACCAATAACGAGACTTTCTCATCGGCGACCGAGCCCAAGGCGATCACGCCCTTGGGGACCTTGTTCCGCACTTTATCGGAAAGCAGCCGAAGTTCCGGCATGGACAAACCCTGTGCCTCCTGAACGTGAACCGTAATGCCTCGGATCTTCCGAACCAGAGCCTCGCCTCCGCCGACGCCCTGATCCATCAATTTCAGTTTGAGTTGCTCGACTTCCCGCTCTTTTTCCTTCAACAGGGAAACAAGTTTCCGGGTTTTCGGGACGACTTCCGACGGGCTGCTTTTCAATAATTCCGCCAATTCCCTGACGTCGGATTCCAACTTTTTCCCGTGATCCAGCGCCCCGGTCCCGGTCAGCGCTTCGATGCGCCGTACCCCGGACGCGATCCCGCCTTCCGAGGTAATGCGGAACGAGCCGATCTCTCCCGTATGTTGGCAATGCGTGCCGCCACAGAGTTCTTTGCTGAACTCACCAACACCCACGACCCGCACCCGTTCACCATACTTGTCACCGAAAAACGCCAGGGCTCCGGCGTGGATCGCCTCCTGAATACCCATGACGTCGGTCCGGACGAACGTATTGCCCAATACGTGAAAATTGACCATGGCTTCGATTTCTTCAAGATCCCGGGTGCGTAGCGGCTTGAAGTATGAAAAATCAAAACGCAACCGGTTCGGAGCGACCAACGAGCCATACTGTTTCACTTGAGGGCCCAGGACTTCGCGAAGCGCCGCGTGCAGGAGATGGGTGGCGGTATGATTCCGGGCCGCGCCGTGCCGGGTCACCGAATCCACCGTGGCAGCCAGCGGCTCGCCCGTGCGAACGCGCCCGGCCACGACCGTTCCCTTGTGCAGCAGGAGCTTGCCGCTGACCTTGGTGGTCTCCCGGATCTGAATCCGGCCCTCCCGGCCCGTCAACGTCCCCTGATCGCCGACTTGCCCGCCGCCTTCGGGATAGAAAGGGGTGGCGTCCAGGACCAGTTCCACGTCGTCCCCTTCCACGACTTCGTCCGCCAAGGCGTCTCCCTTGAGCATGGCCTGCACCACGCTCTCGGATTGAAGCGCCTGATACCCGAGGAACTCCGTGGGACGAAGCCGTTGCGTCAGTTCGGTGATGAAGGGCTTCTCCTGTTCCGCGACGAAGACGGCCGACTTGCGCGCCCGGTCTCGCTGGGCTTCCAACGCACGCTGAAAGCCCTCAAGGTCGGCAACCAACCCCTGTTCACGAGCGGCCTCTTCGATCAAATCCAATGGAAAGCCGTACGTGTCGTAGAGTTTAAACACGCTCTCGCCGTCCAAGGACCCGGCCTCGGCTTCGGCGACCATGCGATTCAGGATGGGCAACCCTTGATCCAACGTGCCGATAAAGCGTTCTTCTTCACCTTCGACGACCTTACGACACGTGTCACCCGCCTGGGCCAGTTCGGGATACGCCCCTTCCATTTCTGTCGCCACCGTGCCGGTCAACTCATACAGAAAAGGTTCGGTGACACCCAAGAGCCGGCCATGCCGTGACGCCCTGCGCAAAATTCGTCGCAACACGTAGCCCCGGCCTTCGTTCGACGGAAGAATCCCGTCCACGATCATAAACGTGATGGCCCGCAAATGATCCGCAATGACCCGCATGGAGCGGTCGGAGGCTTCATCCTTGCCATACCCGCAACCCGTCCGGACGGCAATCGCCGAGAGCAACGGCATGAACAGGTCGGTCGCATAATTGCTGTCGACGCCCTGCACCACGGCGGCCAACCGCTCGAGGCCCATGCCGGTGTCGATACTGGGTTTCGGCAACGGATGCAGGTTGCCTTCGGCATCGCGGTCGAACTGCATGAACACCAGGTTCCAGATTTCCAGATACCGGTCGCAATCGCACCCCACGGCACACGAAGCTCGTCCGCACCCGAGGGCCGCGCCCTGATCGATGTGGATTTCCGAACAGGGCCCGCAGGGTCCGGTCTCCCCCATTTGCCAAAAATTATCCTTGTATCCGAGTCGCACGATTCGGGCCGCGGGCACGCCCACGCTGTTCTCCCACAATTCAAAGGCTTCATCATCGTCCTGAAAGACCGTGACCCACAATTGATCGGCGGGCAGGCCCAGCGTCTTCGTCAAATAGTCCCACCCGTAATGAACGGCGTCTTTCTTGAAATAGTCGCCGAACGAGAAATTGCCGAGCATTTCGAAGAACGTATGGTGGCGACGGGTATACCCGACGTTTTCCAGGTCATTGTGTTTGCCCCCGGCTCGCATGCACCGCTGGACGGAAACGGCCCTGGAATAGGAACGCTGTTCTTCTCCCAGGAAGACCCGCTTGAACTGGTTCATGCCCGCGTTGGTGAACAGAAGCGTAGGGTCAGCCTGGGGAAGCAGCGACGCGCTGGGAACCACGGCATGGTCCGCCGCATGGAAAAAATCCAGAAACGACTGTCGAAGCTCATGGGCGTTCAAGGGCATGGGGAATTTCTCTTGCAGGCTTGCTGCCTGTATCCCAAGAGGTGAAAAAGGGACGCCACTCTCCAATTCTGTCATTCCCGATATTCTTAATCGGGAATCCAGCGTCTTTGTCTTTGCAGGTGTAGCTGCGCGATCTGCCTGCTGTTGGTGACCTCTCCGGGCACCATGAGATGGTGCCGCTACAAACACCGGTCTTCTAGACTTTCCCCCGCGCGGGGGCCGGTTTCGTTCCCGGTTCCGCTTCAGCCGAACCCGCGGCCTTCGGCGTCGCAAGCAAGCCGGCCTGTTCCCGAATTTTTGTTTCAATTTCTTTGGCCGTCTCGGGGTTCTCCTTCAGAAACGCTTTCACCGCTTCGCGGCCCTGGCCCAAGCGCTCCTCGCGATAGGAATACCACGCCCCGGCCTTATCGATGATTTTCTTTTCAACTCCCAGGTCGATGAGTTCCCCGACTTTGGACACACCCTCGGCAAACATGATGTCAAACTCGGCTTGCCGGAAAGGAGGCGCCGTCTTGTTCTTCACCACTTTGACGCGGACCCGGCTCCCGATCACCTCCTGACCATCCTTGATGGACTCGATTCGCCGGATGTCCAGCCGCACCGAAGAATAAAACTTCAAGGCGTTCCCGCCGGTCGTGGTTTCGGGATTGCCGAACATCACCCCGATCTTCATCCGGATCTGGTTGATGAAGACCACCGTGGTCAGGGATTTGGAGATGGCCCCGGTCAATTTGCGGAGGGCCTGGGACATCAGGCGCGCCTGAAGCCCCATGTGCGAATCGCCCATTTCCCCTTCGATTTCGGCGCGGGGCACCAGGGCAGCAACGGAGTCCACGACCACCAGATCGATCGCGCCGCTTCTGACCAACGTCTCGGCAATCTCCAGGGCTTGTTCCCCGGTGTCGGGTTGGGCCACCAGCAGATCGTCGATTTTAACCCCCAGTTTCTTCGCATAGGACACGTCCAAGGCATGTTCCGCATCGATGAACGCCGCGGACCCGCCGGTTTTCTGTGCTTCCGCAATGGCATGGAGGCATAAGGTGGTTTTCCCCGAGGACTCCGGACCAAAAATTTCCACCACGCGCCCTCGCGGCAACCCCCCGACGCCCAAGGCCAGATCCAGGGCCAACGACCCGGTGGACGTGGCCTGCACGTCATCCGACACGTCGCCGGTTCCCAGTTTCATGATGGAGCCTTTCCCAAACTGTTTTTCAATTTGGGTCACGGCCAATTCCAATGCCTTCATTTTTCCCTGACTCTCCGAATTTCGATCGCCCATAACACCTCCTCGATTCAAGCTTTCATGCCCTATCATACTGAAATCCCGAGAGGAGGCCAACCACCGTTTGCAAAGAACTGGCACACCTCTTCACGCATTCAAGGAGATATCCCATAATTTTGTATAGATCGGTCCAGTTTGCCGGAGATCACTTTTAAACAAGGAAACCCGTTCGACGGGTAACGACCCACAGGGAAAGGGGGCCGTGAACACGTCCAACGTGCTCATCACTCGCCCGACTTCACGATGATCCTTTTTGACGCGGCCAACGGTCAGATGAGGTCGAAACGGTCTGTCCTCTTGAGGAAACCCCAAGGGGACCACTGCACGATCGATGCACTCGGCCAACGCGGCCAGGCTATCGAGGTCCCCGCCGAGACCAATCCACAATACGCGAGGCGACCGGTCGTTTGGAAACACCCCGAACCCCTCGCAGGCAATGACAAAAGGAGAAACATGGGAGATCGCCGGCTCCACGACCAGGCGGATCCGGTCAACCTGGCTCTCTGCCGTATCACCGAGAAATTTCAGGTTAAGGTGAAGATTTTCATGTTTACTCCATGAAAGTCCCGGCAGTTCTCGTTGTACCGGTCGTATGTTCTCCCCGATGGCCGATTGCAGGGTCGAAGGCAGATCAATCGCCAAAAACGTTCGTAATCCCATTAGGCCTCTTCAGGAGAAGTATGGCGCAACCAGCGGCGCAACACATCGAGCGCGCCTTGCGACGACCGAAGTTTAATCGCTGCCCGTTCTCCATGGAACTGGAATTTCTTCGCAAAGGATTCCTTTGCCGTAGCCAGCCCGACGTAGACCCTGCCGACGGGTTTCTGTACCGTCCCCCCTCCGGGTCCGGCAATGCCCGTGACACTCAGGCCCACGTCCACCTTGCTTCTCGTTCGTATACCCTCAGCCATGGCCTCGGCGACCTGCGCACTCACCGCCCCATATCTTTTGAGCAACGCTTGGGACACCCCGAGCAGTTCAATTTTCGCACGATTGCTGTAACACACGACGCCCCGATCCACATATGCCGAACTGCCGGGCACTTGAGTCAGGCGATGCGCAATCAGCCCGCCCGTGCAGCTTTCAGCCAGAGCGATGGTGAATCTTCGAGCACGGAGATGTTGCCCCACAACTTCTTCCATGGTCTCTCCGTCAATGGAGAACACGTGCTGCCCAAGATTGGAGATCATGTCATCCATCAGGCTATCGAGTGACGCAACGGATTTCATCGCGTTTTTCTTCCCCACTTGCCTTCTTTCAGTCGTTTCCGACCGCGTCAATGACACCGAAACCCCAAGTGGAGAGGCCAGCAGCCCGAGACGGAAAGGGCTTGCGGCCGGAATGATCCCTCGTAGCCGATCATCGATCTCTCCTTCCAGAAGCCCGAAGGTCTGGATCGTCCGGGTCTCGATGGCCGACGACAGCAGACCTTCTTGCCGGAGTATCGGCAGGAGCGATTCCGTCCACATCCTGCGGGCCTCGTGGCTGACCCCGGGCAGGCAAACGATCCGACAACGCTTCCACTTCACGGCAAATCCGGGCGCGATGCCTGAAGGATTTCGAAGCAGGATGGCGCCGGTCGGCAGGAACGCCTGCCGGCGCTGGCTATCAGTCACGGGCCTTCCGGCCGACCCTAGACGAGTTTTTATGGATTCGAGGGCCCGAGGCCTGAGGCGCAACGGATGCCCGGTAACCTGGGACACAGCTTCGCGGGTGACGTCATCCACGGTTGGACCCAGACCGCCGGTGATCAGCACGAGCTTCGTCCGCTTGGCCGCGTTCGCGACTGCCACGCCTATGTCCTCGACGTCGTCCCCAACCACGGACTTGAACCGGACTTCGATCCCATGCTCCGCCAGCGACTTACTGAGAAAAAGCGAATTGGTATCGACCCGTCCGCCAAACAGCAGTTCGGATCCGACCGCAATGATTTCAGCCGTGGTCATGAATGCGGAAGGGAAATTTTTAGTGCAGGCTTGCCGCCTGTGCCCCAAAGGATGAAAATGTCGCCTTTTTCTAATCTGTCATCCTTGACATTTTTAATCGAGGATCCAGGGCTTTTTCTTCGTCCGTGAAAACAAAAGACACTGGATTCCCGCTTACAAACGGCGGGAATGACAGATGGGAAAGGGTAAGAATGACAGATTCGTGGTGTTGTTGGCTATTTTTATACCGAGAAAAGAAACCGGAACGCCCTAGAAATGATACTTCAGGTTCAGGCTGACGCCGAAAAATTCGACGTTGTCGGTCTTGAGCCTGCCCGATACCGGCTCGCTTCCGTCTCTCCGCAGATTCGGCGCGTGACTGCGTAGCGGGTTCCAGATGAAGTTGTCACTGAATGACCCGAATCTGACCCAACGTCCTTTCAGCCCCAGCGACGTGGACTCCGTGATGGCGTAATCCACCCCGAACAGGACCTGGAACCCCAAGAGCACGTCGCTGAGCGTGGCTTGCCCTACACTGGTCGTTTTGGCGAGGTTCCGGCGGATTTCGTCATAATTGGGCAGATCCGCACCAGTCGAGATCTTGTACGAACCGTCGGCGTTCCTCGTATCTTCATTCCGCGCCCATACGCTTCCATACTCCATATCCGTGAATCCGACGCCGCCGCCGACCCCGACATAAGGCGTGAACCGGCTGGTGTTGACGAAGTCGTAAAACAGGTTCCCGAACAGGTTGTGCGAGGTCATGCTGCCTATCCGGTCCGTGGCTTGCACGATTTCATCCTTGAGCTTCTGCCCTTGTGTGCCCACTCCGAGAGGAATGTCGGCTGTCTGATCAAAGTTCGATTGCCGGTAGAAGTATTCCAGTTCCACGCGAAAACCGCCCAAGGGACTGTTCCGGTTTTGACCCGCAAAACTGTAGCCTGCAGCCGCTCCGGCCAGAATCCCCGTTGCCTCGTCGAACTCGTTCTCCCATCTTCCACCCACGCTGCGATCAGGACCCGTGCAACGCTCCATTTCACCGAACCGTGGATTGATGTATTCATCGCACACACTGGCGCGATCGTTACTGGTTCCCGTCGTATCCAGCCCGCTGGCGACGTTGGCTCCGACCTCGCCGCTGAGGTAGAACCCCGAGCCCGCTTGCGCCAAACCTGGCGCCACTAACCACGCGGCGATGCCGAATGCCAAAAGGCGAGAAGTGTATTTCATTGTTTTTCCCTATTTCTTGCCCACTGTCGGGTTACACTATGCTAACCCGACCTACCCAACTAACTCCTTCTGTCATCCCCGATCCTCGATCGAGTCAAGGACAAGCTTTGATCGGGGATCCAGGATCTTTTGTCTTGTCCCAAACGACGTTACAACAAAGACTCTGGATTCCCGCGTGCGAGGGAATGACAAATTCTGAATACCATGGACTGTTTTCATGCCCGTAATACAAAACGATGAGAGCTGCGTACGGCGGGTAGAAGCACTCCGCCAGCCCGGTCATTGTTGCGCCCAAGCTGGCGGAAGAACACGGGTTCTCTAGAAATGATACTTCAGGTTCAGGCTGATACCGAAAAACTCGATGTCCGAGGTGCTCATATTCCCTGATACCGGATTGGTAGGATTGGCCACAGTTCCTCCCACGTAGGGTGCGTGGCTTCGCAACGGATCCCAAACAATACCGTCGCTGAAGTCGGTAAACTTAACCCACCGTCCCTTGAGGCCCAGTGAGGTCCGCTCGCTCAGGGTATAATCCACCCCGAAGAGTACCTGGAACCCCCAGAGGACGTCGTCCAGCGCCGTATGCACGGCACTGGACGAACCGGCCAAGCGACTCACATACTCGTCATTGGCGGCCAAGTCCGGGCGGTTATCATCGCGCAGGCCCTGCCGGATATCAGCTTCATTCAACGTCCGGGTCCAGTTGCTACCCCAGTCCGCCGTGGTAATGCCTAGGCCCCCGCCAACCCCGAGGTAGGGCGTAAACCGGGTGTCGTTGTCGAAATCGTAAAACACGTTGGCGAACAGGTTGTGGGAAACGACGCTGCCCAAGGTTTCATACGGCCCGTCTGCAAATTCGCCACGTTCAATCTTCTGCTGGGTCGCCCCGGAGAGCCCACGAACCTTGCTGCTTTGATTATGGCGCGATTGCCGATAGAAATATTCCACCTCCATGCGAATCCCGCTGAAGATGTGCTGGGGATTATTATCGCCAATGCTATAACCAATGGCCGTCCCGAGGAGAATGCCCTGCCCACCGTCAAAATCGACTGCCCAGTCCGGGATAAACGTGTTGGTGTACCTAAAATCATCGGCCCTACATCCTTCGAGATCAGGATTGGTCAAGGCATCACAATGGCTGGCGACGTCGTTGCTATCTCCCGTGAATCCCACACTTTTAGAAAAGTTGGCTCCCAGGTCGCCGCTCACGTAGAACCCGGAATCGGCCTGCGCCCAGCCCGGGGCCACCACAAAGGTAGCGAGGATGAGCATCAAGAGTAGAGAACGGTATTTCTTCATTGTTACCCCCTTTTTTTCAGGATTTAGAAAAAAACACATTTAAGTATAAACTGATAGTTCATTAAGTCAATAGTGCCATGAATTTTATTGTAGAACGTCTGGTACAAATAAATTCTCACGTGCTCAGGATAAAACCCTTTATCCCTACGGAATGCTTGAGAACTCCACCTCGAACGAGACCTCTTTCCCTTTACTTGGGAATACCATGATCGTGGTCTTCGCGTTCGGGTCGAAGGCGTCGTATTGAAAGGAGCCGATCACCTTGGCCCGGTAGCGCGGAGCCTTGGGCCAGACCCTCGTTCGCTGAGCCACCCCGTCGAATCGCACGTTCAGGGGTTTCACCAGTTTCTCGCCTTACTTTAACACGATGTAACTGTTGTCGGCAAAGGTCGGGGTTTCTCCGAAGGTCGTCACGCTCACGAGCATGGTTTCTTCGGCCAAAATGCGCTGGATTTCCGTTTCGGAAGGCGTTTCTCCCCGCAGCCCGAAATGGCTTGCCATCACGGTCAGGCCGTTCATTTTGGTCATCAAAAATCCCTTGGGACGCAATTCCAAGTCAGACCCGAACCACGTATAGAGCCGGTTCGGCAGGACGCGGTCTTCCGCCGCCCTCAGCCCGTGCTCCACGGCTTGCTCGACCTGCACGTTCGTTGGCGACACCTCGATCGCCAGGCTCTCCGTCGCCGGCACACCAAGCCCTCCCGCGATACACGAGAGACAAACACCCACAAGAAACATATTGGGCCGCCACATAGGGATGCCCCGTACAGCGTGCGCTGGATTGAACCAGGATCTTGCCAATGACATACCCTTTTTCTCCGGCTCACACTGTATACGGCTTTTGATACGGATTCAAGCGCGGCGGAAGTACGACAAATCCCCAGTATTTGATATGAAAATAGCCAACGATGCCAGAATTGGTCATTCCTGCGAAAGCAGGAAGGTGGATTCACATTTGAAGTGCAACAGGTGGTTTCTAAAAACCTCGGCGGGCGTCTGATAGCCGAGGCATTTCCGCGGGGTATTATTGTACGCCTGCACCAGTCGCGTAAAGTGCTCATTCGAGAGGGTCGCCAAGTCGGTCTTGCGAGGCAAGGTCCGGCGCAGGCGGCCGATGGCGTTTTCGATGCCGCCCTTTTGCCAGGGCGAGTGGGTCTCACAGAAGAAGGTTTC
>MKWU01002260.1_pt1 | contig 29695 bp, 22 predicted proteins | sample 809101 | NCBI WGS metagenome assembly MKWU01 (sample SAMN05860141, study PRJNA318959) | sponge metagenome | host: Aplysina aerophoba | place: Slovenia: Piran, Adriatic Sea, Gulf of Piran | collected 2013-05-07
CTGGCTCACGGCGTACCCGCGGTGCCGCGTGGTGCGCCCGTCGATAGCACTGCGCCCCCAGCGGCGGTCGTTGCGCGCCACGTGCGGGGTCACGCCGAGGCCGCGCAGCTCCGTCACGAAGCCGCGTGTGTCGTAGCCGCGGTCGGCCCCCAGCGTGGCGCGGCCGGCGGTGCTGCGCCGCACCATCCGCAGCGCCGCCTCGCGTTCGGCGGTGCCGTTCGCCTCGGTCAGCTCCACGTCGACCACCAGGCCGTGGCGGTTCTCGGTGAGCACGTGCCCCAGGTAGCCCAGCCGCGACGCCTGCCCGGCCGCCTTCTTGTAGAGCCGCGCCTCGCGGTCGGTGCTGCTCACGTGCGTGTCTGAGCGGCGGCGCTGCCCGCGGAAGTCCACCTCGGGGTTGCGCCCGCCGCCTGCCGGCGGGTCCTCGTCGTCGCGCGGGCGGTAGCTTTTGAGCGACGCCCACGCCTCGAGCAGTGTCCCGTCGACGGTGAAGTGCTCGGCCGAGAGCAGCCTGCGGCGCTTCGCCTCGGCCACCACCTCGGCGAAGAACGCGCGCGCCGCGTCCACCTCCAGCAGGCGTGCGCGGTTCTTCGAGAACGTCGAGGCGTCGAAGGGCTCGTCTGCGACGTTGAGGTCCAGGAACCACTTGAACAGCAGGTCGTAGCGCAGCCGCTCGCAGAATTGGCGCTCGCTGCGCACCGAGTAGAGCGCGATCAGCAGGCTCGCCTTGAGCAGGTGTTCGGGCGGGATCGAGGGCCGCCCGCCCCTGGCGTACATCGTGTCGAAGAGCGGCGAGAGGCGCTGCAGCGCAGCGTCGACGATCGGCTTGATGCGGCGGACCGGGTGGTCGGCCGGGACGAAGTCGTCCGGCGTGAGCGCCAGCATGATGTCGGCCTGACGCTCGGCGTCGCCTCGCATGGGGCAGCCTCCAGGCTACGCCCCCGCCGCCTCGCTCATCCTGCCAGATGGCCTCGCCTTTTTCATCACCCTGCTAGGTCACCAGCGCGGGTTCTCTTGCTCCCTGGCGGCCTTCGATCACCGTCAGTGCGGCGGCCACCCGCCATCCAGCCCGATGCCCCAGCTGTGGTCGGTCGAGCAGTGCTTGTGTCCGGGCCACCATCCATGTGCGGCAACGCTCACTCGCGAGGACCGCGCGCCCGGCGGAGCCACTCCGAGTCGTTGGGACCAGGACGCGCTAGGGCGGAAGCCACTTCGCCGGCCACTCGCAGCGCGTGTTCGTCTTTCATTTCAGCGATCCACCAGTACTGCTTGCCATGGTCGTCAGCAAAGTAGAACCCAACTCCATCCCGGGAAGCGAGGACCTCGCCGCCGCGCTGGGTCGAGTTGGGCTCGAAGAAGCGAATGGTCAGGTCCGACGGCTTTGTCTCAATCCCGAAGTGCTCCCATTGGTCGGGTTCGGGCTCCACGATTAGACGGAGATCCTCTCCACTGCCACCGACCTCAGCTGTTTCCAACGGAATGAGGGGGGCGAGGGGAAAGCCCGTAAGGGTATCGAGGCGGACGCTGTCGCACTTCGGCTGTAGGCAGAGGAAGTACTCTCTTTCGTTGGGTTCTCCTGTTCGTAAGACAGTCCCGATTGTGAGTCGCGGAACCCGCCCCGGGTAGCGCGTCTTAAGGCTGAGCAACGCCGCAAAGCCGCGGTCCGAGCGTTTCGCCGCCTCCTGATCACCCACAAACGGCTCCGTCGCTCGCTTCCTCAACGCTGCCTTCCCTACATTCGGCGGAAGTGCAACTCCAGGAGCATCGACTCCTCCTAGCAGCAATTCGCACCATGCATCGACCGAATCTCTGGATGACTCGAAGCTAAACGGTTCGGAGAGTCGCAGGCCTTCAGCCTCACGAAGCGTAAGCCAAGCCCCAATCGCCTCAAGGTTCGCGTGGGATCCCGGCTGATGCTCCTCGATCACGGACACTATCTCCGCTCCAAGCGCCTCCTCGACGTGCTCCTGTGCATCAGGCGGGTGCGGGAGCATCAGCCGGTGCCCGAGGTAGGCCGGGTCCAAGCCCTTCTCGAACTTGGCCAGTATCCTGTGCGCGTTATCCCTGACGGTCGCTATTCCTGCGATGGCAGCATTCCAAAGCAGTCCTCCGGTCATCAGAGCGAATTCCTCGACCAGCCGGTTGGCCAACCCCCCATCGGTCGCGGTCGGAATACCGAGTTCCGGCGAGCTGCTTGCGATGCCCTCTTTCGCCAGGACCACGATGTGCAAAGGGCCCTTCGACAGGCGAAAACCGTCGAGCTTCACGTCGTGCCCTTCGTGGAAAGGGTCGATAGCGCCCTGTACCCGATCGCGGATCGTATTGAGGTCGGGTCCCTGCGTGTATACAGCTATCAGCCTAAGTCGCTGGCCCTGATCGTCGCTCTTCAGGATCTCCTGCAGAATTGCGAGCGCCTCGTCGCCAACTGTTCCCTCAATCGTCCAGTCGAGAACCACAATGTCGGCGCGGCGGGCAGCCTTGACAGCTCTGGCCCGAAACTCGGGGCTGCGGGCGGCACTCAAGACCGCGCAGACGGAGCCGATGTCGGCAAAGCCCGCGATCACTGCCGCGGCGTCTAGGGGCCCACCTGCCGGGTCGCGGTCAGTCGCCGGGTCGGCGGGCGTTGTGGATTGAGGGTACCCCGGTTCTGTGAGCGATACTGTTGCTGAGTCTGCTACAGGCCCATGGCTGGTTGGCATCTCTGGACGGTCGTCCAGAACGACCACGGACTGCAGGAAGGCTTCAATGGCCTGCCGGCTGCGTGATCGGAATCCGGTTTGTGCATCGGCGCTAGTCATCGTCGCTCCCTTGCCTAGGGCGAACCGTGAAAGCAGTACCCTCCCCGTACGGAGAGTCGCCAACGATGAGCTCATACCCGACACGATTGAGCACGTCGCGTGAGATGTAGAGGCCGAGGCCACGCCCCCCCGGCTTGCGGGTGAAGCCGAGTTCGAAAATGGCGTCGCGATCCTCAGTGGCGATGCCTGGTCCGTTGTCCGCAACGACCATCGCGTCACCCTCGATGTCGAGGCGGATGGTTCGTGGAGCTTCTTGGTCACGCAGCCAGAAAATGGCGTTGTCTATCAGGTTGACGAACACCGGGTAGAACGTCGATGGATAACCCAAGAATGTGTGTTCCATAAATGCTCTTGAGGCAGACACTTGCACTCCATGTCGATCAAGCCGATCTCTGAAGAGATCCACTAGAAACTTGCGGATGTCTCGCCCCTTAATCTCTATCTCCGACCTGTACAGGCGTCGGTGTAGGGGCGTAAAGAGCGTGAGGTATCCGTCGAGATGGTCGAAGCTAACGCGAATGCCGTGGTAAACATCAGCCAGTTGCTCGTTGACGTCGGCCCACGCCCTGAAGCGCTGCAAGTTGCTCCGGATGGAACGAATGGTGGCTTGAAACTCGTGGTCAATGATCTCAATGGCCATCCCTAGTTGTGTTAACTCCAAGTCCGCATCGGCTCGTTCCTGAAGCGCGACCAGTTCTTCGTCAACTGCACCGGACACATCGACCTGCGTAACGATTTGACCCGATTCATCTGGCTCGAGGACGATTGCCCGAAGCTGCTCAGATATCGCATCCAGCTGTGCTTCCTTCGCCAATGCGATGGAATCAATTTCCGCTTCTAAGTCAAGCCTCAATTGCACGACTTCCTCGTCAGGCTGCGCGGAAAGATCGGTTCTCTGCACACGTTGGGCGATTTCATTGAGTTGGGTTTCGAGATCCGTAACCGTCTGTCGAACGGCGTTGGCGACCTGAGCCCTGGTCTCTTCGAGTTGGGCACTTGACGCGCGGCTACGATCCATTACGGCTCGTCGGGCTGACTCCCATGCGTCTTCGGCTGCGGCTTCGAAGCGGAGACGGCGGGCCGTGTCAAGGCCGTGGGTTGCCTCCGAAATCGCCTCATCGATTAGGTCGTAAGCTGGCTTGAGCACCTGCGAGTCAAATTGGGCGTATTCGGCTCTGTGGGCTGCGAGGTTGCGGCGCAGCGTCATAGGAACGGCAAAGCCGCGCGGCTGTGGAGCCCTGAGTGCCGAACCGAGTTCAGACAACTGCAATCGAGCGGTACGTTCCGCTTGCATGATCGTCCTAAGGCGCGTGTCTGGGTCCTCGATTTGCGCGGCTGCCTCTACCTCCCGAACTAGTCGGTCGAGCGCCCTCCCGACCGACTGTTGCGGTTCATCGCTTTGGAGCCTGGCTGCGCGACCCTTCAGCGCTTCCTCAAGGGCCCGGCGTCGTGCGCGCGACTGCTGCCTCTGTCTCTCGAGTGCTAGTGCTTGGCGCTCGAGGTCTGTCTTGGTTCGCCTATATTCGGTGCCGCGCGCCGTCTCATCGCGGAAGTAATCGGCAGCGAGTTGAACGAGGAAGTGCTCTAGTATCTCGCGGAACTGCCGGTACGCGCTGTTGTCCCGGAAGCCCTCGCGGCCGGCCTTCTCAATCAGCCGGTTGGAGCTGTCAGTCGGTAGTTCGATCGCACCGAACATCCTGCGCGCGGAGAAGAAATAGTATGCCGCGCCGAGATTCCTACGCTCCTCTATTCTCAGGAAATCGTTGTCGGCGCTCCCGTACGGAAGAATGCGGATTCCGTTTCTGTAGACATAGAGTCCTCCCATGCGATCCAGCTTCTGAATAATGGCCGCATGCCGCTCGCGTGGCAGACGCGACTCACGAGCAGCGCCCTGCACGTAGGCGAATTTTATTGAGAATGGCCCACATCGGGTTGGCCTACCCCTCGCCCCGGGCCAGGCAATCACATGATCGCTCGGCTCGCCACCATACACGGCAACAGTACCGGAGAACTGCCCATATTCGTCGAAGTGTCCCTGGATGTGATGGTCTGCGTCGAGGAACTCCTCCGGGGTGAAGAACTCCTCGCGTCCGATCACGGATTCAAACAGATCTCGAGACTTGTGGTCCCGGAATGCGGTCGCTATCGCCGGGTCTGGACGCTTAGGCATCATTGTGTTGGTGAAGCCGGTGAGAATCCTCTGCAAATCCCCGATGGAGCGCCTACCACCCTCGGGCTCCAACGCGACCTCAAGCATGGGGTCCGTTGGCTGGATGTAGAAGTGAGTCCCGGTTGAACCGTCGACGAGCGCCGCTGACTCGAAGCGCCCCTGCAAGGCGGCGACGTCAATCGAAGCCTCGTCCAACTGCGTCTCGATTCTGGTGATCGTGTCGGGGGCGACACGTCCCCGGACCTGCTCAAGGTTCTGGCGCACGGCGTCAACCAGCGAGAGACAGTCGTCGGCTGAGGGCAGTTCCCCGCTTCGGAACTCGCGCACGGGAACGTCGATCTCGTCTAGGGAGACGCCCGGGAGTTCGAAAAGAGACCAGTTGACGAATGCTGCAACGGGCGGGTGCAGGCCATCTGGACGGCGAGCGCGCGTGACCAAGAGCACCTGGGGGCCAATGGCTGCGATGGCTAGGCGGCCGATTCCTTTCTCACCTGTCGGTTGTCTCGGCCCCATCCCGAGAGCCTTCGCAAGGTTGGTCATCTCCGCATCGCCGTCGAGCTTGCTGTCGGTCCCCAGGACGAGCCAACGCTCCAACACATCCTCAAGGGTCATGCCGAGGCCGTTGTCTCGCAGAACGAGGAGCTTCTCCGGCCGGTAGAAATCGGCCTCCACGAGCGTCGCGTAGGCATCATGCGCGTTCTTGAACAACTCGCTGATCGCAGTGGGAATTCCGGCAATCTGCTGCCGCCCGAGCATGTCAACTGTGCGGGCGCTCGTCCTGAACTTGGCCATGCTCCCTCGCCCCTGGTATCGCGAAGCCTAGGCTCGGACCCTGGCTGACACCCTTGCTGCGTCGCTGACGATACCCGCAAGGTGCCGGTTAAGGCACGCCCCGAAGTGTTGAGCGAGCAGGGGCGGGACGGCGTTGCCCACTTGTCGGGCCTGGGCGTTCAAGTTCCCGGTGAGGACAAAGCTCGAGGGCAGTGTCTGTAGGCTAGCAGCCTCACGGACGCTGATCGCCCGATCTTGCTCCGGGTGCCCGAATCGCCCGTTCGAGTAGCTGATGCACCTGGTCGTCAGTGCGGGTGCCGGCGCATCCCACTTCAAACGTCCGTAGACATCGGTGAACCCGTTGAATCCCGATTGGCGACTCGCGGGCAGCAGATCGGAGGGCAAGTCGCGCCATCCTCCGCCGGGCGGGGTGGCGCGTATGCGCCTGAGGTTGAGCGGCGACAGCCGCGCCGCACGATGGTTTGGGACGACCGGGTGGGTCTCACCTGCCGCGATGGCGGGAAGCGCCCCGATCCACTCTGCAACGGTGGGGGGCTCCGCATTGGGCGCTCCGGCGCCATGGGTTGGTGGCGGGAAGTCGACGGGTCCTAAGACGCTCGCCAGCAGTACGAGCCGAGATCGCCGCTGCGGGACTCCATAGTCCTGCGACCTCACGACGCGATGGCTCGTCGAGTACCCGAGTTCGTCCAGCGTTCTCAGGAGTTGTCGGAAGATCCCGTGCCCGACGCCGTCCTCGCGCAACCCGGGCACGTTCTCGGCAAAGATCAACTCGGGACGGTACCGGCGCACGAACCGCAGCACGTGGTGAAGGAGACCGAGTCGCTCGTCACCTGACGGTGTCGCGCCGTGGCGCTGACGCGAGAACGGCTGGCACGGGGCGCAGGCATTGAATAGCAAGGGGTGCCCTCGGCAGGCATCCACGACGGCATCGAGGGCCGCAGCTGGAACCCCCGCTATGTCCTCTCCGACGAATGTCGCTTCAGGGAAGTTGGCTGCAAACGTGCGTTGTGCGTCCGGGTCGTTGTCCAGGCCGAGCGCGATCTCCATCCCGGCAGCCCGCAATCCGGCGCTGGCCCCTCCGCATCCGCAGAAGAAGTCGAAGACTCTCACGGGCTTGGTGAGATCGGGAAGGGCTCGGAACGGACGCGGATCAGGCTGATCGATCACCGCGAGCCTCCTGCCGTCATCGCCGATGCCTTCTTTGTACGCCAACCTGCAAGACCGTCTTGCACCCTAACCCCCGCCACCCGGGCGCGTCGGCTTGCCGCCGTGCACCGAGGGCTCCTCGCACCACTGCAGGCGTAGCGCCGCCAACGGCTCGAGGATCGACTCGGGGAGGCCGAGCAGGCCGCACAGCACGGCGCGGTCGAGCGCCTGGCGCGTCTCGTCGCGGTAGGCCTCGTTGGCTGGCAGGAAGTCGCGCTCCGCGAACTCGGCGAACAGGCGCTCCGTCTGCTTGAGCTGCTCGTCTTCGAGCGTCCGCACATCGAGGGCGGTGAGGCGCGGCAGTTGCGAGATGGTGAGGATGGCGCGGCCCTCCTGCTGGCTACCGGCGATCCACCAGAAACTGATCAGGCCGGGCGTGGTGTTGGCCCACAGCGCTAGCGCCCGCTCGCGCCGCGGGTCACCCTCGACGCGGAAGTTCGGCCACGCCCGACCGCCGATCGCCGGCTCGGGCGTGAGGCAGGCAGCGAGGCTCTGCGAGTTGAGCCTGAAGTCGCGGTTGAAGTGCAACCGCGTCGCCGTCTCCCAGACCTTCTCCGCTTTGTCATCCATTCCCTCGCGCACCTCGCCGCGGCTGTCCGGCGCGACGACGAGCTCTCGTTCGCGATCCGCGTCGTGGCTCCACAGCGCCGGGTACCGGTCGTCCAAGCGCGCAGGCCGCTCGATGTCGAAGGGGCCGCGCGGCGTTCCAGCACGGTTCGTCTCAGTGCCGGAGATGTCTCGATCGACCAGTCCGCGCTGCCCAATCGTCGCAAGGGGCGCGAGCGGCAGCGCCAGGGCCTCCGCCACGCCCGGCAGCCGCAGCGCGCCTGTGCGCAGGCCGGCTGCCGCCGACCCGAGGTACGGCTCGCCCAGCGCGGCGCATCCGCCGTCAGCAAGGGTGGCGCGGACAAACGAGCCGATTTCCTCTTCGCCAGAGCGGATGAACCCGCTGTCGTCCTTGGGGATGGCCATGAGCGCCCGTGCGAATCCCTCGGCCTCGATCGAGGTGAGGGGGCGACGCGCCAGACTAATGAAGAGCGCAGGCGCCTCCGGAGGTTCGATCCCGGCTTCCTCGTCGCGCTTGACGCCGACGAGCAGCGTCTCCGCCATACCGGTGTCGTCGGAGAACGCGCGATCCTCCGAACCGGTCGTTGCAATGGAGATCGCGGCGATGTCGCGGTACCAGCGCGCCAGCAGGCTACGTGCGCCATCCCACGCGCTGCCGTTCGCGAAGGTGAGTGGCAGCACCAGCGCGAGCACGCCGCCCGGCTTGAGCTTTTGGTGGGCGAGATCGATGAAGTTCGACCCCAGGCCTGCATTGCCATGACCGGCGGGCTTGCCCGACTTGCTCACGCCCCGCCGCTTCTTGGCGAGCACCTTCGACGCCTCGGCCTGCACATCGGCGGTGGTGCCGAAGCCGGCGAACGACGGTATAGGCACATCGGCGTGGGTTCCCTCGTGATTGGTCGGCCGGGCGAAGGGCGGATTCATGATGGCGAGGTCGAGCGAGGCGGGAGGGACGCGGATCGGCGTGCCCTCGCCCCCGCCACGACCGTGCTCCGCGCTGCTCAGCGTGAACATCGTGGGTTGCTCGGTCTTGTCCATGAGATCGAGCGAGCCGATGGCGACGCCGCCTCCGTCGATGCGCCCGAAGGGGGGGGGGTTGGCGCGGTCTTGTGAGTGAGAGGGGGGGAGCCGATGGCGACGCCGCCTCCGTCGATGCGCCCGAAGTGGAGGGTGTGGACGCGGGTGCGGGCATAGGGCTGCGCGGGCTGCGCGCTGGAGAGCATCGAGGCGGTGAGGTGTGCGGCGGCCGGCATGATGTCGGCGCCAATCAGCGACTGCTCCATCATCTGGCGGTGCAGCTCGCGGTCGTCGCCGCCAGCGCGCCGCCAGCGCGAGGCGACGGCGCGGTACGCCGCAGACAATAGCGCCCCGGTGCCGCACGCCAGGTCGGCGACTTGCAGCGCCTCTACCGGATCGGCGTCGGCCCAATCAGTGTCCAACCGCGCGACCGCAAGTTCAGCGAGCAGCGCTGCGGACTCGGGGCGCGTGTAGAAGGTCGCCAGGAATTTGCGGTCGGCGATGAGCTTCCCGAACATCTGCCCCGCGAGGTCCTGCGTGGTGGTGATGCCCAGCGCGGCGAGTTCGTCGGCAGCCGCGCGCAGGTACTCAAGTAGGCGGTGCGCTTCCGCGTCAGGAATGCACGTCAGCACCTTGCGCGCCACGTCGAAGATCGGCCAGTAGTTGATTTCGAGGATGCGCTCCCACGCCTCCAGCGTGCGTGCCTTGTCGAGTGGCCCGTCGTTCGAGAGTTCGTCGAGCGACGGGATAGGCCCGTGCGCGCTCGCAATGCCGTCATGCACGGTGAGGGCGTTCGCGATGATGGTGACGGCCATTCGGGTGGTCTGCTGGCGCCGCCCGTCCTTCTTGTGCCGCTCGTTGGGACTGTCGCCTCTGCCGTCTTTCTCGTACGCCTGCCGTAGCACCTTCGCGATCGCGGCAAGGTGCGGGCCCGGCGACGCGCGCAGCATGGCCGTGCCGGTGCGGACGCTGTTCTCCAGCACGCGCAGCCCGTCGGCGATCATGCGCTCGGAGACCGCCGCGCGTTCGATCAGGTCGGCGATGACCTGAGCGTCGCCGTGCAGCCAGCCCCGCTCGGGCCAGCGCGCGGCCTCGATCCCGTCCTCGCCGAGCGAGATCAGGCAGTAGCGGAACTCGGCGTTGCCGACGCGTTCGGCCAGCGCCGACTGATCGCTTCGCAGCTCATCGGGGATGACGAGAGCGATCGCCTGCTCGACGCCGGAGTGCGCACCAGCATCTTCTACGGCTGCGCGAAGCGCATGGCGGGCCTGCGCCTCGGCGGCGTCGACGTCTACCTCGACGGCGGCGATCACTGGCGCGCCGCCCGGGTGGCGAATGAGGATGCCCGCGCCCGACTGGCCGCCGCCCTCGGGCGCGATGCGGTCGATGCGGTCGCCCCAACGGGGGTGCAGTCCGCGCAGCGCGTTAGCGAGTTCGGAGCTGACGGCAACGGCGAGCGGCGGCGCGGGCACGGCGTCCCCGGCGGCGGGCGGCGTCGCCGTCAGCCTGCGGAAGCGCTCGCCGAAGCGCCCGTAGGGCGTCTCGTGGTCGAGCGCTTCGCGCACACGGGCGGCGACGTGGGCGATGGTCAGGCTGGCTTCTTCGTCGAGGCGGAAACGCAAGACGCTCAGGCGGTCGAGTAACGCCCGGCCGCCGATGCCGCGCCGTGTCCAGTGTTCGCGACACAGCGTGGGCGCGCCGCTCTCGCGACGCACCCACTGCCAGACCTGCGCCTGGCGGCGGGCGTCGGTGAAGACGATCGCGCGCTCGAACGGCAGGTCGGAGGCGCGCTCGATCTTGCGGCGAGCCGCGTACGGGGGAATGGCTCCGGACGGCCCCGGCGAGCACTCGTAGATCGCGAACCCGGCTTTCTCGGCGATGGGGCGCAACTCGTACTCGACGCCGTCGGCAGTGGCGGTGAGGGGCGTCGCTGTCGGGTGATTCCATCCGAGGTGTTCGACGAGCAGCGTCTCGTGTTCGCACGCCTCGAGTAGGCCCCGCATCGCGTCTACGGGCGGCATCAGGCGGGTTCCTCCGTGGTGCGAAATAGGCCCAGCGAGCAGATGATGCGGGGTTCGCGGCGTTCCGAACCATCGCCGGCGACGCAGAGGCGGTCGTCGGCGTGCAGGCCAACCACGAGGTCGGCGAGGTCTGCGTCGTTGATTTGGCTCCGGAGCTGGCGGTTGATGGTGTCGGCGGCGGACTGGCGCAGGGGCCGCTGGTAGATCGCGTCGATGACAGCGCGGATCGCCGCTTCACCGAACTGCCCGGCGATCGCGTCGGCGTGTTCCTTCAGCCGCACGTAGGCCTTGTGCCGAGCGCCCGAGGGGCGGCCGAGGTGTCCACCGGTCTGCCGTTCGCGGTGGGCGATGGAGCGCACGCCCGCGGCGACGAGGTCGTGGTGGTCGTCGTGACGCGGGGCGGCGGGCGTGGCGGGCTCACACTCGGCTGCGGCGAGGATGTCGAACTGCGAGCCCCCGATGACCTCGCCGTCGGCGCGCACGCGCGTGAGCACGTCCGCACCCTCGGGGGTGCGGACGAAGACGAGCACGCCCTCGGGGCCGGCACCGGGACGTGGCGCACGCGAGGAGTACGTGACGTCGGGTAAACCGGCGACGGCCCGCTCGACGGCGGGGTCGGCGTCGATGGCGTCCTTCCATATCTGGTAGGCATGCGAGGCGAGGTCGACCTCGTCGTCGGAGTCGTCGTCGAAAACGCCGGAGCGCTCGTTGTAGAGGTCGTGGAGCACAGCGGTCGTGTCGTCGTCCTCGAAGAACGCCTCGTCGGCACCAACGACCTCGGCGTTCTCGCGCAGCCGACGCCGCACGCGCCCGCGCAGATCGATGATCTTCTCGACGCCTTCGGCGGGTAGGAAGGAGTAGCAGAGGATCTCGCCGGACCGCTGGCCGATGCGGTCGACGCGCCCGGCGCGCTGGATGAGGCGGATGATGGCCCACGGCAGGTCGTAGTTGACGACGACGGCGCAGTCCTGGAGGTTCTGCCCCTCGCTGAGCACATCGGTCGCCAGCAGCACGCGGACCTCGTCGTCCGCGCTCACCTCGCCGCGTGCTCCGTTGCTCACGGGGCTGAAGCGTCGCGCGAGTTCGGATGGGTCACCAGAATCACCGGTAACAGCAGCGAGGGCGAGGCCGTCATCCTCGAGCCGGGGCAGCTCACGCTCCAGGTAGCGGACAGTGTCGGCGAACTGCGAGAAGACCAGCACCTTGCGGTCAGGGTGGTCGCGCGCGACGAGGTCACGAAGAGCGAGCAGCTTAGCGTCGCGCTCCGGCCTCCACGGGCCGTGCTCGGCCAGCAGTTCGAGGATGGCGTCGGCGTCCGCCTGCAGGTCCTTGGCCAGCCGGTTGGAGAAGAGGCGTGCCGGGAGCCAGTTGAAGCGCGTCTCGTAGCGGTCGCGGTAGGCGCCGTAGGCGTCGGCAGCGGCCGCGCGCAGCGCGGCCTCGTCACGCAGGCCGCCGGCGGTGGGCTGGGGGTCGTCGCCCGGGTCCTGTTCGCCGTCGTCGCCGGGGGCGGGCTCGTCCGCGTCTGTGAAGCGTGAATCGAGGAGTGCCGCGTCCTGCGGGCCGATGGGGAGTGGCAGACCTTCGCGCAAGGCGTGGAGGAAGATGTGGTTGCGGAGCGCGTGGCGCTCGAGGGTAAGCAGGAACGCCTCGCCGCTGCTCTCGAGGCGCTTGAAGAGGTTGGTCTTGCAGAAGCCCATGAGCCGCTTGCCGGCCCGCGAAAGGTCGTCGAGCAGCCGCTGCTCCTCGGCGGAGGGACGCGGTTCGAGGTCGCTCGCGAGGTACTGGTCGAGTCCGAGGCCGTAGCGCGGCAGATGCAGCCTCCCGATCGCCTCCACGACAGGCTGCGCGTACATACGGGCGTACGCGTCGGTGGGGTCATCGGGGTCGGAGTGGAACGCGGCGCGCCTGGGCGCGCGCTCCGGGAAGTACGAGCGCTCGCCGCCGTCGAGGGTGAGGTACTTCCGCCCGCTGTCCGGGTCGGTCTCGGCGTAGTGGCGCTGGATGAAGCTACGCGTGCGGCGCACGAGGTAGAGCCGCATGAGGTTGCGCCAGTCGTCGGTCTCTTCGCTGTGGTCGAACGCGGCAAGTGTGCCGGGCTTGGCCTGATGCTTGCGCGCGAACTCCGCCTCGCCTATCGAGGCGATGTAGCGGTCTGGGCGGATTCCGAGTTCCTGCTCGTCGTCGAGGAAGAGCCGAAGCTGGCTCGAGAGGTCGAGGTACGTCTTGTTGTAGGGCGTGGCCGACAACAGGATGCACTTGCTGTCGTTGTCCCGGATGTAGTCGCGGATGGCGCGGAAGCGCTTGCTCTCGCGATTGCGGAGGTTGTGACTCTCGTCGACGATCACGAGCCGGTAGCGCCGCAAGTCAGGCAGCCTGTTGATGGCCTGGCTGATCGGCAGCACGTTCGCGCGCAGGCCATAGTCGCCGGCGTAGTCCTCCCACATCCGCACGAGGTTGCGCGGGCAGAGGATCAGCGTCTCGATGCCCTGATCGTCCTCGAAGATGCGCGCGACGGCGGTAGCCATGAGCGTCTTGCCGAGGCCGACCACGTCGCCGATCAGCACGCCGCCGCGCTGGTTGAGGTAGCGGGCGGCGATCTTCACCGCTGCTTCCTGGTAGGGCAGCAGGCGATCGCCGAACACGGAAGGGATGCGGAACTCGTCGAGCCCCGCTCGCGCCTCGTTGGACAGGTGCCACGCCATCTTGAGATAGACGTGGTAGGGCGGCACCGGCGTCTCGCGCGCCCAGCTCTCATCGATGATGTCTGCCAGTTCGTCGGTGACGTCGACGCAGAAGGCGTCTTCCCAGCGGTCGTTGAACCAGTCCTGGAGCTTGCGCGCGGCGTCCTGTTCAAGAACGTCGATGTTGAGTTCGCCCTGCCCGGCGAGCCCCGAGAATGTGAGGTTGCTGCTGCCGACGTAGCCCACGAGCGGCACGATGGGATCGTCGCGCCCCATCAGGTAGAGCTTGGCGTGCAGCGAGTGGCGGAGAAAGAGCTTCACGACCACTTTCCGCGCCCGCAGCTGCGCGGCAAGCTGCCGAAGCGTCCGCTCGTCCTCGGCGGTCGGGGCGCCGGCAGTCAGTTGCTCGCGCATCCGCTCGGCCAGCTCGACGCGGTGGCGGTGCGCGGTCGCGTTGTCGATGCCGGACGCATCGCCGGGCAGGTTGAGCGTCTTGCGGAGTGCCTCGCGCAGTTCCTCGTCGGGCCTCGGCTGCATCCCGATGAGGACGCGGCACGGCCCCTCGTCCTCGCCCCAGCGGTCGATGTGCGGCGCGATGTCGCGCCAGCCGCGTAAATTGAAGTAGCCGACGCAGAAGTCGGCACGAGAGGCAACGTCAAGCGTCTCGCGCAGCGCGGGCAGCAGCCGGGTCCCCGGCGTGAGGTTGTCGAAGATGCGCGGCAAGCGGCCCCCTTGAACTCGCCCCGAGGAGCGAGGCATCATTCCGGGGGACAGTGTAGGCAATCACGCGCGAACGGCGGAGCCGTTCGTTCAGTGGGCGAACGGTCAACCTGAGCTTGACCGGGTCCACTGCTCCCCAGACTAGCGAGGCGTAGGGCGGCCCAGATGTCGAGTGGCTCTCCCGCTACAGTGCGAACAAAACCTCGAATGTGGTACTGCCTACCGTCAAGTTAGGCCCACCACCTCGTGTTACTCGGCGATGCCGTGGGCAATGGCGCGGAGAAACTCCACATACGTTGGATACTCCTCAGCCAGGGCCCCCGAAGGAATCGTGCGGACCGTTGTGCCGGTGTCGTCGGCGATCTGCTGGACAACCCGTGCGCTGAACTGCGGTTCCCTGAAGATGAAGGGTATGCCCAGCTCGGTGATGCCCTCCACCAACTCCTTGATGGACGATGCGCTCGGCTCCTCTTCCGGGTTCTCCACCACGAAGCCCAGGATCGTCAGCCCGTAGCGCTCCGCGAAGTAGCCGAAGGCGTCGTGGAAGGTCACCAGGTAGCGCCGCCCCTCCGGAAGCCCTGCGATGAGCTCACGAATCTCCGCGTCGACCTCCCGCAGCTCCGCGGCGTAGGCCTCGGCGCGCTCGTGGTAGTGGTCCGCCCCGTCCGGGTCGATGGATGACAGCTCATCGCGGATTGCCTCGACGGCCTCGATCGCGAAGTCGATGTCCATCCAGAAGTGCGGGTCGAACTCGCCATGGGCGTGCCCGTGCTCGTCCTCGTGCTCGTCCTCGTCTTCGTGTTCGTCCTCGTGTTCGTCTTCGTCGTGCTCATCCTCGTGCTCGTCGGCGTGTGCCAGCGCCTCCGGGAAGGGCCGAAGGTCCATTTCGTGGGTCAACTCGAGGACAGAGCCCTCGGCGCCGTTCGCAAGAATTTCCTCGATCACGGCGAGCCCACCGCCCACGATCACAAGCAGGTCCGCCTCCGACGTCTTGGCGATGTCAGAGGGTGTGGCGCTGTACCAGTGCACGTCGGTCTCGAAGGGAACAATGCTCACGACCGACACGCGGTCGCCCCCCACCTGCTTCACCAGGTCCGCAACGATCGTCGTGGATGTCACGACCGAGGGCATTGCCGGGGATGCCACGGCTGAGGGCGTGGTCACGGCTGTGGGCGTGGTCGTGGTAGCAGGCTCCACTTCCTCGTCGCCACCGCAGGCGATAACCAGCAGGGCAACGGCGATGACCGCTGCGGGTCCCAGTCGATGGAGCATTGCGTTCTCTCTTCCGTGTTGATTCCTTAGTGAGACGCAGTATCACTAAGGGCCCCTTCGACGTCAAACTCACTTGGGGCGAGATGGACGGGCGGGTCTGCACAGCCCGTTCGGGTGCGCATCCTCGTTGGTGGGGGCTTCGCCGGGCTGAGTGCTGCCTACATCCTGATGAAGCGGGGCATCACCCCGCTCCTGCTCGAGGCCGGGGAGCGGGCGGGCGGACGCGGCAAGGGTGATCGGGTGGACCGATTCTCCCTGGACATGGGCGCGTTCTTCTTCACCTCCACCTACGACACCGCCTCCGGCTGTGCGAAGAGTTGGGACTGCCGCTCGGGGGCTGCCTCGTTGCTCTCAGGGTGGTGGCCGCCCTGTCCATAGACGGTGCTGGATTGGCGCTCGGGCGGATGTGCGAGCAAGCACCTTCGCTACCAGTTGCGGGACACTGAAAGCCCGCCGTTGCGCGCCCTGCTAGCTGTCGCCGGCGAGTCGCGGCATCACCCTGGAGGCAAACAACTCCAGGTTCCGCAGCGATTTGGCCAGGGGCATCCCCATGTGGGTGAACTCGACCAGCAGGTACTCGAGGTGACAGACCTCCCGCAACTCCTCGATCTTTCCCACCACGTCCTCGGGGGAACCGACAAGCAGGCTGCGGGGCTCCAGGAAATCCCAGTCGAGCTTCACGTCGTCGCCAAGAACCTCGCCGGGGTTGGTGAACACCTGCCTGCCGCGAAACGGGTCGTTGAAGACGAACGCGGACATGATGCTTTCTTCGGCATCCCGCCGGGCCTCTTCCATCGAGGAGGCGACATACGTGGACCGCATCACCGCCTGGTCTTCTGCGAGAGCGAAGGGTCTCCCCTCCCGCTCGGTCCTGACTTGGGCGTAGAGCTCCATCCGCTCCCTGATCCTGCGGGCGGGGGGCTGCCAGTAGCACGCCTTCAGCCCGAGTTCGGCCGCAGTCGTCACGGACCGGTCCGTGGAGACGGTCATCCACAGCGGCGGGTGGGGTTTCTGGTAGGGCCTCGGTGTCACCCGAAGCTTCGTCACCCGCTCTCCGTCCTGCCAGGCAGGGTTGGGGGGATACAGCGGATGGGAGAAGGACGTGCCGTCGGCGGGGAAGCGGTAGTTGGTTCCCTGGTACGAGAAGTACTCGTTGGTCCAGATCTCCCGCGCGATCTCCACCGTCTCCCGGAAGAGCTCCCGGTTCTCCGCGTCCTTCCGCGGGTCCGCCTTGGGGTGGAACTGTGGACCCTCGTACGGCCAGATGCCCCTGCCAAAGCCGACCTCCACGCGCCCGCGCGTCAGGTTGTCCAGGATCGCAACATCCTCGGCGAGCCGTATCGGATGCCACCACGGAGCGATGTTCGCCATCTGCCCGATGCGAATCCTGGACGTCCGCGCCGCGAGGTCTGCGCCCAGCAGGATCGGGTTCGGCAAGTCGCCTACCGCATAGGGCCCGAAGTGGTGTTCCCCGAGCCACATCGCCTCGAAGCCCAGTTCCTCCGCCAGGATCGTCTGTTGCCTGAGGTTGTCGATGTGTTCCTCGGCGTTGGTAGCCTCTCCAGCGGAACCCGCAACGGTCGTGAACGCCGCGAATTTCATGCTCAGCCTCCTGTGGCGCCCGGGTCCCCGAACAGTCGTGCCGCGCCTGCCGACCACGATACCCCCGGGAGTGGCGCCATGATGTCCGGGCGGCATCGAGGTTCACGATGCGGGCGTGGCACTTCGGGGACGGTCAGGCGAACGCGAGGATTCGGGCCGGGTTGGCCTCGGTAATCGCCCGAATCTCGGCTTCCGCAAAGCCCTTGCGCCGCATCGTGGGAACGATGTTCTGGAGGATGTGGCCGTAGCCGTGCCCGCCGTACGTCACCAGCCGGTGCCTGGTGAAGATGTCCTGCCCCATGACGACCCTGTTGCCAAAACCGGCGTCGACAATGCGCCTGATGAAGTCCAGCCGCTGGGCGTCGCTGGGCATGTCGATGTCGGCCTGGGGGTAATACGACCCCTCGTTGCCGAACAGGTCCCATTCGAGGTAACAGCCCGACTCGGCGATGCGCCGCAGCGTGTCGAACTCGAACACGGTGCGGTCCAGGTGTCCCATGATCACCCGGGACAGGTCCGCGCCAATCTCCGCCAGCACTTCCAGGATCTCGGCGGGTGCGCCCGGATTTCGTCCTGGGTGAATCAAGGTCGCCGCGCCTGTCTCCCGCTGCGCTATCGCCGCTGCCGCAAGTGACTTGCGCTCGTTCGGCGTGAGCGGCCAGCTGCAGCCGACCTCCCCGATGATGCCTGCCTTGATGCCGGTGCCGTCGACCCCTTCCGTCAGGTCGGCGGCAATCTCGGTGGCAAGGTCCTCCACACTCCGCTCGTCCATGCCCTCGGGATGGGCCGCGTCTACATAGAAGCCCGCGCCCATGACGATGTGCACTCCCGACTCGCGGGAGATGCGGGCCAACACGGAAGGGTCGCGCCCGATGCCCGTCGTTGTCGCATCCACGATCGCGCCGCCGCCGACGTCTCCGTACATCCGCACTTCCTCGATGGCAGTGTCCAGGTCCGTCAACTGAAGATTGGGACGGTTGCTGTAGTAGTTGCGCCGTATCCATCCCAGGTTCTTCAGCTCGATGGGAGCATCCTCCAGTTCCCGCGATGGCGAGTACCGGGCGGGGCGAAACAGGAACGAGATGTCGACATGGAGGTGCTCATGAGTCGTGGTGGGGCCAAGCTCCGATGGGGACACGGAACCCAGCACGGTCTGGATGAGACCCCGACTCTCTCCTCGCGGCATGGGGTGATCCTCGCAGGAACGTGTTCCGCAAGTCCAACATGGCTGGCTCGGCCGCTCAGCCTCCCGGCCGCGGTGACAAGAGCGCGGTCCAGTCAATGCGCTAGGCTGTGCCCGTGGCTATTCGCGGGCTGTGGAAGCGCAGGCACAGGTCGTTACCCGAGGGCGACTTCGAGTCGGGAAACGGTGCGAGCCCCGAGGAGCGCACCCTCTTGCGGGCGCTCCAGGACCTCGCGGGCGCAGCCCGTGGCGTCATCTACGATGTGCCCCTTGCCGACCGCCCCCTGCGCCTGCCCCTGAGCCCCGTCTACCTGGAAGGCTCCAGGTCGTGGCGCCGCTTTCTGCACGCACGTCGCGCCCTCGACGACGGACACCTCACCCTGCTCCTCTCCCTCCGCCAGCTCCCCGATGACGAACGCCGGCTGGTAGTGGACTGGGGTACCGCCCACGCCAACACCTTCCTGCTGGTCGAGCCGGGCGAGCCCGGCTGCGACCTTTCCGACCACCGCTCGCCCCTCGCCCGCGAGGTGCTGGAGCTCTGCCGGCTGGCGGTGCCGTCCGAACCCTCCGTCGCCGAGGCGGCTCGCGAGCGCTGGACCGCGCCCACGCCGCTCGGGGCTCGGTTGCGCGAGCTCTACGGCCGCTGGGTCTGGTGGGACGCTCCCTTGCCTGAGGGACGCTCGGGCGCGGAGCCCCTGCGCCTCGCCGGTACCGCCGACACCCTTTCGATGCACTTGCTCCCCCTCCTCTACGAGCGTTTCCCCCAGCCGAGCTTTGATGTCGCCCTCGCCGAGCTGCAGGTGGCCGAGCGAGAGCTGTTCGGGGGCACGGTCGCCGCCGCCCGTTCCGTTTTCCGCACCCGGCTGGGACTCCCCGTCCTGCACGACGACCGCGCCGTTGACCGCGCCGTTCGCCACCTCGTCAACCTCGGCCGCATGTCTGTCACCAGCGGTGGAAGGGACGCCCTCGTCTTTGGCCCCGACCACCCCGTCCCCGACGACCTGCCCGACGAGGAGTTCGAGCGCCTCTTCATCCTCTAGACCAACTGCTCCTTACCCTTGTACTCTCTTGGTAAGGAGCCCATGGCGATGATCGTCAAAGTCACCTCGAAACGACAGGTCACCTTCCCCAAGCGTGTCCTGGAGGCCCTTGGTGTGGGGCCCGGTGACCAGATCGAGCTTGAGGAGCGGGAGGATGGCTTCTTCTTGCGCCCAAGACGCGTCATAGAGGACTGGGTTCCACCGTTGGCCGGCAAGATTCCGCCGGGCCTTCCTCCTCCAGACCTCGAGAAACTCCGCGAAGAGGGCTATGACTGGTCACTTCGGGATTGACACGTCTGTCCTCTTGCGGCTGGTAACGGGCGAGCCGCAAGAGGACTTGGAGCGTTGTCTGGCGGGACTTGCTGGTGAAATCGAGGCAGGTGGGCAGGTCTTCGTCTCCAACCAGGTGCTCCACGAGGCGTACATCGTTCTTCAGCGGTTCTACGGAACGTCGAAGCCGGCAGCCCGCCTTGCCCTCCTGGAAGTGCTTCAAAGGGGCCTCGTGGCTCCCCTGGGCGGGGATTCGGTCTTCGAGGTGCTCAGGGCCTCCGGAGGCGCCGGCCTCCTCGACCGCCTCATCGTTGATGGTTACAGCCACGATAGCCTGGAGACCCTGACGCTGGACCGCAGGATGGGGAACCTGCCCCGGGCGCGGCTTCTCTAGGCCCGTCAACACTAGAATCCCTGCAAGGTGTCTTCAACGTGAAGGGTCCCTCGTAGCGATGCCCGGCTTCACCGACGCTCAACCCCTCTGGACGCTCGCCGAGCGACGGGGCATGGGGCGTCGCCGCTTCCTCCAGCTGCTCGTGGCCGGCGGCGCGACCGCGGTGCTGGCCGCTTGCGGCGCAGACCCGTCCGGCGACGATCGCAGCGAACACCCCGGCTGGTTCAAGAACACCGACCCCTTCATCCGCCACGCCGACGGCAAGAGCCTTGAGGCCCGTCTGGAGCTGATGGATGGCCTGATCACCCCTTCCTCGTTCTTCTTCGTGCGCAACAACTCCGTCAGCGTCGATGTGGCCGCCGGCGACTGGCGCCTCTCCATCGACGGCGATGGCGTCACCGATCCGCTGGGGCTCTCCTACGACGCTATCCGGCGGCTGCCCAGCCGTACCCTCGTCTCCTACCTGGAGTGCGCCGGCAACCATCGCGCCATGTTCGACCGCGTCCAGGGCAGGGCCGCCGAGGGCACCCAGTGGGGAACCGGCGGCGTCGGCAACGGCGAGTGGACCGGCGTCGCCCTGGGCGACATCCTCGAGCTGGCCGGGGTCCGGCCCGATGCGGTCAGCGTGCTCCTGGTCGGCCTGGATACAGGGTCACCTGAAGAGGGGTTCCGGCGCGTCATTCCCGTCGAAAAGGCGATGCATCCCGACACGCTGCTGGCCTACGGACTCAACGGCGCGAGGCTCACCCGCGACCACGGCTACCCGGTACGGGCGCTCGTCCCCGGCTGGGTGGGCGCCTCCAACATCAAGTGGCTGGGACGCATCGTCGTCTCCACCGAGCAGCTCTGGACCCGCAACAACACCACTTCCTACGTCCTCATTGGGGACGACTATCCGCCCGAAGGTGAGGCGCTCGGGCAGCCCGTAACGACACAGACGGTGAAGAGCGCCCTCGCCCTCCCCTGGCCCGCCGAACTGGAAGCTGGCTCCCACCGCCTCCACGGCTACGCGCACTCCCCCGATGGCCCCATCGCGAAGGTCGAATGGCGTGAGGGCTCCGGGCGCACCTGGCGCCCCGCGAGCATCACCGATCCGCAGGTCCAGTATTCCTGGGCGCGCTTCGAGTTCGCCTGGGAAGCACGTCCCGGCGAGCACACCATCATGACCCGCGCCACCGATGCCGCTGGCGCGACCCAACCGCATTCCGTCCCCTTCAACCAGAAGGGCTACCTCTTCAACCAGCCCGTCCCGCATCCCATACGTGTGTCGTGACCGTCCCCGCTAGGCCAGCTTCGTGAAGCCCAGCTTGAGCCGGATGGGAATCCGCTGGATGACGCTCGGGACGTAGGGGGGGTCCCCCTCCTGCATCTGGATGTCGCCCATGCGCCGCAGCAGCTCCTGCACCGCCACGCGACCCTCCTGCCGGGCCAGCCCTGCACCGGGGCAGTAGTGCACCCCGTGCCCGAATCCGAGGTGTGGGCACGTCTGTTCGCGCCCAAGGTCGAAGACCTCGCTCTCCTCGAACTTCTCCGCGTCGTGGTTCCCCGACCCGTAAATGATCATCACCTTTTCGCCGCGCTTCACCGCCACGCCGCCCACGGTCGTGTCCTGCAGCGCGATGCGGAAGACGCCCGGCACGGGCGTGTCGTAGCGAAGCACCTCTTCGATGAACCCGCCCGCCAGCGAGGGGTCGTCGCGCAGCGCCTGCATCACGTCCGGCTGGCGCAGCAGCACCAGCATCGAGTTCGTCATCAGCTCCGGCGTGTTCGCATCGCCCCCCGCCGCGTAGAGCAGCGTGATCATGCTCACCAGCGATTCCAGCGGCACCGGCTCCTTCGTGTCCGTGAAGGTCGCGTTCGCGAGATCGCTCATGATGTCGCCCTGCGGCTGCTTCCGCCGCTGCGCCATCGCCTCCATGAAGTAGTCCGTCAGGAACTCGTTCTCCGTAATCTCCTCGCGCTCTTCCTCCTGCCGCTGGTAGACCCCCGTGGGGTCCTCCGCCGCCCGCGCCATCGCCGCGAGCCGCTCCATGAAGTGCTGCTTGAAGTAGTCGGCGTCCTCCGCCGGCACCCCGATCAGCTCGCCCACCACCAGCCGCGGCAGCATGTGCGCGAACTGCGTCACGAATTCGACCTCGCCCTCGTCGATGAACGTGTCGATGATCTCGTTCGTGATCTCTCGCACGCGCGGCTCCAGCTCCGCCACGTGCCGCGGCGTGAAGAAGCGGTTGATGAGCCGCTTGTGCCGCGTGTGGTCGGGTGGGTCGTTCGAGAGGATCTTGTCGCTGAAGGGCTGCGAGTCGCGCCACTGCGGTAGCTCGTCGAGCGGCGCCGGCGGGTCCGTGTAGGGCGCGTTCGCCACGAGGATGCTCGAGAACACCTCCGGCTGCGCGTTCACCTCGAGGATGTCCTCGTAACGGCTCACCAGGAACACGTCGTAGTCCGGCTCCCGGTAGACGGGCGCTTCCTCGCGCAGCGCGCGGTAGAAGGGGTACGGGTTGGCCAGGATCTCCTCGTTCAGCTTCAGGAAGCCGTAGTCCGCGAGTGCCTGCGTCACGGTCTACTCGACCTCCATCCACTGGTCGTAGAGATCGTGGAAGTGCCGGATCTTCCCCTCCGAGTAGGCCGAGAAGTAGACGTACGGGTCCTGCTTCGTCTTCAGACCCTTCTGGATCTTCGGCAGGTTGTAGCAGTCCTGGTTCAGGACGCGCGCCAACCCGCCCATCTCCGGCGCAAGCGTGAAGTCCTCGTCCTCCTCCAGCCAGTGCATCTGCGCGGCTGGCGGTTTCTCTTCGCCCTCCGGCCAGGGCACCAGGTAGAGCACCTCCATGATGCTCCGGTCCGGGTCGCTCCCGTACGGCCGGAAGCGGTAGACGATGCGGCTGAAGCAGCCCCACGGGTGGAAGTTCGGGAACAGGTTGTTGAAGTACCCGTCGATCACCTCCGCGTCGCAGAACGTGTCCGCCTTGTCGCCCATGGCCTGCCGCAGACCCTCGCGCGCCAGCTCCGCGCCGCCCTTGCGCATCTCGAAGATGTCCTGCGGGTCGGGGTAGATGCCGCGCTGCGGGCTCGTGTTGCCGCCCACCGTGATCGCCCGGCACCAGTTGCCGAACACGTCGTACTGCATGTTCGCGCCGTCGCCGCCGAAGGCCATCGCCTGCGGGTGCGTCGCCATCACGTGGTAGCCCTCCATGAAGGCCTCCTGAGTGATCTTCCAGTTCGCCGCGATCACCTTCGCCACGTGCATCTGCTTGTAGCGCTTCTCGTACTCGTATTTCGCGTAGTGCTGTGGCAGCGACCCGATGAAGTCGTCGAACGGCTCGCAGTCCGGGTCCGGGTTGATGAACACGAACCCGCCCCAGGTGCCGACCTTCGCCTCGCGCAGGTGGCTGGCGTCCTCGCGCACCTCGGGGAAGTCCCACTCCGACGGGATCTCCCGCAGCGAGCCGTCGACTTCCCAGCACCAGCCGTGGAAGGGGCAGCGGAACTCGGTCGCCTTCTTGCCGTCGAACTCGCGTATCTGCCGGCCCCGATGGAGGCAGGCGTTGTTGTACGCCTTGAACTCGTTCTCGCCCGTGCGCACCACGAGGTACGAGAGGTGGGCGATGTCGTAGACGATGTAGTCGCCGACCTCGGGGATGTCGTCGACGTGGGCGGCGTACTGCCACACCTTCTTCCACAGCTTCTCGACCTCGAGGTCGTGCCACGCCTGGCTCGTGAAGCGTTCCGTGCCAACCTTCGTGACCCCGCCCGTCATGGGCGAGTCCTCCCACAGCTCCGGCGGAATGCGCTCCGGGTAGGTGTCACCCGCGAGCACCTCGTGGAAGGAGATGCCCTTCGAGCGCATCCCCTTCTCGGTCTCCCGCCCGGGGTCGCCCACGTACTTCGCGACCGTCGTCTCGCCCTGCGCGAAGATCATGTTGCGCATGCCGTAGCGCGGGTCGCGCACCGAGCCCGTGTAGGCATCCTCGGCGAGGTCGCCCGCAGTCAGCTCCTGCTTTACCTGCTCCGCGGCTGCCTCACGCGCTGCCTCGAGTTGCGCCGCCATCTCGTCGACGCCCGGCGGCAGGTCGGGCCCGCCCACGTAGTTGAGGAGGTGGGGATCGGCGCGCGTGATGTCGCCCTCTTCCCACCGCCCCTCCCAGTCGAAGATGCCGTAGCTCTCGCCCTTGTGGACGCGCACCCGGCCATCGCCCATGTCGTCATAGGTCGCGCCACTGATGGCATGCACTTCACTTCGCATCGCAGAACCTCCGCAGGCCCGCCAGGGCCATTCGTGCCCGCAATCTTACGCCGGTGGGATGGGGGTGGTCGCAACTTGCGCTTGTTGCCCTGCGCAGCCCACGATTGTTGGACGCAGGAGACAACCGTGAAGCTGAACTACGACCCGACCACGGACATGCTCCACATCTCGTTTGGGAGAGGCGTCGAGGTGGAGGGTTTCGATCTGTGTGACGGCGTGGTCGTGCATCTGGACGCCGAGGAGCACGTAGCCGGCATCGAAATCGAGAACGCTTCTGCGCGGGTTGACCTGGAGGAACTGCAAGCGGTCGCCATGGGGAGCAATCGTAGGTGATTGACGATGACTATCCTGAGATTGGAAAGTCGATATTCGGAGGTGTCGGGTCGGAGGGCGAGGCTTCCCTCGAAACCGACTGGAGAAGTGCATCGGGATACCGTCACGCCTACCAGACGGCAGCTGACAAGCTGGTACAGGATTTGGGGGAGTCCGGCGGTTTTAGCGATGATGACCCTGATGTACTGGTGTACCCGGTGCTCTTCCTGTACCGCCACTGCCTAGAGTTGAGAATTAAAGAGACGCTCCTATGCCTAAGGATTCTGCAGGATGTGCAGCCGGAAATCCCGGAAGGCCACGGACTTGCGGGGCTCTGGAAGGAGGCTCGGCGGAGACTCTTGGAACATTCCGAAGGAACGGGAGAGTGGGATCCCTTTGTCCCTGATTTGGAAGCAAGAATCCTAGAGTTTCACACAATCGACAAGGATTCAACAGGACTACGATACTCGTTCGAGAGGGATGGGGCGAAAACGCTTTCAAGTTTTCCCAATCGAAGCGGGGCGAAGGATAAGAGCATAAGTCTTGCCCACGTCAAGAGTGTTTTTGCTGACATGGATGCTGTATTCGAGTTGATTTATCTCACTCTGGACAATGCGCTTACAGCCCGTGGAATCTATCTCTGGGACATGTAGGTGGATAAATTGGAGGGTTGGGCCGGTAGTGCACCTGCTACCACACTGGTCCCTATCGCCCAAGAGAGCTTGAGGATCGAAGCCGTTAGCGGTTTGCGAAGTCTTTCCATGTTACTTACCTGCCTTTCTGTCGTGGAGCTGCTGCTCCGTCGTTGCTTTCCCCGCAGCCAAGGCTGTGAGACAAGCCAGTTCCAAAGAACCGACCCAGAGAAGGCGATAAGGCCAATGGCTAGCTCTGGGCTTAGCCCAAGCGCACCGACCCCGTGAACTACCGGCCCAACCCTCCAACCTCCGTAGCTTAGCACCGCCGTCCTGTCCTCGCCCCCCCCCCCCAACCCCACCCCCTATCCTGACCCCGCCATGACTACCCATACCTTCCACGCCCCCCCCCCCACCCCCCCCCGTCCCCCCGCCCCCGCCATGACTACCGATACCTTCGACGCCGCCCTCCTCGAAGGCGAGGAGTTCCAGCTCAACCCCTACCCCGCCCTCAAGCGCCTGCGCGACGAGCATCCCGTCTGGCAACACCCCTCCCAGGGCATGTGGTTCGTGACCCGCTACGAGGATGTCGTCGCCGGCTTCCTCGACCACGATGCCCTTTCCAGCACCATCTTCGAGCAGTCCCACAGCGCCGTCTTCGGCCCCTCCCTCACCGCCATGGACGGCGACGAGCACACCCAGAAGCGCGCCATCATCGCCCCCGAGTTCGTCGGCCGGAAGCTCGAGGCCTTCCTCCCCGTCATCGAGGACAACGTGCGCCGCCTCATCGTGGGCTTCACCGAGAAAGCCGCCCGCGACCTCGTCGAGAAGTTCCTGGAACGCCGCGAGGTCGACCTCGTCGACGCCTTTAGCACGCGCCTCCCCGTCAACGTCATCGTCGACATGCTCGCCCTCCCCCAGTCCGACCACGACCGCTTCCACTACTGGTACCCCACCTTCCTTGCCGGCCTCTCCCCCGACCCCGTCCTCCGCAAGAAGGGCATCGAGGCCAACACCGAGTTCCACGACTACCTCGACCCGTTCGTCCAGGAGCGCCTGCGCAACCCTGGCGACGACCTCATCTCCAAGCTCTGCGAGGCGGAGGTCGACGGCGAGAAGCTCACCGTCCACGACATCAAGTCGTTCACGAGCCTCCTCCTGACCGCCGGCGGCGAGACCACCGACCGCGCCATCGCGAACCTCTGGTGGCTCCTCCTGAACCACCCCGAGCAATTCGAAGCCGTCAGGCAGGACCACTCCCTTATCGACCAGGCCTTCACCGAAACGATGCGCTGCGAAGCCCCTGTTGGCGGCGAAGTGCGCCTCGTGATGCAGGACTGGGAGATGCGTGGCGTGACCGTCCCCGCCGGCAGCGTCGTCAACCTCTCGATACACGGCGCCAACCACGACGAGCGCGTCTTTAGCGACCCGGCAACGTTCGACATCTTCCGCGACGACCTCTACATCGGCCGGGAGATGCGCGTCGGCTACCGCGAGGCGGGCAGGTCCAGCCACATCGGCTTCGGCCTGGGGAAGCATTTTTGCGTGGGCTACCAGCTCGCCCGCACGGAGGCCGTCGTCGGCACCCGCATGATCCTCGAAGCCATCTCCGACGTGCGCATCAAGCCCGGCCACAACCCCGTCATTGGGGAGAACGCCGGGATGCGTTCCGTCACCTCGCTCGACCTCGAGTTCGAACCCGCCTGAGCGGGCGCGCCTCGCGCCCCGTTGCCCTACACTGCCCCACGCGAACGAACCCAACAGGAGGCGCACCCCCTTATGGAATACCGCAACATCGGCAGCTCGGACCTGCAGGTCTCCGTCGTAGGACTTGGCTGCAACAATTTCGGCATGCGCATCGGCCAGGACGGCGCCAACGCCGTCGTCAACAAGGCGATCGAGCTCGGCGTCAATTTCTTCGATACCGCCGAGATGTACGCCGGCGAACACGGCCCCTCCGAGGAGATCCTCGGCAAGGCCCTCGGCGACCGCCGCGGCGACGTCATCATCGCCACCAAGTTCGGCATGCCCACGGCCATGACTCCCGCCGGCATCCAGTCCCCCGGCAGCGGCACCCGCGAGTACATCACGAACGCGCTCAACAACAGCCTGCAGCGCCTCGGCACCGACTACATCGACCTCTACATGGTCCACTTCCCCGACCCGGACACACCCGCCGCCGAGACGGCAGGCGTGCTCAACGACCTCGTGAAGGAAGGGAAGATCCGCCACGCCGGTATCTCCAACGTTTCCGGCGAGCAGATCCGGGAGGCGAAGCAGGTCACGGAGTCGAACGGCTTCGCTCCTTACATCTCCGTCGAGAACGAGTGGAGCCTCGTCGATCGCGCAATCGAGGCCGACGCGGCCCCCGCGGCCGTCGAGAGCGGCTACGGCATCTTCCCCTACTTCCCCCTCGCCGGCGGCTTCCTCACCGGCAAGTACAAGCAGGGCGAGGAGATGCCCGCAGGCGGCCGCCTCACCGAGGGCGCCCTCGCAGGCCTCGCCGGCAAGTACATCAACGACAAGAACTGGGGCATCCTCCACGCGGCCGAGGCCTACGCCGCCGACCAGGGCCACTCCGTGCTCGATCTGGCCATTGCTTGGCTGCTCGCCCAGGACGGCGTCCCCAGCGTCATCTCAGGCGCTACCCGCCCCGACCAGCTCGAGTCCAACGTCGCCTCCGGCGGCTGGACCCTGAGCGCCGATGACGTGGCCGCAATCAACGCCTTCGCGAGCTAGCCGTTGGCGATCCTGCCAACGCTCTCGCTCAACCTCGGGAGCCCCGAGCCCGAGCGGTTAATCGCGTTCTACCGCGACACCCTCGGGCTCACCCCCGCCCCCGAGATGAGTCCCGGCGCCTTCGCCCTCGGTAGCGGCTTTCTCATCGTGAGCGGCCACAGTGAGGTCACCGGCCCCGCCACCGACGCCGTCCGCTGCCTCATCAACTTCGTCGTCGACGACCTCGACGGCGAAGAGGCCCGCCTCGAGGCGAGCGGCGTGGTGTTCGTCCGCAGCAAGGGCGAGGAGCCCTGGGGCGGCCGCATCTCGACCTTCCTCGACCCCGACGGCAACTACTGCCAGCTCATCGAAACGTCAGAGACGCGCTCGGCCGGCCTCAAGCCGGGCGATGGCGATCCCGCCCTCGCCCTGAACGGCGTAGAGCAGCCACGCCTCGCCGCCTTCCTTGAACACGGCCGGGTCGCGTAGCTGGTTGACCGGCTCGGGCGCGTAGCCCCGCACGCTGGGCTCTCTCGGGAGGTTCGCGCCCTCCCACGCATGGACCGGGCGAAGCACCTCCACCGCTGGTCCCGCCGCCCACTCCCGCCAGTCCCCCCGCAAGCCGACCGGCGAAGCGAGGATGCGCTCAGGCGCGTCGCCCACGTTGCTCCAGAACACCCAGAGCGTGTCGTCGCGGCGCAGCAAGGCGCAGTGGCGCATCGTGTCGGGGAAGAGCTGCGGCCCCTGCTCGAATGCGCCCAGACCGTCGTTGGATCGGTACAGGATTCCCGGCATCGACATGCCGAACCAACCCGGCTCCGACACATCGTCCAGCCGCAGCATGCGCAGGTAGCTCGTGGACAGAACCTCCTCGCGCGCCTCGAAGTGAAGCCCGTCGCTGGAGAGCGCGACTCGCGACACCTGGCGCCCATCCCGCAGCTGGCCGTGGTAGTAGAGGCGAATCTGCCGCGCCTCTTCATCGACGTGAACATCTGGGGAGGCGATGTGCGCGTAGACCTCACCCCGCGCGATGTGCTCGGCCAGCTCGGGGGGAAACTCGTCGAGGGTGCTGGGGAAGTGCGACTCCTCCAGTTGGAGCGTGCCTGCTTCGTACGTGGCCCAGGGTCCGGTCAATTCGTCGGCGTAAGCCAGGCGGATGTAGCCGCCTTTGTGGTGCGCGAAGTAGAGGTAGTACTCCCCCAGCCGTCCCGCATCCGTTTCCGCCAGCCATACGGGGGCGCGGGTCAGAGATGGCCCGTTGATGTTGTCTCCCATGCGGGCGTCCATGTGGGGCCGGATTATCGGAGCATCGAGAAGGCGGGTCGCGTGCATCAGGTTCGCCCAGCCTGCCCTCCCTTGTGGGCAGGGGTCAACGCAACGGTGTCGGGCTACGCTCCCCTGATCCGCGCATCCGTCGTAGGGCACGACCCAGTGCCCGGAGCGCCAGCGAACTGCCAAGCGCGCTTACCGCGAACGAAGCCACCGCCGCCGTGATGTTCATCGCCAGCTCGCTCTCCCCACTCGCCGTCTCGACATAAATCTCGTCGAGATCCGGCCACCTTGTGCGCGGCTCCGGCGTTGGTGCCGGTTCGGGAGCCTGTGTGGGAGGCAGCGTCGGCGAGGCGCGTACGGCCACGGCTGTTGTTGGCGCCGTTGGTTCGGGTTCCGGCACAGCGGTCGGCGCCTGCACGGGAGTGGGCGTTGGCAGGGGCACGGCGGCGGTAGGCGAAGGCGTGGGCGCGGGTGCGGGTGCGGGTGCGGGTGCGGGTGTGGGTGTGGGGGTGGGTGTGGGGGTGGACGTCGGCGTAGGTGTTGGCGTGGGGGTGGACGTCGGCGTAGGTGTTGGCGTGGGGGTGGGCGTCGGTGTTGGCGTGGGTGTTGGTGTCGGGGTTGGGGTGGGGGTGGGGGTGGGGGGGGGGGGGGGGGGGGGGGTGTGGGGGTGGGCGAGGGTGTGGGTGTTGGCGTGGGCGTGGGTGTTGGCGTGGGTGTTGGCGTGGGCGTTGGAGTCGGTGTTGGAGTCGGTGTTGGTGTTGGTGTTGGTGTTGGTGTCGGTGTTG
>MKWU01002261.1_pt1 | contig 29694 bp, 24 predicted proteins | sample 809101 | NCBI WGS metagenome assembly MKWU01 (sample SAMN05860141, study PRJNA318959) | sponge metagenome | host: Aplysina aerophoba | place: Slovenia: Piran, Adriatic Sea, Gulf of Piran | collected 2013-05-07
CTGACCGTCGGCGATGCCCGGCCTCGCGGCGGTCGTGACTGGATCAGCCGCTCGCCGACGACTGAGAGGCGCCGGCACCCGCCGCGGCGGGCGGGGGGCGCCCCTTCTCCCCCCCCCGGTTTCCGCCCCCCCCCCGCCCCGCCGCCGCCCCACGGCACCGCCCCAGACACGCCCCCGCCTCCGGCTGGAGGCTCCCGACAGTGAAGAAACCGCGGACCGCAGCGCGTCGAGAGACCGGCTCGGGGAGTTCCCGCGGGACATTGACAGAGTTTTTTGTCAATGCTTCAATAGCCGTGCATGCTCGACGTCGAGGTCATCGACGATCCGGCCGCCGCGATGACGACCCTGGACCCGAAGCGGGCCCGTTTGCTGGCAGAGATGGCCGAGCCGGTCTCGGCTGCGACGCTGGCCGCCCGGGTGGGGCTGCCCCGGCAGAAGGTCAACTATCACCTGCGCGCCCTGGAGAAGCACGGCCTGGTGGAGGTCGCGGAACAACGCAGGTGGGGAGGATTGACCGAGCGCCTGCTGGTTGCCAGGGCGGCGTCGTACGTCGTGTCGCCGGCTGCGCTCGGTCCGATCGCGAGCGACCCGGGCAGAACGCGCGATCGTCTGTCCGCCGGCTATCTGATCGCACTAGGTGCACGCGTCGTCCAGGAAGTGAGCCAGCTCCTGCGGCGGTCGCGAGAGACCGGGAAGCGGTTGGCGACCCTCTCGATCGACACCGAGATCCGCTTCCGATCGGCGGGAGAGCGCGCCGCGTGCAGCCGAGAGCTGGCCGCCACCGTCGCCCGACTCGTCGCGCGCTACCACGACGAAACGGCGCCGGGGGGCCGCCGACATCGCTTGGTGATCGTCGCGCATGCCAGTCCGGTCACGCCGCAACCGACCTCCGAGGAAACACCATGACCGTGAAACGGAGCGCGTCCGGCCGCCGGTCCATCGAGCTCGAAGTGGAGGTCCCGGGGACGCCCGAGGACGTCTGGCAGGCGATCGCCACCGGCCACGGCATCTCCGGCTGGTTCTTTCCCGCGGAGGTGGAAGAGCGCCAGGGAGGACGCGTCGTCTGGCACATGGAGGCGGGCGTGGACGCCCTGGGCGCCGTCACCGCCTGGGAACCGCCACGCCGGCTGGGCCTCGAAGAACCATCAGGTTGGCGACCGGGCGCCCCGGCACTCGCCACCGAGTGGACGATCGAACCCCGCGCCGGGGGCACGTGCGTCGTGCGCCTCGTCCACAGCTTCTTCGCCGACACCGACGACTGGGACGGCGAACTCGCGGGCATCGAGGCGAACTGGCCCGGCTTCTTCGGCATCCTGCAGCTCTATCTCAAGCACTTCCGCGGGCAGCGGGCCGCGAGCATCCGCCTGACGGGATCCGGCTCGGGGACCGAGCGCGACGCGTGGACGGCGTTGCTCGACGCGCTCGGCATCGCCGACGCGGCGGTGGGCCGGCCCTGGCGCACGCCTGCCGGCGGTGCGCCGCGGCTGTCCGGCACTGTCGAGCGCATCGTGGAGGGAACGCAGCCGCATGCGCTGCTCCGGATCGACGCTCCCCTGCCCGGCATCGCCGCGCCGATCGTGTATCCGCTGGATGATCGGGTGCTGACGTCGTTGGGCATCTATCTGTACGGCGACGATGCGCCCGCCGTTGCCGCCCGCGAGGAGCCGGCGTGGCAGGCGTGGATGAAGCGCCGGATCCCGCCGCCGGAGACGACGGAGACATGACCGGCGGACGTGTTCGGTCCGGCCGCCGTGCAATCCAGATGACGCTCGGGCCCACCGCACGCGCGCAGGGCTGCGGCACGGGCAACGTAGCAAGTCGCCGCGGGCCGGGAGTGTGCGCCGCAGAACGCAACGAAGTGAGTGCTGAGGCGCAGGGTCACCATCGAGAACTGTTCGACACCGGGGTTCTCATGATCGATGCACTCGTGCTCCTGTCGAACTGCACGCTGGCGCGGAGCCGCGTGTTCGTCGAGCGGCCGGCGGGGCACCGGCAGAATGCGTCCAGCCGCCGGATAGCGAAGATCCCGACCAGCGGCCCTGAGCGAGGCCGTCGAACGCCGTCATGAACGCTTGGCTTCCCGGCTTTCCGCAGGATGTGGTGTCGGCGGGGCGTGGCGTGCTGCCGTCGCAGCAGATCCAGGCCCTGGTCCGGGGAGGCCACGTGCTCGCGGCCAATCCCATTGAGGACCGGCAGATTCAGCCGGCCAGCTTGGACCTGCGGCTCGGCGAGGAAGCGTACAGGCTCCAGGCGAGCTTCTTGCCGGGCCCACGGTCGACGGTCGCGGGCAAGCTCGCGGATCTGTCGATGGCGTGGATCGATCTGTCGCAGCCGGCGGTGTTCGAGAAGCACTGCGTTTACCTCGTGCCGCTGGTCGAGCATCTCAGGCTCCCCGCCAATCTCTCGGCCAAGGCCAACCCGAAGAGCACGACGGGTCGGCTGGACGTGTTCACGCGTCTCATCACTGACTACGGCACGGAGTTCGAACGCGTGCGAGAGCGCTACGAGGGGCCGCTCTACGCGGAGGTGGTGCCCCGTACCTTCTCTGTCCTCGTCAGTGCCGGGCTGAGCCTGTCGCAGCTTCGTTTCATCCGCGGCCGCCCGCTGTCATCCGACACGGACCTCAACAGGCTGGCTCGCCGAGAGCGCCTGGTCTACCTCGACGACTCGGAGCCCGGAGAGGAGGTGATCGACAAGGGTCTCAACCTGTCCGTCAGCCTTCGGGGAGACCGGGAAGCGAGCGTTGTCGCCTACCGGGGGCGACGGGATGCCCCGCTGGTCGATCTGCGGAAGATTGGCTTCTACGATGCCCGGGATTTCTGGGATCTGATCCGCAACCCGGGCGATAGTCTGATTCTGAGTCCGGGGGACTTCTACATCCTCGGTTCATGCGAGAGGGTGAGCGTGCCGCCGGAGTACGCGGCCGAAATGACGCCGATCGATCCGTCGGTGGGCGAGTTCCGGACCCACTACGCGGGCTTCTTCGATCCCGGCTTCGGCTACGGGGACAAGGATGTCAGTGGAACACGCGCCGTGATGGAGGTCCGGGCTCACGACGTACCGTTTACCATCGAGCACGGCCAGATGGTCGGACGCCTGGACTACGAACGCATGCTCGGCGTCCCCGACCGGATCTACGGCGCCGCGATAGGCTCCGCCTACCAGCGTCAGGCGCTGGCCCTCAGCAAGCAGTTCCGTCGCGAAGCTGCGGCGTCCGTGTAGCCGTCGTCCGGAGCGCGCCATCTTCCGCCTGCCCAGGGCCGCGGTGAGCCGGATTCCCGCCCGACTGCGCACTCCCTGGCAGCCCGAGGCGAGAACGCGCCGCGGTCGGCGGCGACGGCGGGCGGGAGGGGACATGGAGGTCGCGGACGGGAACCGAACTGCACGTACTCCGCTGCACCGCATGGCGCGGCGCTGGTGCACCTTCAACGCGGTCGGCGTCATGGGCGCAGCGGTGCAGGTGCTGGTGCTGACGGTGCTGATCCGCCTGCTCGGCGTGGTCGGGCCGGTGGCGACGGCGCTCGCGGTGGAGGCGGCCATCCTGCACAACTTCCTCTGGCACGAGCGCTGGACGTGGGGGAGGCGGCACGGCGGGGCGGGCGGTACGCGCGGGCGGTGGCGCCGGCTGGCGCGGTTCAACCTGGTGACGGGCGCCCTGTCGATCACGAGCAACGTCGCCCTCACGGCCGCCTACGCGAAGGCGTTCGGCATCGACTACGTGCTCGCCAACGTGCTGGCCATCGGTTCGTGCTCGGTCCTGACGTTTCTCGCCAGCGATCGCCTGGTGTTCCGCCCGCTGGCTGGGAGCCTCGTCGAGGGGGCGGTACAATGCGGGGTGCGGAAGATGCCGGACCCGAGTCGGGTGGCGCGTACCGCGCGCCGGAGGCGCGAGATGACGGAAGACACACGGCTCCCGGCGGTCCCGCCCGGTGCCGCGACCCCGGCCGCCATCCCCGGCCGCACGGCACGCCGACCCGCGCTGGCCGTGATCCTGCTGGTGGCGCTCGCGGCGGCCGGCGCCGCCGCGGCCGAGCTGAAGGACGAGACCGTCGCCGCGTGGAACCGCTACATCGAGGCGACCGAGCAGCGCATCGCGGAGGAGTTGGCCGACGGCGACCGGTTCCTGGTGCTCGACTTCGGCGAGAACCCGGACGCCGCGCGCGAGCGACTGCTGGCGGGCGAGGTTCGCGTCGACAAGATGGAGTCCCACGCCCGGGACGGCAAGCGCATCCGTGTGCCGAAGGGCACGATCCACCACTGGCGCGGCAGCGTGCTGATCCCCGACGTTGCGCTCGAGGACGTCCTCCACGGCCTCATCGTGGCGATCGATCCGGCCGACCTGCAGGACGACGTGGTGGAGTCCCGCGTGATCGAGCGCGACGGCGACCGGCTGCACCTCTTCCTCCGGATCCGGCGGCGGCAGTTCGTCACGGCCGACTACAACACCGAGCACCAGGCGGTGTACACGCGCCACGGCCCGGATGCCGCGTCGAGCCGCACCACCGCGACACGCATTGCGGAGCTGGAGGACGTCGGGTCGCCGAACGAGCGCGAGAAGCTGATCGGGCAGGATCGCGGGTTCCTGTGGCGCCTGCACACCTACTGGCGCTACCAGCAGGTCGCGGAGGGCGTCATCGCGGAATGCGAGTCGGTCACCCTCAGCCGCGGCATCCCGCGGCTGCTGGGCTGGATGGTGCGGCCGCTCGTCAACCGGACCGCGCGTGAGGTGCTGACCCAGACGATGACCTCGATCTCGACCGTGCTGGCCGAGGCCGGTCCGCTCGACGGCGCAGAGCCCCGGGGCGGGCGCGCGGCCGGACCCTGACCGGCGCGCCCGCCGCCGCGGACCCGGGGGGCGCGGCGACGATCGCCAGCCCGATTCGCAAGGCTGGCGGGGCACTCGTCAGGCCGGGGGCGGGGGAAACGTCAGGATGGGGCGCCGGGGGCGGACCCGGGCCGGGCGCCCGCCCCGCCGCGGACCCGGGGGGCGCGGCGACGATCGCCAGCCCGATTCGCAAGGCTGGCGGGCCACTCGTCAGGCCGGCGGCAGGACAAGCGTCAGATCGGTCCGCCGCGAGGAACGCCGACGTGGCGATGACCATCAGCGGGGTGCCCGTCCTCGTCGTACCCGAGAATCTCGTCCGGCGGCCGCGGATCCCGCACCGGGAGTCGTGCGCAACGGCGCCCGATGTCGTCGAGCTCGTCGGCCATCGACCGCCCGGACCTTTCGTGCCGCACTCGTTCCAGGTGGTACCGAATCGCGTACTCGGCGGCGGGCGGTGCCCGCTGCGCGTTCTGCGGCTCGGAGGAAGGCGCACGCGGCGGGTCAGTCGGAGGGGAACGCGGCCCGCGTCGTCGCCGGCTCCATCACGCGGGCGCTCAGGACGCCGGAGACGGCCAGGCCGATGAAGAACGCGGCCCAGCCGTTGTGCTCGGGCGCGATGACCGCGGCCGTCGTGAGGAGCAGGACAGCGAACGTGGTATCGGTCAGGCGCTTCCAGGAGGCCGATCGCCGGCGCTGCTCGGCGAGTTGCTCCGGGTAGACTCGCGACGTGAACCAGAGGTGCAACCGCAGATTCGCGGCCGCGCCGACGACGGTCACGGTCGCGATGAAGGCGAAGAGCCCCCAGCCGTCCGGCATCCATTCGCGCACGCGCCAGATGGGGAAGAGCGTCAACCCGTAGACCAGGCTGATCGCGACCTGGTGGAACTGCCACCAGTGGAAGGGCGTCCAGGCGGAACGCCCGCCCGCGCCCGCGGGCGCGGGCGTCTCGGCCGCGGACGGCGGCGGAACCGCGGCTGCCTCACGGTGGACCGACGCCGCCGTCGACGGAGTACCGGCCTCCGGTGAAGTGCTGCCGTCCGCCGGAGCGCTGCCGCCCGCCGGAGCGCCCGAGACCATCGGAGCACCTGCAGGCGCCGAACGGCCCGTCACGGCCGAATCGGTTGTGCCCGCCGCCTCGGCGCCTCGACCCCGCTGCATGTCTGCCGCTGCGGCGCTCGCGTTGCGGGCGGCTGTAGCCTCTCCGGCAGCCGCCTCTCCGGCGGCCGCCTCTTCGGCCGCCGCGTCGAGGGCGGCCCGGGGGGCGCCCCGGGTGGGGGCGGGTTGTCCCCCCTCCGGCGCCCGCCTCTCCGGCGGCCGCCTCTTCGGCCGCCGCGTCGAGGGCGGCCACCAGCGCGTCGGTCGTGCGATAGCGGTCGCGCGGCGCCTCGGCGAGGCAACGGGTGATGATGCGGGCGAGGGCCGGGGGACACGGTGCGCGGGCCGGGTCGCCGCCTGGCACGTCGCCGACGAGGACGCGGGCCGCGGTCAGGGTGTCTCCGGCTCCGTCCGACGGATGGCGGCCGGTGACGAGCTCCCACAGCAGTACGCCGAACGCGTACTGGTCGGCCCGCGCGTCGAGCGGATCGCCGCGCACCACCTCCGGTGCGATGTAGCCGGGCGTGCCCGGCAGGCCGCCCGTCCGGGTCAGGCGCTCGTCGCCCTGCTCGAAGCGCGCGAGCCCGAAGTCGACCACCTTGATCGCCCCGCCCGGCGTGTGCATCACGTTCTCCGGCTTCAGGTCGCGGTGGACGACGCCGGCCGCGTGAGCCGCGGCGAGGGCGCGCGCGACGTCGCCGGCGACCGCCAGAACCCGAGGGGCGGGCATCGGACCGGGCTCGGCCGCCATTGTCGCGCGCAGGGTGCGGCCGGGGACGTACTCGTGCACGAGGTAGATGTGGCCCTCGACCTCCTCGAGCGCGAAGACGGTTGCGATGCCGGGATGCGAGAGCGCCGCGGCGGCCATCGCCTCGCGGCGCAGCCGGGCCCGCAGCCGGTCGTCGTTCGTGAACTCGGGTGGGAGAGCCTTGATGGCGACGGGGCGCTCGAGGCGCGTGTCGAAGCCGCGGTAGACGATACCCATGCCGCCCCGCCCGAGAAGGCCCGTCACCTCGTAGGGGCCCAGCCGCCGGCCGATCAGTGGGTCATCCTCCTCGCTCGGGAGGAGCCCGGGGTCGGCTTCGACGGCCGGCCGGTCGACGACGCTCGGCTCGTCGTGGGCGCCGAGGAGCTCCAGCACCTCGGCGCGGAGCGAATCGTCTCCCTCGCACTCCGTCCGGAGGAATGCCCCCCGGTCGCCCGCGTCGCGCGACAGCGCGGCGTGGAACAGCTCGTTGATGCGCCGCCAGCGCTCAGGTTCCATCGGCGTCGCGGGCGATCTCGCGCTGGAGCCAGGCCCGGGCCACGGCCCAGTGGCGCTTCACGGTGGCGGGGGAGACGCCGAGTGCCTCGGCGCTTTCGTCGATGGTCAGCCCGCCGAAGTAGCGCAACTCCACCAGTCGGGCCTGCTCGGCGTCGAGGGCGGCCAGCCGGGTCAGGGCCGCGTCCACCGCGAGCACGTCGACCTCCGGGCCCGTGCCGGCCGCGACCCGCTCGTCGAGCGTGACCCGCACGAAGTCGCCGCCGCGCTTCTGCGCGTTGCGCGCGCGCGCCGCCTCGATCAGGATCTGCCGCATCGCCCGCGCCGCGATCCCGATCACCTGGGTCCGAGTCTGCCAGTCCTGCCCGCGGTCCTTCCGCAGCCGCAGGTAGACCTCGTTGACGAGCGCCGTCGGCTGCAGCGTGTGGCCGTGCCGCTCGCGAGCGAGGTAGCCGCGCGCGATGCGGCGCAACTCGTCGTAGACGACCGGCATCATCGCGGCCAGGGCGCCGTCGTCGGGCGGGCTCGATCGCGCACCAGTCGTCATCGGCGGCTGCGATCTTACTATCGGCGGCCCGGTTTCCGGTCGCATGGACGACCACCGCGGGTCGGGGCGCGCCGCAGCCGGCACAGCGCTGGCCGGGCAAATTGCGTACGCCCAAGCCGCAACGACCGCGGTTCGGGGCGCAGCGCTCGCCGGCCAGCGTGCCGGCGGCCGGACGCGGGGCTCGCGGTTCAGGACGCGGGGACGGGCAGGTCGAGGGCGTCGAGCACATCGCCCCACGAGACCAGCTTGAAGTTCTGGTTGGCCTCCGAGGCGTCGGGCGCCCGGTTGATGCCGTCCTGCACCACCAGCAGCCCCAGCGGATACCGCGGACCGAGGGGGGCCGACACTACCTGGAGCCCGTCGGTGTCCTCCGCGCCGTCGACGGCGCCGCCGACGAGCGTTCCGCCGCCGGACGCCCCGGGGCTGCCGCCCACGCGGAATGTCCCCCGGTAGGCGTGCGGCGGCGCGCGGTCGTAGACGACGTAGGTGTTGTTGCCCTGGCTCGACGCCACCAGATAGCCGTCGTCCGGGCCGCCGTCCGGCGGGGCATAGATCGACAGCCCCTCGATCGACGCCGAGAGATGCCCGCCGCCCGGCTCGCCCACCCCGACGCGGTCGACCGCGAGCCGCTCCGTGGTCGACGCGTCCGGTCCGGCGCCGTAGCGCCAGACGCCGACCTCCTCCTCCCCGATGAACAGCCAGCCGTTGGCGTCGTCCGCGACACAGCCCTCCGTCTGGCTGCCGACGGCCCAGGAACGGACGCGGGTCCCGGTGAGGCCGGAACCGCCGGCCGCGGCATCGAGGCGCCACTGCTCGACGGCGCCGTCGAGGTCGTTCGCGAAGACGTACAGCTCGCCGCTCGCGGCGGGGCGATACAGGCAGAGGCCGTAGGGCTCCGCGTCGAAGTCGGGCCGGATCGGGGTGTCGAGCAGCGGGGCCAGGCCCCCGGTGTCGGGATCGAGGGCCAGGACGTCGATCGCCTCGGTGGTGCGGTTGGTCGCCGCGACGACGATCGTCGGCTGTCCGCCGACGTCGATGCCGTCACGCAGGTCGACGTTGTTGACGCGCCCCACGTCGCTGGTCGAGACGACGGCGCCGTCGAGCCCGTAGACGACGAAGCCGCGCACCTTGTTGGTGGCGACGATCAGGCTCGCCTCGGGATCCGCCTCGTTCACCCAGACCGCGGGGTCGTCGGCCGCGTCGCACGCATCGGCGACGGGCACGGTCTCGGCCGCGGCGGCGACGGTCCGCGTGTCGGCCGGCTGCGGCCCCGGCTCGCTGGCCAGCAGGTCCGTGAGCGCGCAGCGGATCACCGTCTCGGGGCTGCACCCGGCCAGGACCGGGGCGCCCAACGCTACCGCCGCCGCGAGCATCCGCATCTTCATGCCGCTTCTCCTCCCGTGCCGTTCGTCAATCACGGGCTGCTACGGCCGGCACCGGCGCGGAGTTCCCGTCCGCGTGCGGTGCTGCCGCCCGCTGCGAGCCGTCCGACGATGGATGAACCGCCGTTCGAATCGCTCCGGCCGTCGATCCTCGCCGGGGCGCCGCACACCGTTCTTGCGCGGAGCCCCGGCCGGGTCCAAGATGGGCCGAACGCGAGCGGATCGGCAACGGGCGACACGAGGAGGGACGAGATGCACCAGCGAGATCTGGCGGCCGGAATCGTGGCGGCGGCGCTTGTGGCGCTCGGGTTCGTGCCGGCCGACGCCCACGCCCAATCGGTGGAGGCGGAGGAACCGGCGCCGGCACGGACCGCGTGGGGCGATCCGGACCTGCAGGGCATCTGGAACAACGCGACGCTGACGCCCTTCCAGCGGCCGGAGGTGCTCGGCGATCAGGAGTTCCTGACCGAGGAGGAGGCGGCCGCTGCCGAGCAGCGCTCCGCGGATCGCAACGCGGAGCTGTGGGCGGCGCCCGCGCAGCGGACCGAGGTGGGCGGCAACGTCGGCGCCTACAACAATTTCTGGATGGAGCGCGGCACCAGCGTCGTGCCGACGCGCCGGACATCGGTCGTCATCGACCCGCCGAACGGCCGACTGCCGGAGGTGACGCCGGGGGTCGCGGCGTGGCTGGCGTCGCCGGAGGCGGACCACCGGTGGGCGGTGCGGCGCGGAAACCTACCGGCCGACAGCTACGAGCAACTCGACCTCGGCGACCGCTGCATCTGGTACCGCGGCATCCCTTCGTTCCCGACCGGCTACAACAACAACTACCACATCCTGCAGAATCCGGACTTCGTCGTCATTCTGCAGGAGCATATCCACGACGTGCGCTACATCCCGCTCGACGGCCGCCCGCACATCCCGGGGGCGATCCGGCAGTACGGCGGCGACTCGCGCGGCCGCTGGGAGGGCGATACGCTGGTCGTCGAGACCTCCCACTTCAACGACCGGGCGTTCATCCGCAACTTCAACAACGTGGAGCTCAGCGAGGAGCTGCACGTCGTGGAGCGCTTCACCCGCCTGGGGCCGGACATCCTGGACTACGAGTTCACGGTCACCGATCCCGAGACCTGGACGCGACCCTGGAGCGGGTCGCTGCCGATGTCGCGCATCGAGGGGCCGATGTTCGAGTACGCCTGCCACGAGGGCAACTACGGGCTCACCAACATCCTGGCCGGTAGCCGCGCCGCGGAGGCGGCGGCCGCTGGCGAGCCCGCGAAGTAGCTCTCCGGGCGGCCCCGCCGGCTCGGGGGGCGCCGCCCGCCGGCGATGCTGCGTTCCCTTGCTTGCCCGTCAGGAGAGCAACGAACGCGTCCGGGTCGTCCGGCGACATCACGATCACTCCTCCCTCCGCGTCATTCCGGAATCGCAGCACCACGGTACGAGCGTGATCCGTGACGAACGCGCGGTACGACCCGAGGCTCGCGTTCCGGAACCGGCCCGTGTAGGCGAACAGGCCGCCGTTTCCCAACTCGCGGACGGACCGTCGCATGACATGGGGCGAGCTTGTAGCGGTCTCGAGACCTCGCACGTCGACCGTCGACGACCAGCCGAGGCGATGAACGAGAATCGAATCGCCGCTCACGGTGTATCCGCGGACTCCGAACCGTGCCGCGGCTCCGAGGACCGTCAGCGGAAGGCCGACGCCCAGCAGCAACGCCAGCAGCCGCTGCCAGGACGCCAGCTCCGCATCGAGGAGCGCGGCCAATAGGGTGGCCGCACACACCGCGAGCAGGACGAGCACCTGAACGCTCGTCGCGATTACGAGCGAGCGCCCCCAGGGCGCGCCGAAAGTAGTCGCGCTCACGAGAGGTGATGCCCCACGGGCTACCGATCGGCTCCGTTCCGCCACTGGACGTACGAGTAGAGGGCCAGGCCGCCCCCCCAGATCGCAATCGCCCCGACTATCGCGGGCCAGCCGAGGTCCACCGGAAGGAAATCGGATCCAATCAGGGCAAGGCCGACGACGAGCGTCGGCAGCAACGCGAAGCGGTGGGTGCGCTCCCAGCAGCGGTCGCTCCGCATGGTCCACGGGGTGCGGATGCCGAACAGGGGGTTGGGCTCGATCGACCGCAGCAAGGGGCCGAGCCCCACCAGGGTCAGTCCGATCACCGCGCCCGGGTGCGGCCGGAGGGACCGGAACGAGATGAGCATGTCCGCGTAGACGACCAGGAGGATGACCACCAATATCGTGCTCATCCACCTCCAGTACCGATCGCCGCCAGTATCGGGGTCTTCGGTGTCTTCGGTCTCACCGTTCGACCGATAGCCGCCGAGGGTCGTGAGGCGATCGGAGGAACCGAACGCGGGAACGATCCGAAACACCAGATACTGAACCAGGGCGAACACCGGCAGGAACAACAGCCCGAACGACTTCGGCCCCAGGGAATCCGGCGCCGCATCCCCCGACGACCAGTGGATCGGCACTTCGTCCGGCAGCAAGGGCCAGTTGACGGCCGCCAGCCCGAACATCAGGGCCAGGACCCACTGCGCCGACCGTTCGTTGTCGAGGAACCTCTGCATCGCTCGAGTCTCCGGGTGCTCGGCGCCAGCCGGCCTCGTGCGCAGGCGGCTACCGTAGCACGCCTGCTTCTTGTGTGGAGCAGGCGTGCAGGACGACCCGAAGTCGGACTGCGGCGGAGCCCTGCCGGGCGTGTCCAGCGGCCAGCTACGCAATAGGACTGCGGGGCGGCGCGGGTCACCCGACGGCCGCGACGCGGCGCAGCTCGACGGCGCAAGCCTTGTACGACGGCTGCTTCGAGTAGGGATCGAAGACGGCGTCGGTCAGCCGGTTGGCCGCTTCGTAGTGCATCGGGACGAAGAGATGGCCCGGCTGCACGGAGCGGGTGACAAACGCCGCGGCGGTGATGCGGCCCCGGCGCGACTCGATGTGGACGGCGTCGTTGGTGGCGACGCCGCGAACTCTGGCGTCGACGGGGTTGATCTCCACGTAGATCTGCGCCGGGTAGAGCTTGCGGAGCACCGCAGACTTCGCGGTTCGCGTTTGGGTGTGCCACTGTGCCGCGCTCCCTCGCCCGGTGAGCAGCAGCAGCGGGAAGCGCTCCGTCGGCGGCTCCGGCAGCGGCCGCGGTTCTTCGAACAGGAAGCGGGCCCGTCCGTCGGGGTGGTAGTAACGGCCGTCCTCGAAGAGGCGTCGCTCGGTGCGTCCGGCGGCGGCGGCGTCGTCGCCGGCCGGGCACGGCCACTGGATGCCCCCGCGCTCGTCCAGCAGGTCGTAGTCGTTGATACCGGTGATGTCGCACGGCTGACCCGCGGAGAGCCGCTTCAGGATCTGGAACGTCGCCGCCGGCGACTCCCACGCCCGGAACAGGTCGCCGCAACCCCAGTACTCGGCCACGAGCTTGAAAATGGCGAAGTCCGCGAGCGCCTGTCCGGGGGCTCGCGCCACCTTCTTGATCGTCCCGATGCGGCGCTCGGAGTTGATGAACGTCCCGTCCTTTTCGCCCCAGCCCGCCGCCGGCAGCACGAGGTCGGCCATTCGGGCCGTCTCGGTGGTGGCGTACATGTCCTGCACGACCAGGCAGTCGAGCCGTCCGAGGATGTCGCGGGCCTGGTCCTGGTTGATCCACGAGTGCGCGGTGTTCGTGCAGACGATCCAGAGCCCCTTGATCCGCTCCTGGAGGACGCCTTCCAGGATCTCGTGGTAGGCCCAGCTCGCGCGGGTCGGAATCACGCCCGGGTCGATGTCGAGGATGCGCGCCACCTTCGCCCGGTGGTCCGGATTGGCGAAGTCGTGGCCGCCGAGCAGGTTCGTGGTGTTGCTGAACAGGCGCGAGCCCATCGCGTTGCACTGCCCGGTGATGGAATTCGCACCCGTGCCGGGGCGCCCGATGTTGCCGGTCATCAGCGCCAGGTTGATGACGGCCTGCGCGGTGCGCACGCCCTGGTAGCTCTGATTGACGCCCATCGTCCACCAGAACGACACGCGCTGCCCGCCGTGGATCGTCTCGGCGAGCCGCTCGATGACGTCCGGGCCGAGCCCGGTCGCCTCGGACGCCCGTTCGAGCGTGAAGGGCTCGACCGCGGCCGCGAAGGCGTCGAAGTCGCGCGTATGGGCGTCGATGTAGGCCCGGTCGATCCAGCCTCGCGCGATCAGGAGGCGCGCGATGCCGTAGAAGAGGGCCTGGTCCGACTTGGGTCGCAGCGGGAGGTGCTCGGTCGCCTGCATCGCGGTCTCCGTGACCCGCGGATCGATGACGACGATGGCCGGCTCGTTGCGATTGCGAAGCACGCGCTCCCACAGGATGGGATGCGCGAGGCATGGGTTGGCGCCGACGAAGACGATGACGTCCGATTCCTCGAAGTCGCGGTAGGCGTACGGCGGCGCGTCGAAGCCGAACGCCTGCTTGTACGCCACCACCGACGTGGCCATGCACTGGCGCGTATTGCCGTCGCCGTGCGTCATGCCCATCCCGAACTTCGCGAGCGCGCCGAGCAGCGCCATCTCCTCGGTTGCCATCTGGCCGGTGCTGAGGAAGGCCACCGATTCCGGTCCGTGCTCGGCCTGGATCGCCCGGAAGCGCTCGACCATCGTGCGGAGCGCCGTGTCCCAGGCGACCGGGCGCTGGGCGCCGCCCGCGTCGCGCCGGAGCGGAGTGGTGGCCCGGTCGGGGGCCGCGAGCACCGACAGCGCCTCCCATCCCTTCGGGCAGGCGACGCCGCGGTTCACCGGGTAGTCGGCGGCCGGCGTGAGGCTCACGGCCTCGCCGTCCTGGAGGTGCACGGTCAGGCTGCAGCCGGTGGAGCAGTAGCCGCACACCATGTCGGTCGTGGCGTCGGGCTTGAGCCGCTCGGGCACCTGCCCGAGCCCGAAGCCGCCGGGGGTCCTCAGCAGGTCGCGGGTCAGTCGCCCGTCGCGCTCGTGCAGCATCTCTACAGCGTCCCGGGCATCCGCGGCGAGGCGACCGCGGCGAAGAACAGGTAGCGCTCCAGCAGCTCGCCGGCCAGACAGGCGGCGAACAGCATGCCGACGAGCACGGCGAACACCAGGTCCTGCCCGTGCTCGGGGTGCGTCGGCACGCGGCTCACCAGGAGCAGCGCCGGCATCGCGAGGCCGCCCAGCAGGCCGGCCGCGAAGCGCGCCAGGGTGACGTTGAGGAGCGCCCCGGCCATCAGGCGCGCCGTCCGCTTGAGGGAGGTGGTCGACCGCGCCGCCAGGTGGCGGAACAGCGCCGCCTCGAACAGCAGCTTCGCCGCCGACGCCGCGATGAGACCACGGCAGAGCAGCGTGCCGTAGCGGTCGACCGCGGCGGTGGCCAGCTCGGCGTCGCGGCCGAAGGTGGCGATCAGCAGCAGCGGCAGCCACGCGGCGGCGAGCCCGAGCACCGCGGCGGTCAGCAGGAAGCGGCAGGCGGTCGCCGGACCGTTCCAGAAGTCGCGCTTCGTGTACTCGTAGACCATCACCGAGCAGAGCACCCCGGCCGTGCCGGAAAGCGCCACGGCCCAGCCGAGCCACGCGGCGGCGTCCCCTGCGATCGCCGCTCCCGCGGCGGCGCCTCGGTCTCCGAGCCCACCGAGCCAGGCGGTCGATCCCGGCCACGACCAGACGGCGTAGGCCACCGCGAGCCCGGCGAAGATCCCGAAGGCGAGGATCTCCCGGCTGAGCCACGAGTGCCGCAGGCCGAGGACGGCCCGATAGGCGTAGCGCGGCCGGCCGAGGTGCAGCACGCTGACGGCGAGCGCCAGCAGGCCGAATACCAGCGCGCTCGCGCTGTGCACGGGCCGGATGCTCGCCGTGAGCGCCCCCGGGACCGCCAGCTCCAGCAGCCGCTCCACCAGGAACGCGCCGACCGAGAGCTGGGTGAGCGCGAGCATCAGGATGAGGGGCCAGTGCGCCCGTTCCGGACGGACGGTGTGGTAGTCGGCCGGCACCATGTTGCGCGGCAGGACGCGCGCGGTCCGATAGACCGTCGTCGGCAGCGTCAGGGCCGGCTCGGGCGCGCCGGGGACGAAGAGGTGCGTCTCGGACTCCTCGACGACCTGCTCGACGTCGACCACGCGGATCGCGATGGCGCCGTTCGGGCAGGACTGGACGCACGCCGGGGCCTCGCCTTCCGCCAGACGGTCGCTGCACATGTCGCACTTGCGGACGATTCCCTTGGCGCGGCTGTACTTCGGCGCCTCGTAGGGGCAGGCCAGCGTGCAGTACTGGCAGCCGAAGCACTGGTCGTCGAGGTGCTTGACGATGCCGGTGGCCGGGTCCTTCTCGTAGGCCTCCACGGGGCAGGCGTGCATGCAGGCCGGGTCGAGGCAGTGGTGGCAGGCGGTCGTGACGTGCTGCACGACCGGCAGGCGCTGGCTCCCGCCGTGCAGCAGCCCCACGTCGCGCCAGGACTCTTCCTCTTCCAGGCCGTTGAGCGCGTGGCATGCCGCGACGCACGACTTGCAGCCGGAACAGGCGTCGAGGTCCACGTCGAACGCGTACTGCTGGCCGGGTGCCGGCGGCGTGGCCGGCATGAGAGCCGAGTAGCGGCTGGCGAGGGCGGGACCGGTGTCCTGCGCCGCGTCGTGCGCCTGCGCGAAGCGCGCGGCCGCCGTGACCTGCTGCTCCTCCAGGTAGCGGTCCAGGAGGGTGGAGGCCTGTTCCGGCGGGAGCGCAGCGGGGCGGGAGGTCCCGGAGGAGGGTGCGGCCGGAGGGGTGGATATCGACATGGCTCTATCCGGCCTGCGCGAGTCGCGGCGCGGAGTTGAACTGCTCGGTGTGCACGCGGTCCGCCGGCACGCCGGCCTGGCGCAGCCAGATCGTGATGGCGTCCATGAAGGCGGGCGGGCCGCAGAGGAAGTAGCGGCTCCCGGCGAAGTCCGGCACGAGCGCGGCGACCTCCGCACCGTCCAGGCGGCCGCAGCCGCCCGTCCAGCGCGGTCCCGGACGCGACAGCGAGACGTGATAGCGGAACGACGGCAGCGCGTCGCCGAGCCGTTCGCACTCCGCGCGGAAGATGATGTCGCGGGCGGAGCGCGCGCCGTGCACGAAGGTGCACGCGCGATTCTGGTCGGTGGCGGCGAGAAAGCGGGCGATGCTCATGACGGGCGTGATCCCGCTTCCCGCCGAGACGAGCACGAGCGGCTCCGGGTGCTGCGCCGGATCGAAGTAGAACCCGCCCTGCGTGCCCCGGACCGCCAGCGCGCTCCCGGCACGGACCGCCTCGAAGAGATGGTTCGTCACCTGCCCGTCCGGGTTGCGCTTGATGGTGAGCTCGAGATGGGCCGGATCGGTCGGTGACGAGCTCACCGTGAAGCTCCGCCGGACGTCCACGCCCCGCAACGGAACCGTGACCTGGACGAACGTTCCCGGATGGCGATGCGGTATCCGGCCGGCCGTGTTGTCCAGACGGAACGTACGCACACCCGGCGCCTCGTCCCGAACCTCGGCCACGGTGAGCTCGGCCGTCGCAGGGCGGGCCGGCGGGCGGGGGGGGGGGCGGCGGGGGGGGGGGGGGGGGGGGGGGGCCGCGGGGGGGGGGGCCGCCCCCCGCCGAGTCCGCTCCCGCCAAGTCCGCTCCCTCCGAATCCGCTCCCGCCGAGTCTGCTCCCGCGGTGCCCGCCCCTGCCGGGCTCGCGACCGCCGGGCCCGCGACCGCCGACGCCGTGCCCGGCGCCGCAGTCTGCGGTCTCACGTAGACGCTGCCCCCTTCGACCAGGGTCGGGTAGTGCCCCACGTCGTTGCCGGGCGGGTCGAGGCTGCAGCCGGTGCAGGCGTCGAACGTCCAGCCGTGCCAGGGGCAGGTGACGGTGCCGTTCTGCACGGTCCCCTCCGCCAGCGGTCCTCCCTCATGGGGGCAGAGTCCGTCGATGGCGGCGACCTTTCCGTCGATCCGGAGCAGCGCGTAGGTGCGGCCGCCGATGTCGACCGCCACCGCGGCGCCGTCCCGGAGCGCGTCCTCCCGGGCCGCGAACACGAAGCCGTCGTCGCGGGCGGCCGGCGTCTCGCCCGCGGACGATCTTTCCGCACCGGTCGCCTCGCCCTCCTCGACGCGTGCACCCGCGACGGCGCCCCCCTGCGACGGAGCTGCCGCGGGGGTCGAATCGTCGTCGACACGAGCGAACAGGCGGCGCACGCCGGCGCAGCCGGGGCAGAAGACCGGCGGGTCCTCGCCGCGGTGGTGGTGGTCGCACCGCTCGCAGATCCAGGTCGAGGGACGGTAGTCGTCCTCGCCCACCTTCGCCGCCGCCTCTTCCCGGAGCTTCCCGCGCCAGTAGGCGCTGAACGTCTCTCCCGGCCCGTGCCGCAGGTAGTACTCGTTGACGACCTCCTCGATGACGAGCGGTAGCTGCTCGACGTCGACGCCCAGCTTGTAGCGCAGGCCCAGATGGACGTCCCCCGCCACGCCCCCGCCCAGGTACACGTCGAAGCCCTCCCGCGTGCCGAGCAGGCGGCGGACGCGGACGCCCTTCAGTCCGATGTCGGCCGTGAAGTGCTGGGCACAGCTCGACGGGCAGCCGCTCATGTGGATGCGGATGCCGTGAAGGGCGAGCGCCCGTTGCCGCAGCGTCTCGATGAGGCGGAACATCGCGCCCTTGGTCTCGGTGACCGCGATGTTGCAGAACTGCGTCCCGGTGCACGCCACCGTGTTCCGCGCCAGCGTGTCGGCGTGCATGCTCAGACCGACCGCGGCGGCGTCGGTGGCCGCCGCGTCCCAGAATCCCCGGGGAATGTCGACGATCGCGATGCCCTGCTCGTGCGTCGTCCGGAGCTCCCCGCTGCCCCAGCGCTTCGCGAGAACCGCGAGCGCCTCGAGCTGCCGCCAGCCCAGGCGGCCGAGCGGGACCGCGAGACCCATCGTCCAGCGGTCCGGCCGGCGCTGGGGGAACCAGCCGATGAGGTCGTCGTTCCGGGCGGCCGGTGCCGGCGGCGGGAGGTCCGGCCAGGGGCGGAGCGCGACCCGCTCCGCGACGTACGCCTGCACGCCCTCGATGCCGATGCGCTCGACGAGGTATCGCAGACGTGCCTGGTGGCGCTTCTCGCGAGAGCCCTGGGCGCGGAACAGGTCGAGCACGGCGGCGGTGACCGCCACCACCTGGTCGGGGCGGACCAGCACGGGCAGGTGCCACGCCAAGCGCGGGTTCTGCCCCTGCGTGCCGGCCACGAGGACCTGGAACAGCACCTCCCGGCCGACCCGGCGAGCGAGGAAGCTCAGGTCCTGGGTCCAGAAGTGGACCGAGTGCTCCGCCGCGCCGTTGAGGCAGATGTTGAACTTGCGCGGCAGGTCGGAGTACTCCCGGCTGTCAACGAAGAGCGCCGTCACTTCGCGGCAGAGCTGGCGCGTATCGATCAGCTCGTCCGGGAGCACGCCGCTGAACGGATGCGCGAAGACGTTGCGGACGTTGTCGTGACCGGTCTGCTTCGAGGTCAAACCGACCGCGGCGAGCCGCTCCGCGACCTCCGGCACGTGCTCGATGCCGAGCCCCTGCACCTGGAGGTTGGCGCGGGTGGTGACGTCGACGATGCCGTGGCCGTGCTCGTAGGCGATCGCCGCGATCTCGCGCGCCTGGTCCGAAGTCAGCTCGTTGGCCGTGACGCGGATCCGGTTCATGTACCGGCCCGGCGTGTCGCGCTTGCGGTAGAAGAAGCCGTACCACTTCATCCGCTCGAGATCGGGCGTTTCCATCTCGGCCATCGGCGTCGCCGCGCCGGCGTGCCGCAGCACGTCGGGCCAGACGTCGAAGCTGTGCTTCTTCCCTTTCCAGACCTCGGCCGGGTTGACCATTGCCGTTCCCCGTTCTTCCTTTCTTCGTCGTTCCGGTCTTCGCCGTTCCGGCCCGCGCGGGTTGCGTCGCCCGGCGACGCGCGGCGTCCGGTACGCGGTCCGCGTCTAACCTGCCGCCTCGGCGGTTCGGGCGGCGCCCGTTCCGGCCGCGAGTCCGCCCTGCCGATGCGCCAGCGCCGCATCCAGGGCCGTCCGTGCCTCCGTCTCCGTCGCGCTGTCGAAGCGCACCGCGAAGGCGAGAAAGGCGGTGACGGTCACGAACGCCCCGATAATCAGGAACGCCGTCGGCCAGGGGATGACGCCCCGGAAGAGGAACCCGGCCAGGACCGCCCCCGCGTTGCCGCCCGCGCCTACGATGCCGGCTACCGAACCGAGCGCCTTCCTGTTGATGAACGGAACGACGGAGAAGGTCGCCCCCTCCGACATCTGCACGAAGAGGCTGAAGACGATGAGGGCGGGAATGGCCATGGCCAGCACCGGCATCTGCGAGAAGAGCATCAGGGCCAGTCCTTCGGCGAACAGGACGATGAAGAGCCAGCGCACCCGTCCGGAGAGCCCCCACCGCCGGCCGAAGAGATCCCCGAGCGCGCCGCCGAGCGTTCGCGCAAAGACGTTCATGAGGCCGAAGACCATTGCCGCGGCGCCGGCCCATTGCACGGCCTGGACAGCGCTCATCGACGCGAAGAAGTCGAAGTAGTCGATGAAGTAGAGTGCGAGGACGTTGTTGACGGTGAGTTCGATCCCGAAGCACGCGCCGTAGATGACGAACAGCGCCCAGACCCGCGGGTCCTTCGAGGCCGCGGCAAATGATCCCTTCACGCTCTGCTTGGGCGGAAGCTTGCCGGCCGCGCGCAGCGCGCGGTAGTTGCCCTCCGGGGCGTCCTGCGTCAGGAAGTAGTAGGCGACGCCGACCAGCGCGCACATCGCGCCGGCGATGACCATCGCCACCCGCCAGCCGGCCGCATCGCTCAGCCCGAGGCCGGGCAGGAACTGGATGTTCGTGAACGGGATGTAGGCGCCGACGGTGAGGATGCCGAGGACGATGGGCATGACGAGCTGCGTCACGCCGCCGCCGAGGTTGCCCCACCCCGCGGTGGTCGCGTTCGCGGTGCCGACCACGTTGGGGGCGAACATCACCGAGGTGTGGTACTGCGTGATGACGAACGACGCGCCGATGACGCCGATGAGCAACCGGAAGATCAGGAACGTCTGAAAGTCCTGCGCGAGGCCGATGCCCATCACCGGGAGGGAACCGAGGAGCAGGAGCCAGGTATAGGCCAACCGCGGCCCGATGCGGTCGCAGAGCCACCCGATGAGCAGCCGCGCGACCACGGTGATGGCGACGGAGCCGATGATCAGCCAGCCGATCTGCGACTGCGTCAGCGCCAACTCGTCGCGGACGATCTTCATGAGCGGCGCGATGCCGAACCAGGCGAAGAAGCAGAGGAAGAACGCGAACCACGTCATGTGGAACGCGCGCATCTGGGGCGTGTTGATGCTGAAGAGCCGAATCCGCGTTGCCTTGCTGCTGACTTCCATGACGGCGCCTCCGACGCGTGAGCGTGAATAGCCTGGCCGCCGTCGCCGGGCACGAGCTCCGGCACGGCGGCGTGTGCAGTTACAGCGGCGTCAAGCAAGAGTCGGGCCAGAATGGGCGCGGGGCAACGGTGAGAATCGACTTGCGGCAATGAATACGGGCTCGATCGCACGACGCAACATGAGGAACCCCGCGGTCGGGTCGGATGCCGGGCTCAACATGTGTGTCAGGTTTCGCTCTCGTGTGGACACATTTGTGGGCCGAAGCTGTGAGGGCTGCCCTCTCTGCCCCTCTCGCAGCTCGACTCGGCGTCTCGACACGGACAGGAATGTAGGGAGCCAGAAGGAGCGTTCGACAAAACCGGGGTGGAGGAGTCGATGGACCCACCCCTTCCAGCCGGCCTCGGCGCCGCGTGTCGTACCGCCGGTCGCCTGTCGATTCCGGCGCGTCACCCCGGGCGTGATCGACTTCGGACGAGGAGAGCTGCCACCGGCTCCCAGAGAGTTGGCACGCGACTTGATAGTCAACCCTGCATGCCAAGCCACGATTCGCTCGCCGTCATTCGGGGCGGGTATCGCCGTCCGGTAGCCCGCGGTCACGTCGTACCGACCGTCGTGCTCGGTGTCGCCGTTGCCCTCTCCGCGCCCGCCGCCGCGCAGTCCGGCGATGCCGGTCCGATCGCGGCCGGGCCCGCTCCGATCTCCACGACGGTCTCCGCGACGGCCGACTCGGAGGCGCCGCCCGCTCGGGACCCGGCCCCGGCTCCGGCCGCCACGGATGCCCCGTCCGACCGCGGCGAGATCCTGCCGGGGCTCATCGTGAGCACGCAACTGCGCCTGCGCAGCGAGAGCCGTCGCAACGCCCGGTTCGACAGCGCGCGCCCGGGCAACGACGAGGACTACCTTCTCTCCCGCTTCCGGGTCGGCCTGACGTGGGAGGCAAGCGAGCGGGTGACCGGGCTCGTCGAACTGCAGGACGCCCGCATGCTGGGCGAGGAGGCGATCAGCGACACCCGCACGCCGAACATTTTCGCCGACCGGCTCGACATCCATCAGGCGTACCTCGACGTCGGCCTTTCCGGCCCTGCGGCCGTCCCGGTCTCCCTCCGGATCGGCCGCCAGAAGCTGGTCTACGGCTCCCAGCGGATGGTCTCGCCGCTCGAGTGGGTCAATACCGCCCGCGTGTTCGATGGTGCCCGGATCGCGATCGAGCCGGGCCCGGGCCGCAAGCTCGACGCCTTCGCCACGCGCCTCGTTCCCGTGAGCCCGACCGGCCTCAACGATCACCGGCCGACCGCGAGCCGGATGTTCAACAGCCAGTTGCACGGCATCTACTACACGGACGCGTCGCTCCTCGCGGGCGGTCGGGTGGAGGGCTACTGGCTGCTGCGGCGCGAGGCGCGCCTCGACGATGCCGTCCACACCGTCGGCGCCCGTATCGACGCCACCCCCGGCGCCCGGGCCTTCGCCGGCGGGGCCGCCTGGCCCTTCGACGGCGAGCTCGCCCGGCAGACCGGTCGTCACGACGGTCTGCCCCACCGGGCCGCTCTCGTTCACGTGGGCGGATCGTTCACCGCGGAGCTGCCCGGCCGCCCGAAGCTCGGCGCGGCGTTCAACTACGGAAGCGGCGACGACGATCCGACCGACGGCATCCACGGGACCTTCGACCAGCTCTATCCGCTGGGCCACGCCTACTACGGCTACCTGGACCTGTTCGCACTCCAGAACCTCCGCAATACGGAAGTGACGGTAGAGATCGCGCTCCCCGGCGACGCCAGGCTGCGCGTCGGCGTCCAGGACTTCGTGCTGGCCTCGCCGGGGTCCGACGCCTGGTACAACGTCGCCGGCGCGGTGGTCCACCGGGCCGCCGGCGAGAGGCACTCCGCGCACGCCGGCAACGAGATCGACGTCACGCTTCGGGTCCCGTTGGGAAACGTCGGGCTCGAGGTGGGGTACGGCCGCTTCTTCGGCGGTGCCTACCTGCAGGACGCGAACTTCGCCCAGCGCACGGCGGATTTCCTCTACGTGCAGACGATGCTCGGTTTCTGACAACGCCGTGGCCGAGGGTGGCGCGAGGCCGCTGCCACTGCCGCAGTAGCTTGAGCCCTGTGCCGGGTTGGACTTCGGAAGCCGGCTCGACACCGTTCAACCGGGGCCGCTCATCAACCCCGGTGGCGCGTCCGGGCCAGCCTCCGAGTCCACGGTCTCCGCGACCTGCCGGCCCAGCGCGCCGCGCGCCTGGACATCGCCGCCGCACCGCACCGCGCCGCACTACTTGGTGGCCTCCCGCTGCACGAACCGTAGCGACACGCCACACGCCGCCGCGATCTTCGTCACCGTCCCCAATCGAGGGTCCGCTTCTCCTGTCTGTATGCATTCCAGAGGGTGTTCTCCGAATGAGCCCTTCGGGACCGGCTGTTCAGGCGGCGAGGGCGCCGACGGGTTTCCGTGGTGCCGCCGAGCACCGGGCGGCGAGCCACGCCGAGGGAATGCCGGCCCATCTTGCGCGGCGGTGAATCGGGAACCGGCGCGCCGTCGACCATGGGACGCGACTCCTGCGCATCGGACGGGACCAGCAGCCAGACGCCGGGCGGGCCGTCCGGCCCACCTGTGGCGTCGCGCGGGCCGTCCAGGAACGCCATCTGATCTTGGCCCTGCCGAGGGTTGTCGGGCTGGATGTGGGGAATCCGACCTGCCAACTCGGCCGGCAGGTGTGTAGCGGGGCCGTCGCGTGCACTATGATCGGGCCTGAATTCAGTTCGTTTTCGAGGCGGTCATGCCGACGACAGTCGCCAGTCTGAGCGAGTTCAAGGCCAAGGCGGCGTGTTCGCGGAGAGAGCAGGGCTCGCTTGACCACGCCGACGGATGGCTGAGTTCAACGTTCTGTGGACCGAGGCGGCGAACTCGACCTCCAACCAAAGCGTCTCGTTCTGTGGGGCGCGGTGTCACGAAGGGCAGCATCCCGCACGCCGCTGGACCGCTAGACTGTTGGCAGGAGGGTCGACGATGCGAACCGGCTTGATCGCGTTGGTTGTCGCGCTGGCGTTCGCCGCCGGTTGTCAGGACGCCCCGCTGGACGATCTGCGGGGCGGTGCGCAGGAGGTGCTCGACGACGCGCGGAACCGGGTCGAGGCGATCGGCGAGCTCTCTACGGAGGAGCTCCGCGAGATCTGGGCCATCGAGTACCGCACCGTCGTCGTGGCCGACGCCGACATGGCGACCCTGGACGAGCGCCTGAACGCCCTGGGCCAGGAGCGGTGGGACTGCTATCACGTGAGCGAGGAGGCGGACGGCACGGTGTTCTACTTCAAGCGGCGGAAGTCGAACGCCCTCGCTCACCTGACGAACGTGCTCCGGCTGGGCGCGATCGCGTTCTAGAACTAGGAGTGCCCGGGCGGACGGTCAGTCGCAGGCGATCAGCTTCCGGGCCGGGTTCGCCATGTTGGCCAGGATGCGCCACCTGCCGTCGACCTTGGCGAAGAGGTAGCTCGACGCTCCGCTCATCAGCACCGTCCCGTCCGTCCGGTAGCGCGTGAAGTACGCGCTCAGCAGGGCGGTGCCCGCGTTGATCACGCAGATCTCGGTGCGGTCCGTCTCCGAGCGATCGTAGCGCTCGGGAGCGAGCTGCCGGTGGATGGCGTCGAAGGAGGCCTCCGTCTCCGCCGCGGTCCCCAGGACGGCAGCGCCTTCCGCTCCGATGCGGAACGACGGGGCGGAGTAGACCTCGGCGGCGATCACATCCGTGCGTCGGGTGGAGAACGCTTCGATGTAGGCGTCCCATGCCGCGCGCACTTCTTCCTTCACCTCCGCCTCGGGCAGGTCCTGGGCGGCGAGCGCCGGAGCGAGGCACACGCTCAGCAGAAGGGCCAGGATGGTGGGCGATGCGGCTCGTTCCGGCATGGGCTCCTCGACTGTCGTTCCGGCGCGCCGGGTTCGCGAAAGGGCGCGAAAGGGCAATGGTGCGGAAGGGGGGATTTGAACCCCCATGAGCCATTGGCTCGCCAGCCCCTCAAGCTGGTGCGTCTGCCAGTTCCGCCACTTCCGCAAGTGGATGGGGAGCGACGGCGTCGCTCCCGCGTGCGCTACTGCGGTTCCTCGGCCGGAGTGCTCGCCGGCGGCGGCGCGGGCACCGTCTCGGCCGCCGGGGCATCCGAGGTCTCGACCCCGCTCACGACCGACCCCGGCTCCTGCTGGCCCATGATGGCGAGCACGAGCGCGCCGATCATGAACATCGCGCCGAGGACGGTGGTGGCGCGCGTGAGGACGGTGGCGCCGGAGCGCGCGCCGAACGCGGCCTGCGTGCCGCCCCCGCCGCCGAACGCCGCCGCCACGTCGCCGCCCTTGCCCTGCTGCAGGAGCACGATCAGCACGAGCAACAGGCAAACGATGACGTACACGCCCGTGATTACCATCGCAAGCATAGCGAACGATTATAGCGCCGCCCGCCGCGCGGCGTCGACGATCTCCGCGAAGCTCCCCGGATCGAGGCTGGCGCCGCCGACGAGGGCGCCGTCGACGTCGGTCTGGCCGGCGATGGCCTCCGCGTTCGCCGGCTTGACGCTTCCGCCGTAGAGGAGCCGGCAGCGCTCCGCCGCCCCCTCCCCGCCCCGCGGGCCCGGGCCGCCCCCCGCGCCCCGGCCGCCGCCGATCTGGGCGAGGCGGCGCCGGATGTGCGCGTGAGCGTCCTGGGCCTGGTCCGGCGTCGCCGTCCGACCCGTGCCGATCGCCCACACCGGCTCGTAGGCGACGACGAGGGCGGCGAGCTCGGCCGGCGTCACGCCGGCCAGGCTGCCCTCGAGCTGGCGGCCGAGCACGGCCAGCGTCTCGCCCGCCTCCCGCTGGTCGAGCGTCTCCCCGACGCAGACGATCGGCGCGAGCCCGGCGTCGATCGCGGCGCGCGTCTTGCGAGCGACGACGGCGTCGTCCTCCGCGAAGAGCTGCCTTCGCTCGGAGTGCCCGAGAATGACGTGGGTGGCTCCTGCGTCCACGAGCATTCCGGCGCTGATCTCGCCGGTGAACGCTCCCTGGGAGGCCCAGTGAAGGTTCTGCCCGGCGACCGCGACCCGCGAGTTCCGGCAGGCGTCGGCGACCGCGGCGAGCGCCGTGAACGGAGGCGCGAGAACGATGTCGGCATCGGTGACGGCGGCCACACGAGGCGCGAACGCCGTCACGAAGCCGATGGCGTCCGGCACCGTCTTGTGCATCTTCCAGTTGGCAGCGAGCAGCGGTGTTCTCATGGGTCGGGCGGTCTCCTGCCGCAGCCGGGCGGCACGGTCCTCGGTGCTGGCGGTCCACGGCGCAGGCGAATTGCGCGCCGGCCGAACTTCCAACGCGCCCCGTCAGGGCGCGCGCGCGGCGTCAGGCAGCGCGGCCACTCCCGGCAGCGTCCGGCCGCCGAGGAACTCGAGCGATGCGCCGCCGCCGGTCGAGATGTGCGTGATCCGGTCGCTCACGCCGGCCCGGGCGGCGGCGGCCACCGAATCGCCGCCGCCGATGACGGTCGTGCCCGCGCAGTCGGCCACGGCGCGGGCGACGGCGACCGTGCCGGCGGCGAACGCGTCGATCTCGAACACGCCCATCGGGCCGTTCCAGACGATCGTCCGGGAGCCGGCGATTGCCTCGGCGAAAGCCCGCCGGGTGCCCGCACCGATGTCCACTCCCATGCGCGCGCCGATGGCCGGGTCGTCGACGGGAAGCTCGTCGTGCGCGGCGTCCGCTGCGATGCGGTCGGCGACGACGTGGTCGGTGGGCAGGGCGAGCCGCACGCCGCGCTCGGCCGCCGCCCGTTCGACGCGGCGGGTTGCGTCGAGCAGGTCGGGCTCGACGAGCGAGCCGCCGACCGGCAGCCCGCGCGCCCGGAAGAAGGTGTAGGCCATCGCCCCGCCGACGAGGAGCGCGTCGACGCGTCCGAGGAGATTCTCGATCACCTCGAGCTTGCCCGAGACCTTCGCGCCCCCCAGAACCGCCGTGAACGGCCGCGCCGGCGACGCGAGCAGCGCGCCGAGGTGCTCGAGCTCGCTCGCCAGCAGCAGGCCGGCGCCGGCTTCGGCTACGAGCGGCACGATGCCGGCGGTGGAGGCGTGCGCCCGATGCGCGGCTCCGAACGCGTCGTTGACGTAGGCGTCGACCGGCGCCGCGAGCTCGCGGGCGAAGTCCGGGTCGTTCCGTTCCTCCCCGGCATGGAACCGGAGGTTTTCCAGCAGGGTGACGCCGCCCGCGCCGGAGTCCTCGATCGCCTGCCGGGCCGCGGGACCGATGGCATCCGCGGCCAGAGTTACCGGCCGGTCGAGCAGCTCCCTCAGCCGCGCCGCGACCGGGGCGAGGCTGAGAGCGGGCTTGACGACGCCCTTCGGCCGGCCGAGATGCGAGGCCAGCACGAGCGTGGCGCCGCGCTCGAGCGCCAGCCGCAGCGTCGGGAGCGCGGCGCGGATGCGCGTGTCGTCGGCCACCCCGCCGCCGGCGAGCGGCACGTTGAAGTCGACGCGCACGAAGACGCGCCGGCCGGCGAGGTCGAGATCACGGATGGAGCGCTTGCGCACGGCCGGTGAGCCGGTCTAGAGCCCCTTGGCGGCCATGGCCCGGATGAGGTCGATGCAGCGGGACGAATAGCCCCACTCGTTGTCGTACCACGCCAGCACCTTGATGAAGTCGTTCTCCAACACCTTGGTATAGGACGCGTCGACGATCGACGAGTGCGGGTTGCCCTTGAAGTCGATGGAGACCAGCGGCTCGGTCGACAGTTGGAGGATGCCGGCCAGCGGGCCGTCGGCCGCGGACCGGAAGGCGCCGTTGATCGTCTCCGGCGTCGCGCTCCGGTCGACCTGCGCCACGAGGTCGACCACCGACACGTTCGGCGTCGGTACGCGCATCGCGATGCCGTCGAGCTTGCCCTTCAGCTCCGGCAGCACCTCGCCCACGGCCAACGCGGCGCCGGTCGTCGTCGGGATCATCGACACCCCGGCGGCGCGCGCCCGGCGGAGGTCCTTGTGGGGCAGGTCGAGCAGTTTCTGGTCGTTCGTGTAGGAGTGGACGGTGGTCATCCAGCCGCGCCGCAGTCCGAACTGCTCGTGGAGCACTTTCGCGACCGGGGCGAGGCAGTTGGTCGTGCACGAGGCGTTCGAGATGATGTGGTGCCGGCTCGGGTCGTAGCGGTCGTCGTTGACGCCGAGCACGACGGTCAGGTCCGGTCCCTTGGCGGGCGCCGAGATGATGACCTTCTTCGCCCCGGCCGCCAGGTGGCGCGCGGCGTCGTCGCGCTTCGTGAAGAAGCCGGTCGACTCGACCACGATGTCGACGCCCAGGTCGCCCCACGGCAGGTTGGCCGGGTCGCGCTCCGACAACACGCGGAACCGGCGGTCGCCGACTCGGAGGCCGTCGCCGTCGACCGCGACGTCCTCCTCGAGATTGCCAAGGACGGAGTCGTACTTGAGCAGGTGCGCCAGCGTCTCGGCGCTCGTGATGTCGTTGACGGCCACGAACGAGAGCCCGTCGTCCGCCCGCGTGTCCCGTAGCGCGGCGCGCATCACGTTGCGGCCGATGCGCCCGAATCCGTTGATGCCGACCCTGATACCCATGTCCGTCCTCTCGAAGCCCGCTCGGTTGAAGCCGCTCGATCCCGCGTTGCAGCCGCTCGATCCCCCACGGCGGCGCCCGCCGCCGCCGTCCAAACAGGCTATTCTAGGGCTCTGGATCGAGGTCGGTCAAACGCGTCGGCGGCCGGCCCCCTCCGACGCCCGCCGCCGATGTACCTGCTGTACGACGCGCTGCTGCTCCTGTACGTCCTGTTCCGCCTGCCGTCCGTCGCCTGGGCGGCCTGGCGCCACGGCAAGGCGCTCGGCGACCTGGGCCAGCGGTGCGGCCGGCTGCCGCGCGCCGTCAATCCGGAGCGGCGGCCGTCCATCTGGGTGCACGCGGTCTCGGTCGGCGAGACGCTCGCCGCCCGGCCGCTCCTCGCGGCTTTGCGGGAGGCCTATCCGGGACACCGGCGGCTGCTCTCGACGACGACGGCGACCGGGCAGCAGGTCGCGCGCGGCCTCGGCGATCTGGTCGACGCGACCTTCTATGCCCCGTTCGACCTGCCGCCGTTCGTGGCGCGCGCCCTCGACCGCGCGGCGCCCGATCTGTTGATCGTGGTCGACACCGAGATCTGGCCGAACCTGCTGCGGGCGTGCCGCCGCCGCGGCGTACGCACCGCGCTCGCCAACGGCCGGCTGACCGCCCGCTCGTTCCGCGGCTACCGCCGGGCCGGCCGGTTCATGCGGCGCGTGGTGGGGGACTTCGACCGCATCTGCGTGCAGACCGAGCAGTGGGGGCGCTGGTTCGAGGCGCTCGGCGCCGACCCTGCGCGCGTCTCGGTCACCGGGAGCCTCAAGTTCGACGCGCCGTCGGTCGCGGCCGCGGAAGGCGCCCCGCGCCATCCCGTGCTGGCCTGCCTCCCACCGCCCGGCACCCGGCCGGTCGTGGTCGCCGCCAGCACCCTGCGCGGCGAGGAGGAGCCGGTGCTCCGGGCCTTCGCCCGGGCACGCGAGCGCCACCCCCACGCTCTGCTCGTCATGGCGCCGCGGCACCCCGAACGCTTCGGGGAGGCGGCGCGGATCGCGGCCGCGGCGGGCTACCGGGTGGCCCGGCGCACGTCGCTGGCGGAAGGCGGCACCCGGGAGGCGGACGTCGTCGTTCTCGACACGATCGGGGAGCTGCCCTATGTGTACGAAGCTGCGTCGTGCGTCTTCGTCGGGGGCAGCCTGGTGCCGGCCGGCGGACACAACATCCTCGAGCCGGCCGCGGTCGGGAAGGCGATCCTGTTCGGGCCGCACATGGAGAGTTTCGCGGAGATCGCCCACCGCTTCGTGGCCCGCGACGCCGCGGTGCAGGTACGGAGCGCGGACGATCTGGAGTCCCAGGTGACAGCCCTGCTCGACGATCGGGAGCGGCGCCGGCGCCTGGGCGCGGCCGCCCGTGCCGTGATCGACACCTACCGCGGCGCGACGTCGCGAACGCTGGCCGCCGTCGCGGAGCTGCTGCCGCCGGGCGCTTCGGCGGGGGCGTGCGTCGCCGGGTCATGAATCCGCTCAGCACGGTCTACGGAGCGGTCGCCCGGCGGCGCCGGCGCTGGTACGCGAGCCGCCCCGGCGCGCGGCGGCGCCTCGGCCGCCCCGTTATCAGCGTCGGCGCCCTGGCGGTCGGCGGCAGCGGCAAGACGCCGGTGGCCGCCCACGTCGCCGAGATCCTCGCGCGGGCGGGTGAGCGGCCCGCCGTTCTCA